>Ga0187893_10004423_pt1 | contig 26750 bp, 21 predicted proteins | sample MA1701074metaG_FD_139574 | JGI IMG/M metagenome (GOLD analysis project Ga0187893, IMG submission 139574) | White microbial mat communities from a basaltic lava cave in the Kipuka Kanohina Cave System on the Island of Hawaii, USA - MA170107-4 metaG ... | reverse complement strand
GTAACCGGCAGCGGCCCATAGGCGCAACCAGCCCCGACCGCACACCGTGCCAAGGTGCTCACGACAGCGGTTAGCGGAGCGGGAGGTCGTAGATCAGCACGTTCGCGTCGGCGCTCGCGATGAACTGTTTGCCCAGCAGTCGGGAGGCGAAGAACTCATCGGTCCCGCGCAGCTTCGGGCTGACGGCAGCCAGTCGCGGCAGCTCACCAGGGTGGTTCCTTCCACACAGAGCGCGGCGTGGTGGAGCCACGCTCCCACCTCGGTCAGCTCGATGCGATGCGCGTTGAGGGCGCGCCGAACTGTGCGCCAGCGTTGCTGTTCTTCGTGGATGGCGCAGGCAAGCGCGCCGCTGTCACTCTCCTCTGGGAACAAGGTCTGCCATCGGCTCGGACGACCAGTACTCACGGAGGCTAGAGATGAGTGGGCCTGCGAAGTCGAGGATGGCTACCTCGCGCATGCGCCTGCGGACGGTGTCAGGTAGGTCGTCGAACTCCGCTTGCCACTCAACGACGGCTGTATTGCCATCGAGGTAGATATTCAGCAGCTCGCACCGAATACGCGCTTGCGATTCGACGACCTTGGTCTGCCAGTAGTGGCGGATCCCCTCTCGGTCGCGGATTGGGGCTTCGAGCACGCGCTCGTGATATGTAGCGTCATCGGTGAAGAGGGTCACGATGAGTTCGGGGTCCTGCGTCACCCAGGCTCGGATGTAGGTGTGAACGACGTCGTAGACGTGCTGTCTCGTGAGTGCCATCAGACGGCGTCTTCGACGATGGCGGATAAGGCTGCGGGCGCGGCAGACTGTGCCAAGGTGTCATAGATTAGCCCAGGCTCCTTGAGGACCAGCCCGGCGAGCTCGACGCCGGAGAGCGTCGCGGGGTCGAGGCGTACCGATTTCCAGCGCATGGCATCAACCTCGATGTCGAGGTTGCCGAGGAACTCCTCGCTGTACTCCCGCGTCATGTTGCGCCAGAAGTCGAAATCGTGCGCGCAGCCCTTCGCCAACGCGTCGCAGGGTCGACAACGCGCTTGGCGCGCGTGATACTACGCAATAATGGGTTGGACTGCGAATAATACGGAGGGTGCCACGCATGACGGATCAGCCGAAGCTTCGCCTCCTTGCAGGCGAACACTGCAGCGACCTTAAGGACTGCCCGGCATTCCGCACCGACGATGCCGGGCGGGTGTACGTGACCGGTGAGCTGATCACGGAGCCGGAGCTGCTCGCCCAACTCGGGATAGGTCCTGGCGAGGCTGCAGTGGCCATTCCATCCGCCCTGCTACTGCCAGCGGCGGAAGGGCTCGGAGCCAGGACATGACCGGCGAAGAGCTGGGTGCCCTCCTCACGGGTTTCACGGACTCGGTGTACAGGCTGGAAACCCGGCAGCACTATGACGTACCCGCCGAAGCGGACCGCATCGGGGCGTTCAACGCAGGGCAGCCGCTCGTCCCTCGACCGGCGAGCAGCAACGCGATCGTGCGTGAGGCTGTTGCCGCTGGCAAGCGGGTCGAGCGCGTCCATGTCGTCGAGCTGCCCTTGACGCAGTACTTGCGCTATGAGCTGGCCGCCTATGAGGCGGAGAACATTCCAGCCGGTGAAGAGGTCTACCTGGTCGACCGAGCCGTTCACTCGGACCTTGAGGCGATGAGGGAGGACTACCTTCTCTGCGACGCGGCCACTGATCATGCCGCGCTCGTGTGGGTGCTCTACGACGGCAGTGGACGACATCTCGGTTGGCGACGCGAGCATGACCCGCGTCAGATCGCTGCTGCAATGGAGCAGCGCCAGCTCGCGCTGCAGCACGCCGAGCCGTTCGCCGTATGGATGGAACGCCACAACGAGCGCGTTTACCAGTGAGCGATACCGCAGATCTGCAAATCAGCCCAGCGCGTCGTCGTCTGGCGAGACGTCTCGCCGATCTGCGGGCTTCCGCGGACCTCAGCCAAGAATCGCTTGCCGAACGGCTCGGCAAGGTACAAGGGACCGTCTCGAAGTGGGAGCGCGCTGCATCGGTGCCCTCTTCTGAAGACGCGCGAGCGTGGGCATTGGCCTGCGGTGCAGCATCCGATACCGATGAACTGCTCGACCTCGTTCACGAGGCGCTGACGGAGACCGCGACGCTTCGAGCCGAGCGTCGATCTGAGATGGCTCGAACGCAACGCCGGTATCGCCAGTTGGAGAGCGAGGTCTCCGTGCTTCGCAACTATCAGCAGCTTGTCGTACCCGGGATGCTCCAAACTGCCGCGTATGCAACAGCGATTTTCAGCTACGGCGGTGAGGGAGGTGACGTCGCAGAGGCGGTCCGGGAGCGGATGCAGCGCCAGGACTTGTTGTACGCCGGCCGGCAGCGATTGGAGTTCCTCATCGGTGAGGAGGCGCTGCGCCGAAGGGTCGCACAGCCACAGGTCCTTGCGGGGCAACTCGACCGGCTTGCCTCGCTGCTTGAGCTCGGGAACGTGAGCATCGCCGTTTTGCCGTTGGCCGAGCCTCCGGTAGACATAGCGGCCCACTCATTCATTGTGTTCTGCGACCGCGAGGTCGACGAGGTGGCGTGGGTGCATGTCAGTCTGTTCACGGACCACTGGACAACGCAGGATCCGAACAAGGTGCGGGTGTTCACCGACCTGTTCGTCAAGATGAGCCAGCACGCGCTCCGAGGCCGGCAGGCGCGGGACCTGCTGGAGCGAATCGCTGCGGAGATGTTTTCCGCATGACAGCAGGTACTACGCGCCGCGCTTGACAGTTCGTAGTGACTACGGAATACTCGCCGGGATGGTAGTAGCCTAGCGATGTGAAGAGCGTTCGGGCGTGGAGCGTCCGGGTGCTGAGGAGAGACATACGTAGCGGCCCGGCCCGCCGCGATTGGAAGCCGTAGCGGGCGGGGCGTCGACCTCACAAGGAGGCATGCCTCATGGTATCGGACCGCGGGAGTGCTCACGAAGAGGCGGCGTCGATAGCGGTCGTGCCGCGAGACCTGCGCGACCTCCCGGCGACGCTGACGGTTGAAGAGGCGGCGCGGCTGTGCCGGATCGGGCGCAACGCGGCGTACGAGGCGGTGGCGTCGGGGGAGTTGCCGGGGATGCGGATCGGGCGGCGGTGGGTGGTGCCGACGATGCGACTGTTGCGCTTGCTCGGCGTCGGCGACGAGGACGCAAAGCGCGAGGTGGCGGGATGAGGCGGGGGAGTGTGTTCCGCCGGTGCGGGAGCTGTGGGAGGACGGTCTCGACCGAGCAGCGGCGGCGTTGTGAGCATTGCGGCAGGGACGGCGTGAGCTGGACGTATGTCGTGGATGTTGCGGTGGCGGGTGCGGCGCGGCAGCGGCGCCAGAAGGGCGGGTTCCAGACGAAGCGAGAAGCGGTTGCCGCGCTGAGCGAGGTCCAGGCTGGTCTGGTGGATGGCAGCTATGTCGGCGCGTCGAAGCTAACGGTGGGGGAGTACCTTGAGGAGTGGCTGCGAGGCGTTCGGCCCGGCCTTCGCCCTGGCACGTTCGATTCGACCGCGATCCACGTCAACACCTACATCACACCCAGGATTGGCCGAGTGCAGCTGCAAGCGCTGAGTCGTCGCGGGATCAAGGCGTTCTACGGCGACCTGACGATCGCCGGCCGGCGACGTGGCGGGGGTGGGCTGTCCGACAAGACGGTCCACAACATCCACCGCACGCTGTCGAAAGCGTTGGAGGATGCGGTCGAGGACGGGCTGCTGCACCGGAATCCCGGGCGTGGGACGCACAAGCTGCCGGAGTCGCCGGAGCAGGAGAGCTGGACCGCGGAAGAGTTGCGGGCGTTCCTCGAGGTCCACGCGGACGATCGCCAGGTGGCGCTGTGGCGGTTCGCGGCCTTCACCGGCCTACGGCGCGGCGAGCTGGTCGGCCTACGCTGGCGTGACGTCGACCTCGAGACCGGGCGCGCGTTCGTCGTCCAGCAGCGGGCTAAGGGCGGCGGGACCGTGAACACGGGCCGGCTAAAGGGCAAGCGAGGCCGCGTGGTCACGCTGGACCCCAAGACGGTCGAGGTCCTGCGCCAGCACCAGGCCGCCCAGCTTGAGGCCAAAGACTTTCTCGGGGAGGGGTACCAGGATCACGGGTTGGTGTTCTGCCACGAGGACGGCAAGCCATTGCACCCTGACTCGGTCACCAAGCGGTTCGCGCGGCTGGTGCGTGACTCGGGGCTGCCGACGATTACCGTCCACGGTCTGCGGCACACGCATGCGACCGTGCTCCTGCGCGCCCTCGTGCACCCGAAGGTGGTCCAGGAGCGGCTGGGACACTCGTCGATCCAGGTCACCCTCGACGTGTACTCGCACGCCGTGCCGGCGCTCCAAGGAGACGCCGCGATCCGTTTCGCCGAGATCGTGGACGACGACGATCTGGAGGAGGCCTCGTGATCATTCGCCAGCAATTCGCCAGCAAGACGGGCGACCGACCGGAAGCAACGAGAGGCTACACCATGCCTGACCTGCGGTTTTGCCAGTCGGGATGCCGGGATTTGAACCCGGGATCTCTGGTCCCCCAGACCAGCGCCCTGGACCAAACTGGGCCACATCCCGTTTGCGGATTGGAGGGTAGCGCGCTTAGGCGCTCGAGGCCAGCAGGGAGTTGATGGCAGGGTTGCCCCGCCCGGCAGTCGGCCCGGCGGAAGTGGCACAGAGGACTAGTGAGAGGTGTCTTCACCAGAATCGGTGCCGAATGCGTCTTCGAGGACGAGCTGAGCGCGGGCCGGGACGGGCTCGTCGGGGAAGACGTCGGCGCAGAGGTCGAGCGCTTCCTGTGCAGAGCGAAGACCGAGATGACGCACGAGGATGCGGACGTCTTCGACGTCTCTTCGCCGAGCGGCGTGGATCTTCATGGCGAGCAGATGCTCCGCAGATGCGGCCGCGACACGGAGTCCGGGGTGGTCGAACACCTCGGGAGCGGACGGGTCACCGCCTGGCGCCACGTAGGCGCTGGCCTGCTCGTTGAGCCACCATGGAGGTAGCCCGAGTTCAGCGGCGACGACTCGTGCCTCCTCTATGACGATTCCGTGAGGTTGGAATACCGCGTCAACATCGCGAGTCGCTCTCCGAGCGTCGTAGACGAGCGCCATCGCGGCACCACCGAAGACGTAGATGTCTGCGACGACGCCGCGACGAGCCAGACGGTCACCCAGCCGTCGCAAGGCCGTCGTGATCGCACTACGGTCGAGAAGCGGGTCTGATCCGGTCACGCGACGTCCAGTTCGTGCGCGGAGAGGAAGATACCTCGACGGCGAAAGGCGGCGGGAGCATGAACGATGGCATCGGCGCGGGCCGCTGGGGTATTGAACGGGAACCAGAAGCGGCGCAGATGTCGGGTTTGGCACCATGTGGGGGAGGCAAGCCCATCACGAGCCGCGAGGTGCTCCGCCAGCGCGGCGAGGAGCACGTCCCACCGCTCATCGCCAATGAAAGCGGGCTCTCCTTCTAGCAGTTGAAACCGCACGCGGGCCGGCTCCCAGCGATATTCCTCGAGAAACTCAGCGATCAGCCGCCATCGGGTGGCGCGGTCGGCGTTTTCTAGCAGGTCAGCCAACTCAACTAGGGTGAGCGGGCGGTAGGCCTCGACACCGGTTGCTCCAGTCATGTCTCTCAACCTAGCCGAGCTTCGGTGTTGCGCTCTTAGGGCGGCTATACGGGGCCGAGGTTGCCGGACCGCCAGGAGCCGAGGAGGGCGTCGGCGTCGGTGCCGACGGCGACGGAGTAGATGTGGAGGGCCTCGTTGGTCCACTCGAGCTGGGGTTGGCCGGCGCCGTTGGTGTAGAGGAGGTAGTGGCCGGCGCCGTACTCCGCGGCGCGGATGCCGGGCGTGGACCAGATGTCTCCGACGCGCTTGACGTAGAACAACTGCATGCGTTCCTTGCTCGAGTACTGGAAGTACTGGAGCTGGTCGGCGCCGGATGTGGAGCCACACGCCACGCTCGCGGTCGACCCTGCGGCTTTGCCGGGGTCCGCCTCGTCGCAGCTGGACCGGAGCGAGGCGGGGACGTGAGCGAGCAGCCCGCTGTCGGAAGCTGAGGAAGCAGAAGGCGCCGGCGCCTCGGGCTCAGAGATCGCCGCGGGCGCGGGCGCGGGATCAGGCTCCGCGGGAGCGGCCTGGAACACGGGTGAGGTCGGGGCCGGAGCCGCGGGCGGGGGAGCCCGCAGCGATCCTTGAGGCGCGGGTGCGCCAGGGGGCAGGGGAGCGCTTGCGGGCCCAGGGGCGACCATGGGCGGCGGCAGTGCCGGGGACGGCGGCAGCTCCACGAGCTCGTTCCACGATTGGTAGAGCTGGGCGTGGTCCGCGTCGGGGCGTGCCGCGAGCATGAGCAGCAGCGGCTGCTGCTCGTTGGTCCAAGCAAGGAACGACGACCCGTTGTCGCGGTAGCACATGATCCGCCCGGCGACGCCGCGCTCGGCCTGGTACCGGTGCTCCGCCTGGTAGCTGTCCTTACAGTCGCCCTGGTCCGTGCTGAGCCCCGCGTCGCGCAACCGGCGAGCGTACGCCTCCCCGCGCCCGCTGGGGGAGGCGTACTGGGTGAACACGAGGTCGTGGGGTGCCTGCTCAGACTCGCAGCGGACGGAGGCGACGGCGCCGGCCGCGACGTCGCGGGCGCAGCGCTCGCTGAACGCGGCGGGCATCAAGCCGATCAGCGCCTGCTCCTCCGCGTTCGGGAACGCCGCCGGCCGCGCCCCCTCAGGGGAAGGCCGCGCGTACAGGCCGAGGCCGACGAGCGTCCCGATCAGGACCAGCGCCGAGGCGCCCCCTGCCACCAGTGGCCAGCGCCGGCGCCGGGGAGAGGATGGCGGCAACGCGTTCTCGCCACGGCGGTGAAGCGGGATGCCGAGGGGCGCGAACATGCGGGTCTCAGAGTGCTCACTTGCCCCGGGCGCTGAGCTCGAAGGCGGCGGAGCAACGTCCGGCACCGCCGAGCCAGGCACCGTTGAGGCGACGGCAGCCAGCGCCAGCGCCAGCTCACCGCAGGTCGCGTAGCGGTCCTCGGGGCGCTTGGCGATGGCCTTCGCCACGATGCCGTCGAGGGCGGCCGGAAGGTCCGGGCGGAGCGCGGTGGCCAGCGGGGGCTCGTCGTGCATGTGCGCCCACAGGAGGGCGGCGCTGCCCTCGCGCGCGAAGGGAACCGCACCGGTCAGGCACTGGTAGAGCACACAGCCCAGGGCGTACACGTCGGCGCGGCCGTCCACCGGCTTGCCGTGGATCTGCTCGGGCGCGATGTAGTCGTAGGTGCCGAACAGCTGGTCAGTGGCGGTGAGGTCGGACCCCGCGCCCGCGTGCTTGGTGATGCCGAAGTCGCACAGGTAGCAGTGCTCCTGGCCCTTGCGCCAGTCGACGAGGATGTTCGCAGGCTTCACGTCGCGGTGGACGAGGCCCTGCTCGTGGGCGGCGTCGAGCGCGTCGCCCATCTGCGTGACGACGGCGAGCGCGCGCTCCAGCGCGAGCGGGCCATCGGCCTGGAGCACCGCCCGCAGGTCCTGGCCGTCGACGTAGCGCATGGCGATGTACAGCAGCCCGCCCGCCTCGCCGGCGCTGTAGATGGGGACGACGTGCGGGTGGTCGAGGGTGGCGGCCACCTGTGACTCGCGGGTGAAGCGCGTGCGGAACCGCTCGTCGCCGGCGAAGGACGGGGTCAGGACCTTCAACGCGACCTTGCGCTGGAGGTGCACGTCCTCTGCCAGGTACACGACGCCCATGCTCCCGCGGCCGAGCTCACGTTCGATCCGGTAGCCGGGAAGCTCGCGCAGGACATTGCCAGCGTCAGGTACCCGCTCGGTGAGCCCGGCCATGTTGGCCCTCCCTGTCCTGCACTGTGCAGACTTTTGACGGTATTCCGGCCGTATTCTGCACAGTGCATGGAGCGGGGCGCCCCGCCCCGAACGACCAGGGCGGGGCCAGGAGCCGGGCGCTACCCTGCCGAGCCGTGCAACTCGTCTTTGAGACCGCGGGCGGCGCCCGCGACGTCGACGTCAACGTCCAGGTGCCGGACGCGTGCGTCGGAGACCTGCTGACCGCGCTGGGATGCCCGGCCGCGGAGGGCCTCGTCGTCGGCGGCCGTTTCTTGCAGGCCTACCTGGCGTTGAGCGAGGCTGGGCTGCACGACGGCGCGGTCGTCCGCCCCGCGGACGGTCCCGAGCGGGCACCGGCGCGCCCGAGCGCCGGCCCGATGCTCGCGGTCGTCGGGGGCGTGGACGCCGGGCGGTGTATCCCGCTGGGCCCCGGTCGCACGGTGATCGGCCGCGGCGACGGCTGCGACGTGACGCTCGCGAGCCCGACGCTGTCGTCCCAGCACTGCGCGGTAGAGGTCGACGCGCTCGGCGCGGTCGTCATCGAGGACCTCGGCTCCCGCAACGGCACGTGGGTCGACAACGAGGCGGTGCGCGACCGCCGAACGGTCGCGCCCGGCGCGATCATCCTGCTGGGAGCCGTCCATCTCAGGCTGCGAGCGCACGCGCGCGACGACCGGCCCGCCCAGCTCGGGACGGGCCAGACCGCCGGGAGCAGCGTCCCGTTCAACCGGCCACCCCGGCCCATGCCGCCCCCGGGCGCGGCGGCGATCACGCTGCCGAAGCCGCCAATCCAGGCGCCTTCCCGGCCTCCGTTCTCGTTGATCGCGATGCTCGCGCCGCTGGCGATGGCGGCGGTGCTGGTGGCGCTGTCTCCGGAGAACTGGCAGTTCGCGCTGTTCGCGCTGCTCTCGCCCGTGATGCTGGTCGGCAACTGGGTCGAGGGCCGCCGCCACGGCCAGAAGACCTCCGGCCTCCAGGCCGCGCGGTTCGCGGCCGACCTTGAGGCGTTCAAGGAGCAGCTGGAGCACGAGCGCGCCGCGGCGACCGTGCGGGCGCGCGATGAGCTGCCCGACCCGGCCGAGGTCGTGCGGCGGGCGACCGCCCCCAGCGTCCGGTTGTGGGAGCGGCGGCTCGCCGACCCCGACGCGCTGCGCCTGTCCGCCGGCCTGGGCGCCATCCCGTGGGAACCACCCCTGGCCACCACCCATGGCGAGCGCCCCGCGGAGGTGGTCCAAGCGCTGGTCGAGGCGTCCCAGCTGGAGCTCGCGCCGGTGCCGGTGGACCTGTCGCAGGGCGGCGTGGTCGGGATCTCCGGCGAGCGCTCGGCGGCGCTCGCGCTCGCGCGGTCGCTGGCCTGCCAGGCCGCGGTCCACCACGGGCCGGCCGACCTGCGAATCGCGGTGCTGACCGATCCGGAAGGGACGCGGGGCTGGGAGTGGGCGAAGTGGCTGCCGCACACGCGCGACGCCGCGGCCGGGGGCGGCGCCCGGATGCTGGCCGGCCAGCCTGAGCACGCGGACGCGCTGGTCCGGGAGATCCTCGAGGCGGGTCGGGGCCGGGACAAGGGCCCCGTGTTGCTCACGATCGTCGACGCCGCCGGCCTGACCGAGGGTAAGAACTCGCCCACCCGGGCGGTGCTCGGCGGCCACGCCGGCCCGGTCGCCGGGATCGTGCTCGCCCCGACGACCGATCGCCTGCCCGCGGTGTGCACGACGGTGGTCGAGGTGGCCGACACGGACGGCACGGCGACCGTCGCGCGGCCCCGGCTCGGGGAGGTCGTCGAGGGGATGCTCCTCGCCGGCGTGAGCGTCGAGACCGCCCGCTCGTGCGCGCTCGCGCTCGCGCGGTTCGAGGACCCCGAGACGGCGACCGCGGGGGCGTCACTACCGGCACGGGTGGACGTCGTCACGCTGTTCTCCGAGGACGTGTTCGACCCCGAGGCGATCCGGCGGATGTGGCGCGGCGGCGGCGAGGACCCTGGCCTCGCCGCGCCGATCGGCGTGACGGAGGAGGGCGTCCTCACCCTCGACCTCCTCCGCGACGGGCCGCACGGGCTGGTCGGCGGCACGACAGGGTCCGGGAAGAGTGAGCTGCTACGCAGCCTGGTCGCGGCACTCGCGCTGCGCACCAGCCCCGAGCACCTCAACTTCGTCCTCATCGACTACAAGGGTGGGAGCGCGTTCGACGAGTGCGCTTGCCTGCCGCACACCGTCGGCCTGGTCACCGACCTCGACGCGCAGCTAGGCGAGCGGGCGCTCCGCTGCCTTGAGGCTGAGCTGCGCTACCGCGAGCGGGTCCTGCGCGAGGCCGGCGCGGACGACCTCCGCGCCTACCTGCGGCTGCCCGCCGCGACCGAGACCCGGCTGCCGCGGCTCGTGGTGGCCATCGACGAGTTCGCCACGATGGCGGCTGAGCTGCCCGACTTCATGGAGGCCCTGGTCGGCGTCGCGCAGCGAGGCCGCAGCCTCGGCGTCCACCTGCTCCTCGCGACCCAGCGGCCGTCCGGCGCGGTCAAGGACAACATCCGCGCGAACACCAACCTGCGGATCGCGCTGCGGGTCCAGGACACCGGCGACTCGACCGACGTGATCGGCGTGCCAAGCGCGGCGCAGATCGGGCGGGACCAGCCGGGCCGCGCGTTCGTCCGGCTGGGCCCGTCGGAGGTCGTGCCGATCCAGACCGCCCTGGTCACCGGCGTGAGCGCGGGCGAGGGCGGCCGTATCGACGTGGCCCCGTTCCAGTTCGGCCGCCGCCCGCGGCCGACGGGCATCGCGGCCCCGCCAGGCGAGGCGACCGCCAGCGACCTGCAACGCATCGTCGCGGCGGCGCGAGCGGCCTTCGAGGTGGCCGGCATGGCCTGGCCGCGCCGGCCGTGGCCCGAACCGTTGCCGGCCGAGCTGCCCCTTGGAGCGGTCGCCGACCCGCGCGCCGTAAGGAAGGGGACGGCGCTGGTCGCGCTGGCCGACGACCCCGACGCGCAGGCGCAGTACGCGGTGGGCTGGGACCTAAGCGCCGGCAACCTGCTGCTGTTCGGGCTGGTCGGAACCGGCACGACGACCGCGCTGGCCTCGATCGCGCTGGCGCTCGCCGGCGGCTTCTCCCCGGACCAGCTGCACCTGTACGTCCTCGACTTCGGCGCCGGCGAGCTGGGACCGCTGGAGGACCTGCCCCACACCGGCGCGGTCATCACCGCGACCGAAGGGGAGCGGCAGCGGCGCTGTGTCCGGCTCCTTCGCGGCGAGCTGGACCGGCGCCGCGAGCTGGGCGCGGCGTGCCGCGACGAGCCGCTGGTGGTGCTGCTCGCCGACGGGTTCTCGGCGTTGCGGGCGGAGTACGACCAGGCGGGCGTCCAGTGGGTGCCGGACGAGCTCGGCCGCATCGTGTCCGAGGGGCCAGCGCTGGGCATCTTCACCGCGATCACCGCCGACCGGACGGGCGCGGTGCCCACCGCGCTGTCGTCGACGGTGTCGCAGAAGTGGTTGTTCCGCCTGCCCGATCCGTACGACTACGCGATGTTCGGGGCGAAGTTCCGGTCCCCGTCCACGTTGCCGCCTGGCAGGGCGCTGGTCGCGGAGAGCTCCCAGCTGATCCAGGTCGCCCAGCCGGCACCGTCGCTGGAGGAGGCGGTCGCGGAGATCGCTGCCTCCGCCCCGGTGCCGGCTCGGCCGCCACTGGCGCTTGGGACCCTTCCGACCCAAGTGAGTCCCGAGGAGCTGAGCTGCGCCCTCGGCATGAAGGAAGAGCCCTGGCTATTGCCCGTGGGCATCAGCGAGCGCACGCTCGCGCCCGCCGTCCTGCGCATGTACCCGGCCGAGCACGCGCTGATCGCCGGCCCCGCCCGCTCGGGGCGCAGCGAGCTGCTCTGCGCGCTTGGCCGCCTGCTGGCGGCGGCGACCCCGGAGGTCGGCCTCACGGTCGTCGCGACGCGGCCGTCGCCACTGCGGGGGTTGGCCGACGTGGACCGGGTGGTCACCGAGGCCCAGGCCCTGCCCGAGGCGCTGGCCCAGGTGGCCGGCGCCGCCGGGCGGCAGGTGGTGCTGATCGACGACGCCGAGGCGCTGGACGACCCGACCGGCGCGGTCGACCAGCTGCTCAAACGGCTGCTGCCCGACGTGCACGTGATCGCCGCGGGCCGCGCCGACGCGCTGCGCTCCGCCTACGGGCACTGGACACAGGCGGTGCGCCGGTCGGGAGCCGGCGTGCTGCTCCGCCCCGACGTCGACTTCGACGGCGACCTGCTCGCCGTCCGCCTGCCACGCCAGGCGCCGGTCGCGGTCTCGGCCGCCCGCGGCTGGTTGGTCAACGGCGGCGAGGTCGAGTTCGTCCAGGCGGCGACCGTCCGATAGGTCAGCTCATGGCGAGTCCCAGCGGCTTTACGGTTGCGACGCTTGCGAATTTGGCGATGGGAGGTTGGGTCATGGCACGTGTGCTGTCCAGCGAAGAGGCGCGGGTGGCGATCACCCAGATGCAAAGCATCATCAACGGGGGGTTGACTGAGCAGATCCGTAACCTGGACGCGCAGGGCCAGCGCCTGTCCGACCCCAACGTCTGGGACGGGCGGTTGGCGGCGGACTTTCGCGGGGCGTGGCCGGAGACGAAGCGGGCGTTGGACTCGATGAGCCAGAAGCTGGAGGAGCTGCGCGGGCGCGTGCATATGATCAACCAGGACATCATGAGCGCGGGCGGCAACAGCTGAGGCTGATGCACGGTGCCTGACCTTGGCGCCTATAAGGAAGACGTCCAGTTCAACTGGACGGGCGCCGCTGACCTGGCGGCGGAGCTGCGCTCGACGGCCAGGCTGCTAGAGGGCCAGGTCTGGGAGCGCAAGCGGATCGGGGACCGGGCTCGGAAGCAGTGGGAGGGGGGATTCGCCTACCAGTTCGACGGGCGGGCCTCCACCTGCGTGAGCGACGCGCAACGGTTCGTCACCACCATGTCCATCGCGGCTGACAAGCTCGACGAGCTCGCACGGCTGGCCCGCGAGGAGCAACAGCGCCGCGAGCGGGCCCGCGAGTGGGCCGTGCAGCAGGAGCGGAAGAACTGGTTCGAGCGCGAGGTGGTGGACCGGTTCTTCAGCGACGGTGACGTGCCCCCGCCGCCCCCGCCGGTTGAACCGCCGAGGATCCCCATCGGCGAGGTGGCGTCGGCGCCGCGGGAGCACGCCACCGGACCGGCGCCGAGCACGGCGGTCCGCGGGTCGGGCCGCAGCTCTGCGGACCCGGACGACCTCGACGGTTGGGTGACGGCGAGCCGCGGCTTGGACGAGCCGTTGACGCTGCGGCAGGCCGCGTTGGGGCGGCTGCAGGAGGAGTTCTCGTCGAGGACCAGGTGGGGCTTCTTCGACGCCTCGTCGATGATCGGCGCCTTCAAGACGTACATCGCGTGGAACGAGACCGACGCCCGATGGGTCGCGAACATCTCGGTGACGTTCCGGCGGGCGGACTCGTGCGGCGGAGTTGTGTCCGTGCCGGACGCGGTGATCCATGCCGGGTTGAGGGCGGCGGGGCTGACCGGGGGTCGGCAGTCCGTGACGTTCGACGACCCGGTCGCATGGGGCGAGCCGCCGACGACCGGGTACGCGAACGACCCGGTGAACACCGCCTCCGGCAACTTCGTCGAGGCCGAGGTCGACTTCGCGTTCGACGGTTTGCTCCGAGGGTTGCGCTTCGTGCGGACGTTCAACAGCCGCTCGGACCGGGTGGGACCGTTCGGGCGGGCGTGGGCGTCGTGGGCGACGGCCCGGTTGGTGGCCGCGCCGGACTGCGCGCACTGGGAGTCGCCCGACGGCCAGCGAGCGGTGGTTCCCCTGTCGGGGGAGGGGTACCGGCGGGTGGCGGGGGTCCACGGGCTGGTCGTGACCGGTGAGGCGGGGTTAGGAATTGACTGGTTCGGCGGCGGCCGGTGGCAGTTCGACGCGGGCGGGTTGCCCTTGTGGGCCGAGCGCGGGCCGGGCACGCGGGTGCGGTTCGGCTATGAGAGCGGGCGGCTGGTGTCCCTGGCGCACGAGGGCGGCAAGCGGCTGGACGTCGAGTGGGACGGCGACCGTGTGGTCGCTCTGAGCTGCTCGGACGGGCGCCGGGTCCGTTATCGCTACGACGGCGGGGGCAACCTCGTCGAGGTTGACGGGTGTCTTGGCCGGCGGCGTTACACGTTGGACAGCGAAGGCCGGGTCCTGTCCGTGCTCGACGGCGACGGGACCGCCGAGCTGACCAACACCTACGACGCCGAGGGCCGGGTTGTGGCGCAGGTCTCCCGCCACGGGCGGCGGTCTCGCATGCGGTACCTGCCGGGCGGCGTGACCATCGTCGACGACGAGGACGGCGGCCCGGTCAACACCTACCTGCACGACGAGCACGGCCGCCTGATCGGCCTGGTCGACGGCCACGGCGCCGAGACAACCAAGACCTACGACGAATGGGGCAATCCGGTCACGGTCACCGACCGCAACGGCGCGGTGACGCTGCAGGAGTGGGACGACCGAGCACGGCTGGTCCGCCAGGCGCGCCTCGGCGGCGCGTGGTTCGCCTTCCGATACGACGAGTCCGACCGGGTCGTCGAGGTGTCGGCCTCCACTGGCGCGGCGACCTCGTACCGTTACGAGGGCGAGGAGCGGGCCCCGGCCGAGATCGCCGACCCCGAGGGCGCGGTCACCCGCATGGAGGTCGAGGGCGGGCTCGTCCGCCGGGTCGTCGACCCCGACGGGATCGAGGTCGCGCTCGGCTTCGACGCCGATGGCAACGTGATGTCCGTCACGGACGGGTGCGGTGGTGTTTTTGCGTTCGAGCGGGACGAGGCAGGGCGGGTGACTGCGGCGGTGTCGCCTTCGGGACGGCGCACGGAGCTGGCCTACGACGCGTTGGGCCGCTTGGTCGAGCGGCGCGATCCGGGCGGCGCGGTGTGGCGGTTCGAGCACACGGCGGCGGGGCGGTTGGCCGCTACTGTCGACCCAGTCGGCGCCCGGACCGAGACGCGGTACGGGGCGAACGGCGAGGCCGAGGCGCTTGTCGACGCGCTGGGGTACGTCACCAGCCGCCGCTTAGACGCGCTGGGCAACCTGGTCGCGGTCGTGCTGCCCGACGGCGCCAAGTGGCAGTTCACCTACGACGCGCTCTGCCGCCTGGTCGGCGTCTACGACCCCTCCGGCGGGACCTGGCTGCGTGAGTACGACCCGGAAGGGAGCCCCGCCGGCACCGTCGACCCACTGGGCGCGCGCCGGACGGTGAGTAGGGACGAGCTGGGCAGGGTCCGCCGGGTGTACGACGGCGCGACGTCGGTCGAGTACGAGTACGACGAGCTGGGTCGGGCTGTGGTTCTCCGGCGTTCGGACGGTACCGAGCTTCGGGCCTCCTACGATCGGTGCGGCCGCCTGGTGTCGGTCACCGACCCGCTCGGTGGGGTGACCTGGTACGAGTACACGCCCGGGGGACGGCTGGCGGGGGTGACGAGCCCTTCGGGACGGGTGGTTTCCTACGAGTATGACGAGGCGGGGCGGTTGTCCGCCAAGGTCGACGGTCTCGGCGGGCGGTGGTCGTACCGGTATGACGGTGACGGCCTCGTTGTGGCGGTGGTCGCTCCGCTCGGGGAGACCTGGCGGTTCGGCTACGACGAGGCCGGCCGGTTCGTCTCGCGGGAGCGGCCTGATGGCGGAGTTGTCTCTTATGACTACGATGCCTCGGGCCGGGTCGCTCGCGTGGTCGACGCCACCGGCGGGGTGCGCCGGTTCCACTACGACCTGCGCGGTCAGCTGGCCCGGGCGGTCGACGCGAACGGCGGCGCGACACGCTACTCCTGGAACGAGCGCGGTTGGCTGGTCCGTTCGACTGATGCGCTGGGTGGGGTGGTCGAGCGCCGGTACGACGAGGTGGGGCGGCTGGTGTCTCTCGTCGATCAGCTCGGGCGCGCCACTCGGCGGGAGTATGACCCAGCTGGTCGGCTTGTGTGCGTTCGGGACGCGGCGGGCGGTACGGCGCGGTGGTGGTACGACGATTCGGGTAGGGTCACCGGTTTCGGTGCGGGCGATGTCGCGGAGTATCAGGTCACCCGTGATCTGCTGGGCCGGGCGGTCGCCGTCGACGAGCCAGGACTGCGCCACGAGCTGAGCTGGGACCTGTGTGGCCGGCTGGTCGAGAAGCGGGTTGGCGATCTCGCGCTGACCTGGCGGTACGACGCCGACGGCCGGCGGGTGGCGGTGGGCTATCCGGATGGCTCCGAGACGGTGTTCGGCTACGACGCGGCCGGGCGGGTGGTCTCCGCTCAGCATCCCGGGTTGGGGATCGTGCGGGTGGATCGGGACGCCTGCGGGCGTGTGGTGGGGGTGGGTTCTGGTTCGGGTTCGTTCCGGCGGCGTTGGTGGTACTGGGACGGGGAGCTCGCCGCCGTCGAGGTCGACCGGGATGGGCGGCGGCGGATCACCGAGCTGGCGCGGGACGCGGCTGGCCGGGTGATCACCGAGATCCGCGATGGGGACGCCCGCCGCTACCGCTACGACCCCGCCGGCCAGCTCGTCGCCATGGACGGGGCGGATGGGATCCGGTCGTTCGCCTATGACCTCTGCGGCCGGCTGGTCGCCGAGACCGGCCCTGGCGGCGTAGCCCGCTACTCCTACGACGCGGCGGGGCAGCTGGAGGCGCACCGGTGCGGGGACTCTGTTGTGACGTTTGGTTATGACGAGGCTGGCCGGAGGGTGTCCGAGGCGGGCCCGGACGGTGGTCGCGTGTTCACGTGGGACGCGCTTGGGCGCTTGGCGGGTGTTGCTGGTTCGGGTCGCTCGGTCAGGCTGGCGGTCGACGCGTTCGGCGACCTGGCGGCGGTCGACGGCGTCCCCATGCTGTGGGACCCCACCGAGCCCGTGACCCAGCCACGCTGGATCACGGGTAGGGCTGCCGTGGCGCCGAGCTGGTTCGACGCCGACTGGCAGGGCAGCGTCGGCGAGGGCGGGTGGGATCCGTGGGGCGTCGGCGCCTTGGATCGTGGACCGGCCCTGGGCTGGCGCGGCGAGTTGGCGGTCGGCGGGCTGGTGTGGCTGCGCAACCGCTGCTACGACCCCGTGACCCGGGCGTTCCTGTCGATCGATCCGCTGCCAGGCATCCCCGGCATGCCCTCGTCCGGCAACCCCTACCACTACGCCCACAACGACCCCCTCAACTGGCTCGACCCCCTCGGCCTCCGCCCCGTCACCGACGCCGAACTCGCCGCCTACCGCGACGCCCACACCGGCACCATCGGCTCCTGGCTCACCGACCACTGGGGCGAAATCGCCACGGTGGGCCTAGTGGTCGTCGGCAGCGCCCTCGTCCTCACAGGAGCCGGCACCGCCGCCGGCGTCGGCATCCTCGTCGGCGTAGGCTCCAGCACACTCGCCCAATACGCCACCACCGGCGAAGTGGACTGGGGCAAAGTGGCAGTGTCTGGTGTAGTTGGCATGGTTGCAGGGGGCGTGGGTGGGGCGGTGGGCCTCCACTCGTCGGTGCTATCAGCGAGCGGGCAGCTTGCCGCTCGTGGCCACACAGTGATCGGCGGTCTGACACCGTACGTGGCTGGCGGCTCGGCATCGGGCTTCACAAGCGGTGTGCTCAACGAAACCGCTGACTGGAGGCGAGGCGGCAGTTTCGATGTCGATGTGGTCGCGGCCGAGACGCTCGCCGGCGGGTTCTTCGGCGCCTTGGGTGGAGCCGCACCGGTTGCCGACGAGCTTCTCACCGGCACAGTCTCTAACCAAGCACGCAACCTGGAGAGGGTGGCTGGTGCCGCCGGAGGAATTTGGACTGAAAATGTCAAAGAGATGGCGGAGCATGGCATCGAACCACTCCCGTTGTGGCCAGCTCTTCCCTCTCCGTAGACGGAGGTCGCGCGTGATCATCACAGAAGGGTCGACGACTAGGGTCGAGCGGGACGAGCGGCGCATGTGGATCGAGACTGCCGCCCCAGTTATCGGCTGCCTGATGCTCGCGATTTACTTCGCATCCCTTGCAGACCGCCTAGTTGAGTATCTGCCAGTTGTTGGCGTTATCGCGCTTGGCATCGTCCTGCTCGTCTCCGGCATACGCCGCCGCCAGGTCTGCGTGATCGAACCTACGCGAATCGGTTATGGCTTTCCTGAGAAGAAGAACAAGATGTGGTGGGTCGACCGCGACAGGGTCGGGTCGGTGCTCGTCCGCCAGGACATGCTGCTCCAGGTCCGTTTCTACGACCGAAACGACGGTCGGATGTTCGCTAGCACCGTATTCGGGCACTTTAATCCCAAAGAGCTGCGTCAGGCCTTTGAGTCGGCTGGTATCCCGGTGCGCTGATCCCCTTAGGCCGCCCCATCCTGCACAGTAGCGCATGTCGGCGGAAGCGCGGTTCCTTTGGTGCGATGAGAAGCCGGCAAACCGGACGAGGCGCGGCTTCTTCGGGCTCACCTGGCCGTACTGCTCAGAAAATAGCCAAGGCACGGACGGATAGTGAACAGCACAGCACTCTGCGTGCATATTTTCATCATCCGCGGGAGGCCGGCAACGCCAACCATGGACACTGAGATGAGAATCGGCCACGCGCTGGTCGGTTTGCTTTAATTCCGCTGCCGGGACGGCGGTGCCAGCCGGCCTTTTCCTGCACAGTAAGACGAAGCGACCCCAAAGGGGCGCATATCGCCGTGCTTGTGGCCAGGATCCGTCCTATGGCCAGGATTCGGCACGCATGCGTGCCGAATCCTGGCCATAAGGATCGCTGGGGAGCGCGAACCCGGCAAACCGGGCGGGCTATGGCCTATTCTCATCACAGTGCAGGAAAGGCGGGGGGCGCGGGCGGCTTGTGGCAGGTTCTTCTGTTTGCGCAGGTGAAGGGCTTGTAAGAGCGGGGCTGATGGTGCTTGACGGGCTATGGCCCGGCGTCGTATAAGGAAAGCCTAGCTTTATTCGCGGTTATGGGTCTGAAGGGCGGGCACTTGATGAAGCGGGCGTGTCTTATTTTGCTGGTCGGAGTGTTGGGGTTGGCGGGCGGTGGGGTCGCGTTCGCGGCGGGTGCCGGAGGCGCTGAGATTACGGGGCTTGATGAGAGCTTTGGATCGGGAGGGTGGGCGGCCACGCCACTGTCGGCCGAGGAGGGAGATCGGTTCCGGGCGGTGGCGGTCGGTGAGGAGGGGCAGGTGTACGCGGCCGGGTTCCTTACCGAGGGTGGGGATCAGGCGATGGCGCTGGCCCGGATTGGGACGGGCGGCGCGTTGGACGAGAGCTTTGGTGAGAGCGGTGTGGCCTCGGTCAACGTGACCGAAGGCGGCGAGGCGGGCGAGCTGGCCAGCGGGTTGGCGGTGCAGTCCACCGGCAACATCGTGATCGGGGGGCCCACGGAGCACGATCCGGAGGCCGAAGGGGATGCCGCCCGTGACCTCGACATCGCGATCTCGCGGTTCGACGACAGCGGGGCGCTCGACTCCACGTTCGGTGAGGAAGGGACCACCGTGCTCGACCTGAGCACGGGCGTGTTGGTCCCGCCGCCGGCCGGCAGCACCTCGGACCCACAGTTCGTGGGCGACACGATGTGGGGCGTGACGGCCATGCCCGACGACTCCCTGCTGGTCGTCGCGGCCAAGCTGGCAGACGGCGACGACCGGACGGACCGGGACTTCGCCTTGGTGAAGCTCACCGCGGACGGGGCGCTCGACACGAGCTTCGGGACCGAGGGGATGGTGATCCTCGACGTCAACGAGGGAAGCGAGAGCCCGCGCCAGGCGATCGTGCAGCCCGACGGCAAGATCCTGATGGCCGGCTACAGCCGCGATGGCGAGGGGGTCGTCAGGCCGGTGCTCGTGCGAATGGCCGGCGACGGGACGCTCGACGAGACCTTCGGTGAGGGCGGTATCGCCACGGCCGAGATCCTGCCGGCGGTGGCCGAGGCCTACGACGTCGCCATGCAGGGTGAGGACTACGTGATCGCCGGCTATGGGCGCGCCGCGGACGGCGAGCCGGTCGACCTGATCGCCGCCCGGTTCACGGCGGACGGCACGTGGGACGAGACCTTCGGCGAGGGCGGCCTGGTGAGGCTCGACATCGCCGGTGAGGACGACCGGGCCCGCGACCTGGTCGCCCTGCCCGACGGGCGGCTGCTCCTGGCGGGCAGCGGGAAGCCCACGGAGGACGACATCAACGGGATGCTCGTGCTGCTCGGTCCCGACGGAGCCTTCGACGAGAGCTTCGGCGAGAACGGCCACCTCGTGGTCGACCTGGGCGGGCCGAACGACTCGTTCTACGGCGTAGCCCTGACCCCGGACGGCGCCCACGCCATGATCGTGGGCTGGAAGGGGAGCGGCGAGGAGACGGACGGCGACGACGCCGTCGTCGCCCGCGTGGCCACGGCCGGGACCTAACCGCTCACTGTGTGCTGGATAGGCGACATATATGTCGCCTATCCAGCACACAACTGTCACCCGAGGTAGCCGGACAGCTCGGCGTGTACCCGTTCGGCCGATCGCGGCCAGCGCCGATCGGAGCGCCGCGACCGCCGCCCTGTCACGCGCCTTGAGCGCCCTGGGCAGGTCGGCCTGCAGTTGCTCCCGCAATGGCATGGTCACCAAACCTACCCAGGGGGCGCCCAAGCGCGGTCAGGTGACGGTCACGTCGCCTTCCATGCCCGGGTGGAGGAGGCAGACGTAGGGGTAGGTGCCGGGGGTGGTGAACCGCAGCGCGTATCGGTCGGTCGGGAACCCGGGGGCGGGGCCGATGAAGCCCGAGTGCGCGAAGCCGCCGGAGTAGTCGCCGCCCGGGGCGGCGCCGCCCGGGATCAGGGAGGACGGGTCGTCCGGACCCGCGAATGGCGGCTGGCCGAAGGTGATCGTGTGGGGCTCGTACGGGCTGCGCGACGTCCAGGTCACCGTCGTGCCGGCGGGCACCGTGATGCTGCCCGGCCCGAACTGGTTCACCGCGACGATCGCGTCGCCCCAGCCGGCGTCGACCGCGATGCCCGCGAGGGCGGCGGCAGCCTCGGGTTGCTCGACGGCCGTTGCGGCCAGGATCGCCGCGGATGCCTCTCGCTCGCCGGCCGCGGCGATCTCGGCGGGGGAGGGCAGGCTCGACGAGCCGTCGACGACCTCGACCACGCCGTTCATGAACGGGTGGAGGAGGCACACGTAGGAATAGCTGCCAGGAGCGATGTCGCCGGCCAGCCGGACGACAGTCGAGGTCTGATCCGCGGGCACCGAGGGAGCCGCCGGTGCGAGCACTCCCGAGTTCCACAGGCCCTGGCCGTCGAAGGCCGGGGGTGGGCCGGCGGGCGGCTCGGGGCAGGCGGCCAAGCCAGCGGTAGGCGCCTGTGACGTGTAGCACGGCCCGAAGACGACGGGGTTGGGCCTGCCGTCGCTGGTCACCGGCAGCGGAGCGTCGCTGCGATCCGCCGCGACGCCAAACGTGATCGTGTGCGGCGCGTTGGGGCCGCGGTTCTCGAACCGGATGGTGTCACCGGCCCGTGCCTGGAGCGCCCCCGGGAAATAGGCCGAGATCTGGATGCCCGGCGGAGCCTCGGCGTCCGCGAGCACCGTGTACTCCTGAGCCGGCGGATCCGCCGGCCGCGACTGCTGTTGCGCTGGTGGCGCGCACGCCGCCAGCCCCACCATCGTGACGCCTAACCATGCCCACCGTCGTATAGCCATCGCCCACACCTCCCGTGATCGTGATAGTGACAAACCGCCGCGGGGAAGCCCGCCGCCCAGAAGAGGTCCCGCGGCCCGTTCGTGATACCTAGTTCTCAGGCATCCAGCACAGCTCGAACTGGATGTTGTCGGGGTCGCGGAACACCAGCACGGAGAACCGGATGCCTTGCTCCTCGACGTCGACGGTCGGTGTGAAGGTCACGCCGTGCTCCCGCAGGCGGGCCTCCCACGCGTCGAGGTCCTCACGTCGCGGCACCGACCAGCCGATGTGGTCGAGGCCGGTGCGGGTCTCGGTGAACCGCTCGCCCTCGTTCGCGTCGTGGCGGTGCACGGCGATGACAACCTGCGACCGTGGCTCCATGAGTAGGATGGCGTAGCCGCCCGGGTGTGGCCCCTCCATGAACTTCGCGAATCCGAACACCTGCTCGTACCAGGCGACGCTGGCCTCGAGGTCGGTGACGGTGATCGCGGTGTGATGCGTGGCGGCGAGCTCAGGGATCATTGGGTCGCTCCTTCGGTGAGGGCGGCGCGGAGCCGCTGGTCGTAGTGGTCGGCGAGGTCGCGGAGCGCGGCCGCGCCGTCGCCTCGGTATGAGGGTCCGTGCATCAATGCGAGGGTGACAGGCGCCAGACCGGCGAGGCGGCGGAGCGTCGGCCCGACCGCGGGGGTCAGGCCGGTGGCCATGAACCCGTCCTCCGCCGCGAGCGCCGGCGCGACGATGTCGCCGGTTACCACCGGCGGCCCATCGCCGACCTGCGTGAACAGGTCGCCGCAGAACAACGTGCCGGTGATCTCCTCGAACAGCACCCGCGACTCCCAGTTGTGTGGCACGTGCGGCGTGTCGAGGTGGCGGACCCGCATGCCGCCCAGGTCGAGCACCTCCCCGTCCTCCAGCCCTCGGGGCGGCCGGTCGGCCATGTCGTTCAGCGACAGCTCACAGCCGAGCACGCCGTGGGCGACCTCAGCGTCAGGCGCCGCGGCGAGCCAGGCGTTCATCGAGCCGCACTCGTCGGCCTCGACGTGGCCGAACGCGATCCAGCGCAGCCGCTTGACCGGAACGACCCGCGCCGCCGCGGCGGAGACCGCGCCGAACAGCGCGCGCTGCCCGCAGTGGTACAGCAAGGGCTCGTCCGCGTCGATCAAGAACTGGTTGAACGTGAATCCCGCCGGAGGCGCGACATCCGGCAAATAGGTGGACACCCGGTAGATGCCCTCGGCGATCTCGTCGATCCGGGTATCCATGAACCCTCCTCACGGCAGGCGCCGACCCCGAAAGCATCCTCCCAGAGGCCGCGCGCCGGATCCGTGGATCTACCCAATGCCAGCGAGGGCAGGCGCACGGTTAACGCTCGGCGCGCGTCACCAGGGCGGCGAGCCGAGCCCGGCCGCGGGCGCCGGTGCGGGATAGAAGCCTGCCCACGTGGTTGTCGACAGTTCGTGGGGACAGGTAGAGCTCGGCGGCGATCTCAGGGTTCGACAGCCCGGCGGCCACAAGCCGCAGCACGTCCATCTCGCGGCTCGTGACGCCGAACGCTCGCAGCTCGTCCGGGACGCTCGCGTCACCGCGGCCCCTGCGTGGCACCGCGACGCCCGCCTGGCGCAGCAGTGCCCGGCAAGCCGAGGCCGCCCGCTCGTGGCCATGGCCGTCGAACCAGCCCAGGGCCTGCCGCAGCCAGGCGACCGGCTCACCCCAGGCGTCCCGCACCGCGGCACCACCGACGAGCCGCAAGGTGTGCTGATGCTCCCAGGACCCAGGGAAACGGACCGTCGCCTCGGCCGCCGCGAACGCCTCCGCTGCCTCGCACCGCCGTCCCGCCCGCCCAAGCGCGACCGCGTCGGCGTACTGGAGCCCGAGCCGGTTGACGCGCATGGTAAGCAAGGGACCGGCGCGGACCTCAGCGCGAGCCTCCTCGCCGTCCCCCATGACCGTGCGAAGCAACGCCCACATGCCGCGGAAGGTGCACGGCAGCCCCGGCTGATCCCGGTAGATCGCCATCGCGCCGTCAAGCGCCTCGGCGGCGCGGGTGTCCTCGGCCTCGCGCAGCCACCAGCAGGCGTACACGCCGCCCAATGCGCCAGCCTGGACCTCCACATCGCCTGGGGCAACCGCGCGAGCCTCGGCGAGCGCGGTCTCCATCTCCTCCCGCCGGCCGGCCATGGCATGCGCGCCGGCGAGGTCCAGCAGGGCCTTGGCCAGGATCGGCAACCGCAGCCGCCGGCTGGCCGCCACGCAGCGGGTCACCACCCTGAGCACCTCGTCCATCTCGTACCGGGCCCAATGGATGCCGACGAGCTGCAGGTCGACCACGGCGGCGGTGGCGAGCGCTCCCGCCGCGATGGCGGCGTCCCGGGCGGCCTCGAGCCGGTCACCGCTGCGCTCGTCGAGCAGGTCGATGGTTCCCAGCTCGTGCAACGCACGGATGCGCCAGACGGTGAGGCTGTGGGCGTCGGCAATGCGGTACGCGCGCTCGAATGCGGCCTCGGCCGCGGGGAGGTCGTGCAGCCGGGCGGCCCGACCGACCACCTCCAAGGCCTCGCAGGCGACCTCGTGCTGCCCCAGGCGTTCGGCGGCCTCGACGGCGCGGAGGGCGAGCGGGGCGGCCTCGTCCACGCGCCCCTCACCGATGGCGACGTGGGCGCGGAGCGCGTCGATGGCCGGCGTGTCACCGAGCCCGGCAACGGCATCGAGGTGCGCGGTGGCCTGGGGCCACCGGCCGGCAGTCACCGCGGCGCGCGCGAGCCGCAGCCGGGCGCTCGTGCGCCGGGCTGGCTCGGCGTCGATCGCCGTCAGCTGGCCGAGCAGCGCCGTCCCGACCTCCAGCGCCTCGCTGGTCTTGCCCGCGAGCCCAAGCACCTCCACGAGCGTCTCGTCCAGGTTGGCGAGCCGCGCGGGGTCGTTGCCGGCCAGCGCACGGGCCTGGCGCAGCGTGGCCTCGGCGGTGGCAAGGGCGCCACGGGTAAGCGCCCGCTGTGCGGCTCGGTGCAGCAGCTCACTGGCACGTCGGTGCTGGCCAGCCCGTTCGCGCAGCTCGGCGGCGAGCTCACAGCGAGGCCCGTCCAGCTCCGGGTCTGCCGCCTCCAGCGCATCGGCCGCGCGCTGCGCGAGGCGCGCCAGCTCGGGCGGTAACAGCTCGGCGAGCACCACGTCCCGGGTGAGCGCGTGCCGGAACAGGAAACCGTCGGGCTCGGCGACGAGGATCTGGGTCTCGACACCGCGCCGGAGCGCGGCGAGCAGCCGGGCCTCGTCAAGCCCAGTGACCGAACCGAGCAGCGCCCACTCGAAGCGCCTGCCCATGACGGCCGCGACGTCCACGACCATCCGAGCGTCTCGGTCGAGGCCAGAGAGGCGACGGCTAACGCCCTCGGCGAAAGTCAGCGGGACCCGCGGCGTGAGCCGGCTGATCGCCAGCCACCGGCCATCCTGGTGCCGCAACGCATCGGTCGCGGTCAGCCCGGTGAGCAGCTCCTCGACGAAGAACGGCAGGCCGTCGGCTCGTGCGCGTACGAAGGCGTCGACCTCCTCCGGCGCTGGGTCGCCGCCAAGGCACGCGCGGATCATCCGCGTGACCTGGGCGGGCTTGAGGCGAGGGAGCGGGACCAGCTCGGCAGCGCCCCGTGCTTGCAGCGCGCCGCTGAGGGTGAGCGCGCCGGTGCTGTCCTCGGGTCGCAAGGTGCCGAGGAGCAGGGTGGGCTCGTCGGCGAGGTTGTCCGCCAGGTACTCGACGACCCCGAAGGTCTCGGGGTCGGCCCAGTGCAGGTCCTCGAGCACGAGCAGGCACCCCTTGCGGCCGCCGAGGACCCGGACGAGGCGCAGGAACGCCTCGCCGAGGATGACCAACGAGCCGTCGTCTTCGGACTGGGCTGTCCGCCACTGCGGCACCACCCGGCCGAGCACGCCGCGGAACGCGTCGATGTCCGGGTGCTCCGGCAGTCCTTGCGTCCGCACGCCCCCCAGGACGGCCTCAGCGAGCGGCCGCAACGCCGTCGGGTGCTCAGCCTGCGCGGCGCGGCCGCACAGGACCCGCAACCCCTCCGCGCCGGCCAGTGTCTTGGCCTCCGCCGCCAGGCGTGACTTTCCCACGCCGGCCTCACCGACCACGAGCAGGGTGCTGCCCACTCCCCGGCGGGCCGCCTGAACCGCCCGCGCGACCGCAGCCAGCTCACCATCCCGCCCCACCACCACCGGGCACCGCATGTTTCCAGTATCCGAGGATGAGCGCGGTCGTTACCAGAACGAAAGTGAACTCCGCGTGTGGCAGGCTAAGGGCCCGTGAGTGTGCCGCTTGCCACGGTCAGTGAGGCGATCGCCGTTACTCCCCGGTCGCTGGCGGAGTACCGGGACATGTTCCTGCTCAGCGACGCGGACCTCGTCGCCGGGTCGATCCTCGATTGCCCGGGTGGGGCCTCGCCGTTCGGGGCGCAGGTGCGCGCCCGCGGGGGCACAGTGGTCAGCGTCGATCCGGCCTACGACACCCCGGGCGCGGCGATCGTCGACCGGGTCGCCTACGACCAGTCCCGGATCCTCGAGTGGATGCACGCCCACCTGGGGCAGTTCAACTGGTCCTATCTCGGCTCGCCGGCCGCCCTCGCCCGGGCATGGGAGACCGCGGCCGACCTGTTCGCGGCGGACTACGCGCCTGACGAGCTGCGCTACGTCGCCGCGGCGCTGCCCCTCCTGCCCTTCCCCGATGACCACTTCACGCTGGCGTTGAGCGGGTTCCTGCTGTTCACCTATCCCGAGCACCTCAGCTTCGGCGACCACGTCGCCGGCATCCTCGAGCTGGCCCGGGTGACCCGAGGCGAGGCCCGGCTGTACCCGATCACCGACAGCGGCGGCGCCGTTCACCCGAGGCTCGACGAGCTGCGCCGCACCCTGGCCGAGCGCGGCGTGGACAGCGAGATCCGCCCCGCGGGCTGCGCGTGGAGCCCAGGCGGCGACCGCATGCTCGCCTGCCACCGCGCCGGCTGACCCCGTTTTCTACGCTTAGCCGATGCCTGTCGCGACTGCCCCGCCCGATCCCAACCAGCTCGTCCGCGTACGTGAGGACCGAGGAGCTGCGGGTGGTCTGGGAGCTGGAATCGGGCGTCGAGGTGATCGCGGGCGCTCCAGGCGCCGTTCCGCGCCGGCATCAGCATCGAGGACTACCAGCTGGACCCGGTGGTGCGGGCGCTGCGGATGCCGCGGGTGAACCTGCTGATCGCCGAGGACGCCGGGCTCGGCAAGACGATCGAGGCCGGCCTGGTCACGCAGGAGCTGCTGCTGCGCCACCGCGCCCGGACGGTCCTCGTGGTCTGCCCCGCCAGCCTGTGCGTGAAGTGGCGTGACGAGATGGC
>Ga0187893_10004422_pt1 | contig 26753 bp, 25 predicted proteins | sample MA1701074metaG_FD_139574 | JGI IMG/M metagenome (GOLD analysis project Ga0187893, IMG submission 139574) | White microbial mat communities from a basaltic lava cave in the Kipuka Kanohina Cave System on the Island of Hawaii, USA - MA170107-4 metaG ... | reverse complement strand
TGGTGGTTGGCGTGGGTAACATCTACGCCAACGAGGCCCTCTTCCGGGCAGGGATCCACCCCGCTCGAGAAGCAAGGCGGGTGTCTCGCAAACGCTACGAGGCGCTTGCGCGAGCGATCCGTGCGGTATTAGAAGAAGCGATTCAACAGGGGGGAACGACCCTGCGCGACTTTACCCGTAGCGACGGAACACCGGGGTATTTCGCTCAGGCGCTTGCCATATACCAGCGCGCGGGCCAAGCGTGCAGACGCTGCGGTGCGACCATCCGCAAGCTGCAGAGCGTACAGCGTACCAGCTTCTATTGCTCGCACTGTCAGCGCTGAGGTCAGTTTCCGCTCCACTCCTGGCGCTCGATGACCTCCCCGATGCGCTTACCGGGACGTACCTGGCCCTGGTAGATGATCACGCGTCCCCCGGCATTGCCACGATTAGAGGGACTCTCGGTCCAGGTCCAGAGATGCCCGGACGTGGTATCGAGGATCATCACCTTCTCAGACCCCATATCGACCCCTTCGGAGAGGGAGATGATCTGGTAGCGCGACTGTGCCGCTGCCGTAACCGGGACCGCTGCTACCAATGCGAGCAGCGCAAAAGCATAGAAAAACGGCATCATAAAGTCCTCCAAAAATCGTTGCCATCACACTGGATCCCCCGCCGCTTTAGAGATACTCGACGAGCAATCCAGCGAAGATGCAAGCGCCAAGCCAATTGTTGCTTTTAAAAGCGTGAAAACAGTATTCCGGATCCCGGTCTTTGATCAGATATTGATGATAAATCGCAAAGCTAGCGGCAGCGAGCAACGAAAACCAATACGCCCGACCGAGCCCCAAGATGTGCCCCGCGCTAACCAATACCGCAAACATCAAGAGCTGCAGCATTCCGAGGATAGGCCGGTCGGCCGAGCCAAATAGAATGGCAGCCGACTTCACCCCGATCTTGATATCGTCCTCGCGATCTACCATCGCGTACATGGTGTCGTACACCAGTGCCCACAACACCGTCGCCAGCAATAACAGCCAAGCCACCGGCGGAACGTCGCCGGTCTCAGCGGCGAAACTCATGGGCACGGCCCAGCCGAAGGCAAGGCCCAGGACCGCCTGCGGGAGTTGGGTATAGCGTTTGGTAAATGGGTAAACTATCGCGAGCCCGGCGCCCGCGAAGGACAAGGCGATGGTCAAAGGATTCATCGACAACACTAAGGCGAACGCGGTACCGACCAGCAGCAAACACAAAATCACCGCTTCGCGCACCGCCACCGTCCCCGCGGCCAAAGGCCTTGAACGGGTGCGTGCTACATGAGCGTCAAACTTTCTGTCCGCGATGTCGTTGATCACACAGCCCGCTGAGCGCATCAATACCACCCCGGCCAGGAACACGGTCAGGATCCACGGATCGGGTCGACCCTCTGAGGCTATCCACAACGCCCACAGCGTGGGCCACAACAGAAGCAAGATCCCGATGGGTTTGTCCAAGCGCATCAATCGCGCATACTCCTTCCCCCTTTCCCAGAGCGTCAGCAAGATCGGGCTCACCTCACCGACAGTATGCCCGTCAAGAAATCGGCGGCGGATCGCAGAGGAAGATCGCTTGCGCTTCCGTTACCGGCAAGGCGCTCACACATTCGCATATGCTAGGTCATCCGCGAACCATCGGCGGATCAGGGGATCGATGCGATCGGGATATTTTTCTACCAACATGTCTGCTACCTCTCGTACCCGTGGCAAGCAATCGCGATCTCGGTTCAAATCGGCTATCCGAAACTGGGGCGCACCGGCTTGCCGGGTTCCCAGGATCTCTCCGGGTCCCCGCAAGGCCAAATCCCGCTCGGCGATTTCAAAGCCGTCGCAGGTCTCCCGCAGTATGCGCAAACGCTCTCTGGCTAGCGCTGACAATGGCGCACGGTACATCAACACGCAATCGCTGGGTTGGCTACCACGCCCCACTCGCCCTCGAAGCTGGTGCAATTGGGCCAGCCCCAGGCGGTCCGCGTTATCAATGATCATCAAGCTCGCATTAGGTACATCCACTCCCACCTCGATCAGTGTGGTTGCCACCAGGACTTGGGCCTCGTTGTTGCTGAATGTCGCCATGACGCGGTCTTTCTCTTCGGCCTTCATACGCCCATGGATCAGTGCAACCGGCACCGATGGCAAGGCCTGAGCTAGCTGCGTCGCAGTCTCTGTCACCGCCTGGCACTGTAACGCCTCAGACTGGTCGATACGCGTGCATACCCAGTAGACCTGGCGCCCACAGGCGCAGGCTCTGGCGATACGTGTCATCACCTCTGTGCGGCGCCGATCGGAGACTACGACCGTGTTAATCTGCTGGCGGTTGGGCGGCAGCTCATCGATCACCGAGACATCCAAATCCGCATAAGCCGTCATTGCGAGCGTTCGGGGAATAGGGGTGGCGGTCATGATCAGTTGATGCGGACAGGTCTTCTCCGACACCCCTTGATCGCGCAAGGCCAACCGCTGGAAAACCCCGAAACGGTGCTGCTCGTCGACGATGCACAAACCGAGCTTGGAAAACCGCAAGCCCTTTTGAAACAGGGCGTGGGTCCCTATTGCGATAGCGGGATCTCCTTTTGCAAGCTCAACCCTCGCTCCCGCACGCTTTCCCCTGTTTAAACTGCCGCTAAGCCACACCAAAAGCGCGCCCTCTGGCCCTAACCAACGGCGAAAAGTGCGCAAGTGTTGCTCCGCCAGTAATTCCGTGGGAGCCATTACCGCGACTTGAAAGCCCGAGCGCCAAGCCTGTAACGCGGCGGCCACCGCCACCACGGTCTTGCCAGAGCCCACGTCCCCTTGCAGCAAACGCAGCATCGGGATGGCGCGGGTCAAATCGCTTGCGATCTCTCTTAAGACCCGCTTCTGAGCCCCGGTCGGCGCGAATGGTAAGCGCTTAAGAAAACCGTCCGAGCGCACCGGGCGTAAAGGCGGCGCGCGATGCCGCCGCAACTCCGCGCGCAAACGTCGCAAACCCAGCTGATGGGCCAGCAACTCTTCAAAGGCGATCCGCCTTTGCGCCGGGTGCCGCCCTTCGAGCAGGACTTGCATACACGCATCCGGAGGGGGACGATGCAGGACCTCGATAGCCTCATGCAGCGAGGGCATGCCTAACCTTTCCGTGGCTTCTGCCGGAAGCCAGTCGGGACACAACCCGCGCTCGAGTAGCGGCAACGCCCTGCTAACCAGCTTGCGCAGGACGGTTTGACTCAAACCCTCCGTAGTCTTGTAAATCGGGCTTAAAAAAGAATCCACCGGGGGCGGGTGCTGCGGATCGATGCGGCGATAGTGCGGATGAACGATTTCCAAACCATAGGACCCCGCGCGCACCTCGCCATAACAGCGCAAAGTCACCCCACGTACCAGTTGCTCGCGCTGCCCGCGGGTATAGTGAAAAAAACGCAGGCCGATGGTGCCCGATCCATCGCTTAGCCGTCCCACCAGAGAGCGACGACGGCCTGCGTGTTCCTGAGACATATCCAGCGCCCCCTGGATTAAGGCGCACACACCAGCACTTAGGGTGGCTATCGGTGTGACCCGGGTGCGGTCTTCATAGCGCAACGGAGGGGAAAACAGGAGATCCTCCAGTGTGTGCACCCCTAGCCGTGCGAGCTTGGCAGCAACAATCGGCCCCACGCCTGGCAAGGAGTCAACGCGCGATGGCGCACTGGGCAGCCTTATCGCAGTCACGCCTTGGGTGTCATTGTCCTAGCTGGGTAATGACATAATAGCGTCGATCTCCACCCTCGCCCCCTTCGGCAAGCTCGCCACGCCTACCGCCGCTCGCGCAGGGTACGGCTGTGAAAAATACTGCGCCATAACCTCGTTCACCAATGGGAAGTCGCCCATATCGACTAAGTAAACCGTGAGCTTGACGATGTCAGCAAGACTCCCGCCCGCAGCGCTGCTCACCGCGCTCAGATTGCCGAACACCTGCCTGATCTGCGCCTGCATATCGCCGGGGACCAACTCCATGGTCTCAGGAATAAGCGGGATCTGTCCCGACAAATACACCCATTCTCCTACCTTGACGGCCTGGGAATAGGTGCCGATAGCTTGAGGCGCGAGCCCGGTGCTGATCGCCGCTCGTTTCATTTGCTCCATCCGTTCAAGTTCTTATGCGCGCCACACGGGAAACCGTCTTAATGCCCCGCATGGTGCGCATGATACGGGCCAAATGCTTGCGGTCCTTTACCGCGATGACGAATTTCAACAGTGCGAAACGGTCGTCTTTGCCCGATATCTTGACATCCTCGATGTTGGCTCCTAAATCCGCTATGGTGGCAGCGACCGTGGCCAGCACCCCGCGCTGGTTATTGACCTGCAAACAAACCTGGGTAGAGAACTCACCCACCATCTCCTTGGCCCATTCCAAGTCGACCCAACGATCTGGATGCTTACGAAACTCAGCGAGATTCTTGCAGCGTTGGCGGTGGATCACGATCCCTCGACCTGCCGAGATCAGTCCTATAATCGGATCGCCCGGTATCGGGCGGCAACACTTGGGGAACGACACCACCATCCCCTCGATCCCTTTGATGGGCAATGGCGGCGCTGGCGCACTATCCTTCGCATCATCCAGGCTGGGCTGATCGCCTAGCACCAAGGCGCGCGCCACGATGGGCGCCAGCCGCTTGCCCAGTCCGACGTCGGTCAGCAGTGCCCCCAGGTCGGCGCACTTCAGCTCCGCTAAGGCTCGCTCCAACGCTTGCGGCCCGATCTCTCCCAGAGTCACGCAGAATTGTTCTAGGGCGCGGTCTATCATCCGCTCGCCCAGCCTTTTGGCTTCATCTTTCTTCAGATTTTTCAGGAAATGGTGAATGTGCGAGCGAGCCTTCCCCGTGATCACAAAGCTAAGCCACGTGGGGTTAGGGTGGGCGCCTGGTGCGGTGATGATCTCTACCGTCTGCCCCGTCTGCAAGGGGGTGCGTAAGGGCGCAAGCCGGCGATCCACGCGAGCCGCCACACAGCGATTCCCGATATCGGTGTGCACGGCGTACGCAAGATCAACCACTGTGGCGCCACGGGGAAGGCCCATGATATCGCCCTTAGGGGTAAACACGTAAATCTCGTCGGGGAACAGATCGATTTTGACGGTTTCCAGAAACTCCTCGGAGTCGCCCGCCTTCTGCTGCATCTCCAACACGCGTTTCAGCCACTCTCGAGCCCGAACGTGCGCGCTGTTGCTCGAGGCCTCTCCGCTCTTGTACAACCAGTGCGCCGCCACCCCGGCGTCGGCCACTTCATCCATCTCCCGGGTGCGGATCTGAACCTCGATTGGGCAACCGTGGGGACCGAACAATACCGTGTGCAAGGACTGATAGCCATTAGCCTTCGGTATGGCGATATAGTCCCTGAACTTACCCGGCATGGGCTTGAACAAGTTATGCACCACACCCAAGATCCGATAACAGGAATCGACGCTGTCGGCAATAATGCGAAAGCCGTAGACGTCGAAAAGCTCGGAGAAGCTCAATCGCTTCTGGCGCATTTTTTTATAGATGCTATAGGGGTGTTTCTCGCGCCCGAGGACAGAACCAGGTAGGTTATCTTCACCTAAACAACGCACGAATGCGGCCTTGATCTTGTTCACCGCCTGCTTGCGGTTGCCTGCGGCCCGTTGCACCTCCTTGCGCAAGACGCGATAGCGCATGGGGTAAAGCGTGGCAAATCCCAGATCTTCAAGCTCCAGACGCATGTGATTCATTCCCAAGCGCTGTGCAATGGGTGCATAGATATCCAAGGTTTCTCGCGCTACTAAGCGCCGCTTCGCCGGCGCTAAGGCGGCGATGGTGCGCATGTTGTGAAGGCGATCGGCGAGCTTAACGAGAATGACCCGCATGTCGTGGGCCATTGCCATCAACATTTTCTGAAAATTGTGCGCTTGGGCTTGCGCGTAGGTCTCAAACTCCATTTGGGTGAGCTTGCTGACCCCGTCGACTAACTCGGCCACCTCGCTCCCAAATTCGCTGCTAATGCGGTCCTTTTCCGTTGCCGTGTCTTCGATGACATCGTGCAGCATGGCCGCCATCAGCGTCTCGTGGTCCATGTGCATTCGCGCCAGGATGTGGGCGACCGCGACTGGGTGCTCGATGTAGGGCTCGCCGCTCAAGCGATGCTGGCCTTTATGGGCCCGCGCACCGAATTCGTAAGCCTTTCTCACCTCCGCGACCTGCCCGGGGGCAAGATAAGCGCCAACGCGCTCAAATAACTCCTCTAATCTCGATGCGGGGGAGCTAACCAGGGTGGACATAGGAGGTGTCTACAGCAGCAGGGGTTCACGTAAGGGCTGTGTGAACAGATCGAAGTCGCTAGGTCTGCCGGGGCGGTGGGGAATCGGTCCACTTTCCGATCATCTTCGTTGAGTAAAACGCGCGATTCGCCTTAAATGATCCAAAAACTGCCCTCGATTTCCCACTCGCCTCGCTACCATCCCCCAAGTCCGACAGGCGCCTAGGCTCTCGTGGCGGCGTACCGAGCCCATCTACGAGGGCGTTCCGTTCATTCGCTGGCGTCGAGCGCCCCCGCATCGTCGGCAATTTTGAAGCGGGGCATATCGAACTCCTCTGCCTGCTCCTTCAACGCGATCGCGTCGACCGTGCCCTGGTCGATAAGACCCTCGGCGATCTCACGCAAGGCTAAAACGGTGGGCTTGTCGTTTTCTTCATCCACCAACGGCCGCGATCCGAGGCTGATCTGCCGCGCCCGCTTCGCGGCAAGCATGACCAGTTTGAAGCGATTTTCGGTATGATTAAGACAGTCTTCTACGGTCACTCGTGCCATATCGAATTCCCAAGCTATTGGACATTCATAGGATCTTATCAAAGGAGCGGTGATTGCGCCATTAAGGAGCGCAAAGTAGGTGCGAGCACGTGCCTTTGCACCGAGCATCTCAACCGCCTCGCCCGAACGATAGCTTGCAGGTCGCTCAAGGCCTTCTCGAAATCATCGTTGACAATCAGGTAATCATACTCGGCATAATGAGATATCTCGTTGACCGCATCGCGCATCCGGCGCTCGATCACAGCGGCCTCATCCTCCCCTCTATGGGTCAAGCGATAATGCAAGGTTTCAAGCGAAGGAGGCAGAATGAAAACACTTGCGCATTGAGGCAAGCGTTCGCGGATCTGACGCGCTCCCTGCCAATCGATCTCCAGGATCACATCCCTGCCCTGCGCCCATTCGTTTTCTACTGCCAGGCGCGAGGTCCCATACCAATGATCGAACACCTGGGCGTGTTCCAGAAACGCATCCTCGGCGACCATGCGCTGGAACGCCGCGGGTTCAATAAAATGGTAGTTAACTCCATCGTGTTCCCCGCTGCGGATAAGTCGTGTGGTGTGAGAGACCGCTACGGTGATCTGCGGGTCCGACTCCAATAAGGCCCTCACCAGGCTTGTCTTTCCAGCGCCAGAGGGTGCCGAGACGATAAACACTGACGCCTCGGTCATCCGAGGTTCCGAACCTGATTCCATAGTGCAGCGCGAAAGCCTCGCCAAATAAGGGGTTTGCTCATTGTGTGTATGCTAGGGGTGCACCTGTGGGCGCACAAACAAATCATGTCAGTGCCTTCGCCGCGTATTGCGCCACCGAAAGCTGGTTTTTCTTCACATAATCTATTTTAACTAAAACCCCAGGGTATCGCTCTTTAGGCCGGTCAGCTCCCGATGCCAGACGGCTTAGCACATTTTCCCTGTCGCGGCGGCGCTGGGGCGAGTTTGCGGCGACCGTCCACGGCTGGGAGGCAATCTAGCCAGGATTTGAAGATCCTGTTGGCCTACAATTACGAAGGACGGGCGGCATATCGAGGGGGTGACTTAGCTAGCGCAAGAGACCCGCCACAAGCTGCGTAGTTGAGGGGCTACACAGATGCTACATCAAGGAGAATCGCTGGAGAGCAGGATTTGGGATACCCATAGTATCCGTGGCGCAAAAGGCGCGCCGAAATACAAAGGCTGTATCCTACCATCCATTGTCACCGAGTGTCCGCACGATATCGACAACCGTCTGTGTCACGTCTCCAAGGACGCCGGCGCCGTTGACGGCGCCCACTTTGGAACAAGAATCGCGGTCGGATCACAATGACGACCGTTAGCCAACTTGAATCCCACCTCTGGGAAGCCGCCAATATCCTGCGCGGGCCTGTCGGTGGGGCTGACTTCAAGACCTATGTGTTCCCCCTACTCTTCTTCAAACACGGATGTTCATGATGAGGAATATCAGGTCGCGTTGCGGGAATCGGGCGGAGATGAGGAATACGCTTGCTTCCCGCAGAACTACCGCTTCCAGGTCCCGCCAAGCTGTCACTGGCGTGACGTGCGCGCCGTCGCCACCAACATCGGCCAAGCGTTACAGACCGCCATGCGGGGTATCGAGAAGGTCAACCCTGAAACGCTCTACGGCATCTTCGGCGACGCCCAGTGGACAAACAAAGATCGCCTCTCGGATCGCTTGCTGCGCGACCTGGTCGAGCATTTTTCACGCATCAACCTGGACGACCACGCGGCGCAGGCGGACATCCTCGGTCAGTCCTACGAATACCTGATCAAAAAGTTCGCCGACTTGACAAACAAGAAGGCTGGCGAGTTCTACACCCCCCGCTCGGTGGTGCGACTCATGGTTAGCATTCTCGATCCCCGTGAGGGTGCATCCATCTACGACCCCGCCTGCGGCACCGGCGGCATGCTGCTTGAGGCGATTCACCATGTCCGTGAAAACTACGGCGACGACCGGACTCTCTGGGGCAGGCTCTTTGGGCAGGAGAAAAATTTAACGACCTCTGCCATTGCCCGCATGAACCTCTTGCTGCACGGTGCAGCGGACTTTCAGATCGTACGCGGTGACACGCTGAGAAAACCCGCCTTCTTCTCGGCCGACAATCTGGCGACCTTCGACTGCGTGATTGCCAATCCACCGTTCTCATTAGAGAAGTGGGGCGAGGAAGTCTGGACCAGTGATCCCTATGGGCGGAACTTTGCCGGCATGCCGCCTGCGAAGAGCGGCGACTATGCTTGGGTTCAGCACATGATCAAGTCGATGGCGCCAGCGATCGGGCGCATGGCCGTGGTTCTCCCTCATGGCGCGCTGTTTCGCATGGGGAAGGAAGGTGCGATACGGAAGAAAATCGTCCAGATGGACCTCTTGGACGCTGTCATCGGCCTAGGCCCTAATCTGTTCTACGGCGCCGGCCTGGCCGCCTGCATCCTCGTCTTCCGCCAGCGCAAGGAGAAGCACCGCAAAAATAAGGTACTCATCCTGGACGCCTCAAAGCAGATCAAGATCGGCCGTGCCCAGAATGAACTCCTGCCCGGACACGTCCAGCGCATCCGTGGTTGGTATCGTGATTACCAGGACGTTGAAGGCATTGCCCGCGTGGTGACACTCGACGAGATCGCCGCCAACGACCATAACCTCAACATCCCGCGCTACGTGGAACCGAAGGTCGAGCAGGAGATGCTCACGGTCAAAGAGGCCAAGCGCCGCCTGCAGGAGTGTGCTCAGGCTGCTTTTGCCGCGGAAGACAAGCTCGTCGCTACCCTCAAGCGGGAAGGGCTGCTCGCATGAGTGCACAAACAAGGCGAACGTAAATGAGTGAACTGAAGACTTGTTTCAAACGCGTGGATTACGACCTCGCGGGCCTGCTCCATTACATCGACATCGGTGACATCGGTCTGCCCGACATCCAGCGCCCCTTCGTCTGGTCGAACGCCAAGGTCCGCGACCTGTTCGATTCCATGTACCGCGGCTTTCCGGTGGGCTACCTATTGTTCTGGGAAAACGCCCAGAGTAACGGTGCCAAGCAGATCGGCGTGGCCATGAAGCAGCACACGGTGCCCTCGCGCCTGATCGTGGACGGGCAACAGCGGCTGACATCGCTCTACGCCGTGTTCCGCGGCAAGACCGTGCTGGACGACGACTACCGCGAGCGGCAGATCGAGATTGCATTTCGCCCGCGCGACGGCAAGTTCGAGGTGGCCGACGCGCCCATCCGCCGCGATCTGGAGTGGATTCCGAATGTCTCGACCCTGTGGGCGTCGGGCAAGTCTAGCTATCAACTGGTCAAGGGCTTTCTGCAGTCGCTGCGACAAAAGGCCGTGCTCACCGATGACGAGGAAGAGCAGATCAGCCACAACCTAGACCGCCTCTTTGATCTACAGAAATACCCGTTCACCGCGCTCGAAATCGCGCCAACGGTGGATGAGGAGCAGGTAGCGGACATCTTCGTTCGCATTAACAGCGAGGGCGTCAAGCTCAACCAGGCCGACTTTATCCTGACCCTGCTCTCCGTCTTCTGGGACGAGGGCCGGCATGCCCTGGAAAACTTTTGCCGCGCATCGCGCCAGCCGCCCATGCCCGGCAAGGGCGCGTCGCCGTTCACCCACTTCATCCAACCTGACCCGGACCAATTGCTGCGTGTGTCGGTCGCGCTCGGCTTTCAGCGCGGGCGCCTCAAGAGCGTCTATCAAGTGCTGCGGGGCAAGGACCTCAATACCGGTGAATTTTCGCCGGAGCGCCGGCAGGCACAGTTCACCGTGCTGCGGAAGCCCAGGCCAAAGTGCTCGATCTCAGGTACTGGCACCAGTTTATGAGCGCTTTGATAGGTGCGGGCTTCCGCAGCGGCGAGATGGTGTCGTCGCAGAACGCGCTGCTCTACGCCTATGCGTTCTACCTGATCGGGCGGGATCGGTGCGGCGTACCCGAGCACCAGTTGCAGAAGATCATCGGCCGCTGGTTTTTCTTCAGTACGCTCACCGGGCGCTATACAGGCTCCCCGGAATCTGTGATGGACGGCGATCTCAACCGCCTCAAGGACATATCCACCGCCGACGGCTTCGTGCATGTGCTCAACACCGTCATGGCCGCCGAATTGACTAATGACTTCTGGAGTATCACTCTACCGGCCGCGCTGGACAGTTCGTCCGCCCGCAACCCCGAGCTGTTTGCCTATATCGCGGCACAAAACCGCCTCGGCGCACCCGTGCTGTTTTCGCACAAGAAGATCAGTGACCTGATCGACCCCGCGCTGCAAACCAAGAAGAAGGCGCTGGAGCGGCATCACCTCTTCCCGCGCGCCTGGCTCGAAAAGCAAGGCATCAGTGACCTCAAGCTCATCAACCAGATGGCCAACTACGCCCTGTTGGAGTGGCCCGAGAACATTGCCATCAGTGATACGACGCCCGACCAGTATGTCCCGGTCATTCGCGACCGCTTTGCACCTGCCGAGTGGGACACCATGAGGAAAATGCATGCGCTCCCCGATGGCTGGGAGATTCTCGACTATGCGGCCTTTCTCGGAGCACGGTGCAAACTTATGGCTGCAATCATCCGGCGCGGCTTCGAGACGCTGGTGTAAGACCAAGATCACCGATAATGACGAAGGCGATGACCCGCATCACCCCCCAGCGACTGGAATCTTACCTCTGGGGCGCAGCCACGCTCCTGCGCGGGACCATCGACGCCGGCGACTACAAGCAGTTCATCTTCCCGCTCTTGTTTTACAAGCGCCTCTGCGACGTGTTCGACGAGGAGACGCAGACCGCGCTGAAGGAGTCCGGCGGCGATACGGAGTTCGCCGCTTACCCGGAGAATCATCGGTTCCAGGTCCCGCGCAAGGCTCACTGCGGCGAAACGCGGCAAGCCGCTACCAACGTCGGCCAGGCGCTGCAGACCGCCATGCGTGTCATCGAGACCGCGAACCCGGACAAGCTGTACGGCATCTTCGGCGACGCGCAGTGGACCAACAAGGACCGCTTGTCCGACGCCATGTTGCGCGATCTGATCGAGCACTTCTCGGCGCTCGAACTCACCGTCGCCAACCTGCCCGAGGACGAGCTGGGCCAAGGCTACGAATACCTCATCAAGAAGTTCGCCGACGACTCCGGACACACCGCCGCCGAGCTTTACACCAACCGCACCGTCGTTCATCTCATGACCGATATGCTCGAACCGCAGCCGGGGGAATCGATCTACGATCCCACCTGCGGCTCCGGCGGCATGCTCCTTTCGTGCATCGCCCACCTGCGCCGCCACGGCAAGGAGTGGCGTAATGTGCGCCTCTACGGCCAGGAGCGAAACCTCATGACCTCCTCGATCGCGCGGATGAACTGCTTCCTCCACGGCATCGAGGACTTTCAAATCGTGCGCGGCGACACCCTTTCCGAGCCGAAGCTCGTGCAGAGCGACCGCCTCATGCGCTTCGACGTGTGCCTCGCCAATCCGCCCTATTCCATCAAACAGTGGGACCGCGACGCCTTCGCCTCCGACCCCTGGGGGCGCAATCGCTACGGCACCCCGCCGCAGGGCCGGGCCGACTATGCCTTCTGGCAGCACATCCTGTGTAGCCTCGCACCCAAGATCGGCCGCTGCGCCATCCTCTTCCCGCACGGCGTCCTCTTCCGCCAGGAGGAAGCGGACATGCGGCGCAAGTTGATCGAGGCAGATGCCATCGAATGCGTCATCGGCCTCGGGCCAAACCTGTTCTACAACTCGCCGATGGAAGCCTGCGTCGTCATTTGCCGCACGGCCAAGCCCAAGGCGCGCAAGGGTCGGATTCTCTTTATCAACGCCGTCAACGAAGTCACCCGCGAACGTGCGCAGAGTTTCCTCACTGACGACCACATCGAGCGCGTCGTCGCCGCGTACCGCGCGTTCAAGGACCAACCCGGTTTCACCCGCGTGGCGATGTTGGAGGAAATCCGCAAGCAAGGCGGCAATCTCAACATCTCCATGTATGTCGCCGTGGCAGAGTCCACGACGGCGACCAAAGTACCGACGAATGGCGGCTCCGTCGTGAAATCCCTATCCGAGTGGCTCCATTCGGCCTCACAAGTCCGCGATGCGCTGAGCGGCGTGTTGGAAAAAAAACTCGCTGGCGCGGAACTTCCCGCCGCCGCTAAGGCCGCCAAAGCACTGCCCGCATGGGTCAAGCGCAGTGAATGGAAGCGAGTCCCGTTTGGCGCGTTCGCCGACAGCATCAACGAGCGCGTAGAGCCGGCGAATGCGGCAGAGGAAATTTATGTCGGACTGGATGACCTCGACTCCGGGAACCTGCACATCCGGCGCTGGGGCAAGGGCAGCGATGTCATCGGCACCAAGCTCCGCTTCCGAAAAGGCGACCTCATTTTCGGACGCCGCCGCGCCTACCAGCGCAAGCTGGCGGTGGCGGAGATGGACGGCATTTGCTCGGCGCACGCGATGGTCGTGCGAGCGAAGCCGGGCGTCGTGTTACCGAAGTTTCTTCCGTTCCTGATGATGAGCGATCGGTTCATGAGCCGTGCCGTGGAGATCTCGGTCGGCTCACTCTCGCCCACCATTAACTGGACAACGCTCAAGCTTGAGCAGTTCGACCTCCCGCCGCTCGACCAGCAGCGGCGCATCGCGGAGATCCTGTGGGCGGTCGATGAAGCATGGCGGCGAGCGGACGAAATGCTGATTGCTCTCGAAACAGCGCGAGATACCGAGTTTGACGACGCACTGAACCGCGACGCTGCGTCGGTGCCTGAAAACCTGAAAAGGCTGGGTGACGTTCTGTGCCGCATTGTTGCCGGCAAGAGTCCGAAGGCTGCTAGCCACCCTGCACCACAGGATGGTTTCGGCGTTTTGAAGGTGAGTGCGGTCGGAGACGGGGAATACCGCGAGGAAGAGAACAAAGCTCTTCTCGACAAAACCGAGTTCAATCCTGACTTGGAAGTGCAACCGGGGATGATTCTGGTCACCCGTTGCAACGCCGTCTTGTCGGGAATCGGCCGTGCCTGCGTGGTGAAGCAAACTCGGCGAGGATTGATGCTGAGTGACAAGACCCTCCAGTTGGTTCCGGCCGACTCAGTTGACCACGATTTCTTGCTGCAAGGACTGCGGCGTGAGCCATACCGCGGTTTTGTTGAGCGGTCTGCAAATGGCACTGAGGCAAAGAACATTTCCCAAGAGACGCTCCGTGCGGCTCCTTTCTGGGTGCCGAGCTTGAAGCGCCAGCAAGCTATCGCCGGGCGGTTGAAGCATTTTGCTAAAGCTATCCGCTCGGCTCAGGCGCAAGTTTCCAGCCTTGCCGAACTCCGCGCTGCAATCATCAAATCCGTCATGTTATCGCCATGAGCTTCACCGAATCCAACACCGTCGAGCAGATGATTCTGGAGGCCGTCGCCAAGCACGGCGGCACGGGTCCTCCCGTCGTGCGCGAAAACCCGCCCTCAGGCTACGGCGAGTCCCTCGCCAACGAGTCGCGCCCGGTCTGTTGGGATCACATGCCCGGCCCGCAGCTCCCGCGCCAGAACAACGAGGTCATGGTGGAGCCCTGGGTGCGCGAAGCGTTGCTCCGGCTCAATCCCGAGATCGCCGCCCAGCCCGATCGCGCCGACGAGGTCATCTACAAGCTGCGCGCCATCCTTCTCTCCGTGCGGGCCGACGGCCTCGTACGGGCCAATGAGAACTTTATGGCTTGGCTGCGGGGCGAGAAGACCATGCCCTTCGGCCCCCACGGCGCGCATGTCTCCGTGCGCCTCGTGGACGCCGCTCAGCCCGCGCGCAACCGGCTGACAGTCACAAACCAGTGGGCCTACCAGGCCGGTCCAGTGGAGAAGCGCTTCGACGTGGTCTTCCTCGTCAACGGCCTGCCGGTGGTCATCGGGGAGGCCAAGACGCCCACGCGGAGCAGCGTGACCTGGTTCGATGGGGCCTTCCAAGTGAACGAGATCTACGAGAAGCAGGTGCCGGCCATGTTCGTGCCGAACGCCTTCTCGTTTGCCACCGAGGGCCGCCTATTCCGCTACGGCTCGATCCGCATGCCGATCGACAGGTGGGGTCCGTGGCGCGACGAGCAAAACCAGGAGGAAGGCCAGCTTCACCAGGTCAAAGCGTCGGTCGCGAGCATGCTCCGGCCCGAGGTGGTACTGGATATCCTGCAAAACTTCACCCTCTTCGCCGCCGACAAGAAACACCGGCGCATCAAGGTCATCTGCCGCTACCAGCAGTATCTCACCACCAACCAGATCGTGGACCGCGTGGTGCAGGGCTACCCGAAGAAGGGCCTCATCTGGCATTTCCAGGGCAGCGGCAAGTCACTCCTCATGGTCTTCGCCGCGCAGAAGCTCCGCCTCCACCCGAAGCTCGGCAACCCCACGGTGATCATCGTGGTGGATCGCATCGATCTCGACACGCAGATCACCGCCACCTTCAACGCCGCCGACGTGCCGAACATGGTCGGCGTGGCCACGCGCCAGGAATTGGAGACGCTGCTCGCGCAGGACGTGCGGAAAGTACTCATCACCACCATCCACAAGTTCGGCGAGGCCGGCGGCCGGTTGAATGAACGATCGAACATCATCGTGATGGTGGACGAGGCGCACCGCACGCAAGAAGGCGATCTCGGCCGCAAGATGCGCGAGGCGTTGCCGAATGCGTTCCTGTTTGGCCTCACCGGCACGCCTATCAACCGCGCCGACAAGAACACCTTCTGGGCCTTCGGGGCGGACGAGGACGAGAAGGGCTACCTCAGCCGCTACTCGTTCCAGGATTCGATCCGCGACAAGGCCACGCTGCCGCTGCACTTCGAGGCGCCGGAGGTGAAGCTGAAGATCGACCGGGCCGCGATCGATGAAGCCTACCAGCAGATCACCGGTAGCTTAAGCGAACAGGACCGCGACGATCTCGCCAAGCGTGCCGCCAAGATGGCCGTGCTGGTGAAGAACCCAGAGCGCGTCCGCGCCGTGGTGAACCACATGGTGAAACACTACCAGACGAAAGTGGAACCGAATGGCTTCAAGGCGCAGGTCGTCGTGTTCGACCGCGAGTGCTGCGTGCTCTACAAGGCCGTGATGGACGAGCTGATCGGCCCCGAAGCCAGCGCCATCGTCATGACCGTGGCCCAGGGCGACCCGCCCGAGTGGAAACCGCACGTCCGCGACAAGGACGCCGAGGAAAAGCTGCTCGACCGTTTCCGCGACCCGGCCGATCCGCTCAAGTTTGTGATCGTCACCAGCAAGCTCCTAACCGGCTTCGATGCCCCCATCCTCCAGGTCATGTATCTGGACAAGCCGATGAAGGACCACAATCTCCTGCAAGCCATCTGTCGGACCAATCGGACGTTTGGCCAGGAGAAGACCCACGGTCTCATCGTGGACTATATCGGCATCTTCGACGACGTGGCGCGGGCTTTGGACTTCGACGAGAAGGCCGTGCAGCAGGTCGTCTCCAACATCGAGGAACTGCGGAAAGCCTTGCCCGTGCAGGTGCAGGAATGCCTCGCGTTTTTCCCCAGCGTGGATCGTTCCGTCGGCGGTTACGAGGGCTTGATCGTCGCCCAGCAACGCCTTCCGAACAACGAAATGCGCGACAAGTTCGCCGCCGAGTATTCCGTGCTCGGCACTCTCTGGGAAGCGCTCTCCCCCGATCCGGTATTGAGTCCATATAACACCGATTACAGATGGCTGACACAAGTTTATGAGTCGGTGAAGCCGCCGAGCGGCAACGGCAAGCTCCTGTGGCACGCACTCGGCGCGAAGACCGTTGAGCTGATCAACGAGCACGTTCATGTCGATAGGGTCCGGGACGATCTTGATACGGTCGTGCTGGACGCTCAAATTCTCGAAGATATTATTGAGGAAGCTGACGCGGAAAAGAGAGGGAAGGAGATTGAAATCAAGCTCGTATCCCGGCTATGCAAGCGCCCCGGCAACCCGAAGTTCCAGGCCTTGGGCAAACGCCTGGAAAAGATTAGGGAACGTCACGAGCAAGGTGTTCTGCAGAGCCTTGGGTTCTTGAAAGAAATCTTGGAGCTCGCGAAGGAGGTGGTCGAAGCCGAGAAAGAGATCGATCCCGTCGAAGAGCGCGACAAAGCCAAGGAAGCCCTGACCGAGCTGTTTAACGAGGCAAAGAACAAGAACACCCACATTATCGTCGAACGGATAGTCGCCGACATCGACGACATCGTGAAGAAGGTGCGGTTCCCGGATTGGCAACGAACGAGCCAAGGGGAAAGGCTGGTCCAGAAGAGCCTACGCGACGTGCTGTACCTGAAGTACAAGATCAAGGAGCAGGAGCTGTTCGACAAAGCCTATGGGTACATTCGCCAGTATTATTAATTGACTTGCTGTAGAGGTCATTGCTTGGATTGCATCACGAGTATTGATTTGAACAAGCATGGGCAATAGCCCTTAGTTCTGGCTTAACCTACAGAAGAACTAGGAACTGGCGGTTGCTGAGCGCAAGCTAGGCGAGAAGATCCGCACCGAAGTCATACAAGCGGCCTGAACACTTCGTGCCATGCGTGGTTTACGGGATCCTATGCACCCAGGTTCTTTACCGGGGTCACCGAATCAATCGGGTCCATGCCCTGCCGTGTATCCAATTGAGTACCTGGTCGAGCGTTTCCTTCTCTTTTCCATCGAACCAATGGTTCGTGCCAGGAATGCAGGGTTGATCCGATTTGGCCTCGTCGGGTCCGTCAACGATAATCGCCGGCAGACGCCGCGAGAGCTTCTGAGCCGGACCGAAGAGAGTGCTTGGACACCTATCCTTGACATGATGCACGATCAGGACAGGGATCTTCAGGGCGTCGAAATCGAACTCGGAAAGCCCAACGCCACGCCAGAGATTTCGTTCGTAAAACCCAGCCATCAGGATCACGGCCGCAACGCGGTCGCCGAGCGCCTGCCCGACATAGGCGGCGGAAACCGTCCCCCGACTGTGGCCCAACAGGACCAGTCGTGCCTTGGGATAGCGATCGTTTAACTCACGCGCCACCGCCGTCATATCCTCAAAGTGCTTCGCCGAGCGCCGAAACTCTGAATCCATATCCGGCTGGTCGGAGGGCGCATCTGTGACGGCGACCACGACTTCCGACCGTACGAGCAGATCGCGATGATGCGAGAAGAGATAGGTCCCGTTCGCTTCGATCCTGTCGCCCTTTCTCTCAAAACCGACGTTTCCTCCGGCGCCGGGAAACAATAAGAGAACCACTTGGGGATCGGCTGGACTCGGCTGCCACAGCAGAATCGGCTGCGTGACTCCCGGCCGCGTTTTTAGAGTAATCAGTTCGTCCGCAGTCGCGGGAGCGTTGACTAACCAGACGACAGCGGCGAATGCCACCACCCTAACTGCGGCGTACAGGCGCCGAAAAGGCGTCATGCCGTCCCTCCCTTCTTTCCAGCGAAGCCTCCCGAAGCCTAGCCTAGCGAAGCCTACTCCAGCGAGGGCCTAGCCTACACCTAGCCATTATGACTTCCGCGGATCGAGGCTAAGCCCCGACTGGACCACCGCAGAATGAACATTTGGTCCTTTACGCTCATCGGGAGGTCAGCCATGAAACACTCTAGCACCGGCAGGCGCAGCAGATGGCAGCGGCTCGCCGACTGATCACGAAATCGACGACACCATAGACGCAAGGATAGAGTTCCTTAGGCTGTTTGCGTGATGTCGTGAAGCACGGTGAAATGCTACACCCGATTCCATAGTCCAGCGCGAAGGCCGCGCCAAATAAGGGGTTTGCTCATTGTGTGTTTGCTAGGGGTGCACATGTGGGTACACAAAAAAATCATGTCAGTGCATTCGCCGGGTACTGTACCAGTCGAAAGCCGGGACTAAAACCCCCTCTTTCAGGACCGACCAGTATCGAAACAGGCTGTGCGGACCTAAGAGCAAAGCAGAGGATCATTCCGATGGTAAGTGCGCAGCCGACGGGGTGGATGGGCGAGGGATCAGCAGGATAACCGGCCACAGCATGTTCCTTCGCGCCAGTCAGTTTTAGGTTCCAGAGTACGAAGAGCCTCGCCATCCGCCGAGGCGCCGTTGAGAAGGACAATTGACCGCACCGCCTGCTGACAAGTATCGTACTGTTCAACCCGCCACGCAAAGGAGAACCTAAATGGCCCACTACGTTGATGGATTCGTCGTGCCGGTGCCGATTCGCAATCTCGACGCCTACCGTCGCATCGCAGAGCAGGCTGGCAAGATCTGGATGGAACACGGCGCCCTTCAGTATTGGGAATGTGTCGGCGACGACGTGAAGCCCGGCAAAGTCACGTCGTTTCCGCAAAGCGTACGACTCAAGGACGACGAAACCGTCGTGTTTTCGTGGATCCTCTACAACTCGCGCGAGCACCGTGACAGCGTCAATGCCAAGGTGATGGAGGACCCGCGGATGAAAGACATGATGGACCCCAAGAGCATGCCCTTCGATGGGATGCGCATGTTCTGGGGTGGCTTCAAGAGCCTCGTGGAGCTCTGATTCGGGGTGCCAGGAAGCGTCGCGTCAGCGTGGTTGCGATTGGAAGCGCAAACCACCGACCGCTTTGAACTACCGGCCATGAGGGGCTGCACGTCTATAAACCGCGCAAGCTCCCCGAGATCTTGAGCCTCGACGAAGTCACGCGATTGCTCCAAGGGGCGGGTAGCCTCAAATACCAGGCCGCACTTGGTGTTGCCTACGGTGCCGGCTTACGTGCCAACGAGGTCATGCACCTCAAGGTCACCGACATCGACAGCGAACGCATGATCATCCGCATCGAGCAGGGCAAAGGCAAACGGGATCGCCAAGCCATGCTTTCACCGGCACTGCTGAGGATCTTGCGTGCCTGGGAGCGGGAGGGCCGGGGACAGCGCACGCTGCTCCCCGGTGGTTGGCTGTTCCCGGGGCAGAACCCGGTGAACCCGATATCGACCCGGCAGCGCAACCGTGCGTTCCACCGGGCGTGCACCGCCGCCGAGATCGAGAAACGGGTTTCGCTGCGTTCCTTGCATGCATTTGCCACGCACCTCCTGGAGCTCAAGCTCCGCGTGAAAACTCGCGCAAGCAGACCCGCGAAAAGAATAAGGTCAACGTCACGAACGTCACGAAGAAGCGCGCCTTCAAGGGCGGTCATGAACTGTCCCAGCGCCAGATTAATGTGCCGCTTGCCGGCGGTCTGATGAATTGGACGAAGAAGCGGCTGGGGAAGTAACGGCGTGCGCTCGCCGGACTGCCTGCTTGACGAACGGGACGAGCGGCGGGGCGACGCTGAGCGCGTGAATTCCCCGTTGCACCAGACTGGGGATAGCGTCGGGGTAACCGGCCAGTTCGCCGCAAATTTCCAGTGGTGTATCACCGGCATCGGTCACAATGATTTCCAGCAGGCGCATGATGACCGGGTGAGTTTCGATAAAGTAATCGGCGACTCGCGGATTCTCCCGGCCGGCAGCAAGCGTGTACTGGGTCAGATCGTTGGTGCCGATGCTGAAGAAGTCGGCATGCTGCGCGATTTCTTTGACCGACAGCGCGGCGGCCGGTGTTTCGAGCATTGCCCCCAGTGGCGGGGGAGGTTCGATGCCGACCTGCTTCGCGGCTTGCAGGTACATGTCCTTAATTTGTCCCATCTCTTCGGCCAGAGTGATCATCGGGACCAAGACACGGACGTTCCGGTCACGGGACAGCCGCAGGCACACTTTGAGTTGCGCGGTGGTCAGTTCGGGATAGTCCAGCAGCAGTCGTACGCCGCGCCTGCCGAGGAACGGGTTTTCCTCGTGACGATGTGACATGTAGGAGAGTTGCTTGTCGCCACCCACGTCCAGCAGGCGAATCGTGACCGGCTTGTCGGGCAATGGGTCCAAACTCTTGAGAATCGCCTCGTAGAGGTCCTCCTCCGACGGCGGTTCGTTACGGGACAAATAAATTTGATCGACCCGATACAGACCGATGCCGTCCGCGCCATTCTCAGCGGCAAACTCGACGTCTTCGAGATCACCGACGTTGGCCATCACCGTTACTGACACGCCGTCGCTGGTCGTGGCCGGCTCGCGGCAGACCGCCTTCGCCTTGGCAACATCGCTATGGTAGCTGTCAATGCGCTGGGCAAACTCTTTGCTCGTGTCCTCGTCCGGGGAAACCACCACCGCGCCGCGCAGTCCGTCTACCAGCACAGTGTCGCCGTTCCCGATCTCGTCGAGCACGCCGGCGATCTGCGCCACCATCGGGATCCCCAACTCCCGCGTCAGCAACGCCGCGTGCGAGCCGGCGCCGGCCGATTCCACCACCACCCCCGCCGCCGATTGCCGAGAGAGATGCACGGTGTCGGATGGCAATAGGTGTTTCGCGACCAGAATGGTGTCGCGCGGGATTTTTTCCAGCGGATGCGACACCACTCCCGCCAGCGCGCGCAGGATACGGCGCCCGAGGTCGCGAACGTCCTCCGACCGCTGCTGGATCCGTTGCTCGGCCGCCTCACCGAATTTCCGTTCTATCCGCCGAAAGACCCGCTTGACGGCCTCCTCGACGTTGACCAGTTCGCTCTCGACTTCGGTGTGGACTTTTTTGAGCAACAACGGGTCGCGCAGCATGGAGTCGTGCGCGCGAAAAATGTCGGCCAGCTTCGCGTCCATGTCACGCTCGACACGTTTGACAGCCGCCGCCAGATCGCGCAGCACCGTCTCGAACGCGCGCTGGACCTTTTCCCCCTCCCGCTCGATGTCGGCGTGTTGAATTTCGTAAAACGCGTCGTCGGATTCCAGCGGCTCACGAAACACGAACGCTTCTCCTTTTGCCAACCCGGGGGAAATTCCTCGCCCCGCCAGTGGCTTGTTCGTTTCCTGATCGTTCGTCATCATACTTAACTAGCCTATATCACGATCCTTGAACCGACAACGTCGCGGCCCCCGCACTCGCCCCCTAACCGGGGGTCAACCACAAAATTGCCATTGCAAAACCGCATTGGATTTCCGACCTTACAATCGTTACTGTTAAGCACGCCAGTCGAACTCTTGCACGGATACGATGACAAACGCGGCGATCGGGTGTCGGAGTGCCAGGATCTCGAGGAGGAGCTGCTCCATCCGAGCAAAAAACTGACGTGATTTCCGGAGAATTTTCTGGAGACACCTCTTCATGGTTTCCAGCGTTGTTCGGTCCCGCGAAGAAATCGAACAATTTCAACGCCGACGAATTTTTGGCCCAGGAAAGCCGTACCGCAAACAAACTAACCATGATGCTGTCACTCGCAAGCGTTTTTTCGCGTGGACGGGCTTTGTAAGCGAGCAGGGCGACAGGTGATCCCGCCGACATGCTGAAAAAGCGTTACTTCTTCTCCAGCACAAGTTGACCTTCCTTTTTTATTCTGCCCATAATCGTGTCGGCGATGGTGGCGAGGATGTTTGGTAGAACAACTTCCACTATAACCGACTCTTCGAACACATCAAGGTGCCCGTGTATCGCCTGACCAAATGTGCCGCCCTCGAAATAAAGACGATCGTCTTCCCAACGTTCATAAAACGACACCATCAAACCAATAACGCCACCGGTCATCTGCGCGCGCATATTGCCGAATCCTTCCTCGATACGGCGGCGCGCTTCAGCCTTCCCTAGCTTGTGGGGAATGTGTTGACGGTGACCGGTCTCGACATTCGGCTTTTCCTCGTGAACCTCTCATCTTAGTGTGCGCGCCGCCATCATGCTTACGCCGTAGCACATCTAATAGGCAACGCTTGAGGGGCCATAACGAAAAAATGATTACAGAAAGACACGGATCACCCATACGGATTCCCGGAACGCGAGCAAGAAATCCTAGAAACATTGATAGCGCTTTTAGCGCAATGCGACTTTATGGGGATGGCTTCTGGTACTCACGCTGCTTCAAGTTGAGACCACTCACCCGACGCGGATGAATCAGTGGAGACAGTTCGCGGCTATCCTCCGGCAAGTCGCGACGAAGGCGGCTTAGGCTCAAATTCTGGACGCGAGCCTTGCAGCATGAACCGTCTTGTCATACAGGAGGGCTTGTGGCTGAACGCGTGAGGCTGCGCTCGAACGCAGAGACACCGCGCGCAGGACCTCGGCCAACCGCTCGTACCGCGCACAGTTAGCGATGTCAGCTTGCGATACTATGCCACACAATCGACCGTCTCGATCCACCACCGGTGCCCGCCGGATCTGATATTGCTCGAGCACCGCGCAACAGTGCTCCAAGCCGGAGTTCTCGGGGAGAGTCACACACGGGGTGGTCATACACTCGGCCACCGTCATCTCGAGCGCGTTCTTGCCCTGTGCCACCGCGCGACAGGTGATATCACGGTCGGGTGATCATACCCACCGGCCGCAAGATGTCCATGTTTTCGGGGTCCATGCTTTCGACCACTGGAATCTCGCCGCAATCGTACTCGACCATGAGCTTGGCCACCTCTTGGAGGCCAGTGTCTGGAGTACAGCAGGCCGGATTCGACGTCATGATGTCTCGAACTGTTACCACATCTTCCCCGCTTGAGTCTTGCTCCACTGCCGTGTACTCATCCTGGTCCAGCCAGCCGTCGGCGTTGATGTCTATCTGCGCCTGCGCGAACGCCTCCACTAGGCCGGGCACTTGGCTCGCCTCGGTCTTCGAGATACCGCCGTTTTGGTCCGCATCCACCTGGCTGAAGCTAGGCACCGTCTCCACTGATTCTTCCGCCGCCATCGCCCCACCCGAACCGGCCACCGGGATCAAGATCTTGCTCACTGTCATGATTACCTCCGAGTTTCAGCGGATTTTCGGACACTGATTTATTATGGATTCGGCAAGTCGTGTACCAATACCGGCAAGATAAGTGATTGCTGTGACGTATCAATGCGATAGTGGATTCACGGAGGCGTTGACGGGAGCATCCGAGCAGGGCTGATCCGCAATAATTACCGATCGTCGCGTAAATCTTACCGATGTCCCCTTCGAGAGGCGACTTTATCGATTTCACCCCTCGCGGCTTATTCTTGGGTATAGCAACGGCCGGTGCGCTTAAGTGCGCCCTACGGCCTCTAACGAATTCTCAGCCTAGCAGAGTTAAGGTGGATAAGCTGCTCCGAACTGAATCAACTAAAACCATCCGCGACCTGTACCGGTCGAGACGACTGTCAACTCACACGACGAGACGGACGGACACGCCGCGCGCGAACTGGTCCAGCCAAGCCGGGTACGCCTTCGACTCGGCACCATCGAACGTCGCAGGATCAAAACCGGCCACGAATCCCGTGACCAGCCGCGTGAACTGCTCAGGCAATTCGCTGTCGTCCGGAAACGCTTCGAACGCGAGCGAACAGTGGGGTATGCCGTTAACCTTCAAATCCGTGAGCTCGTAGTTCACACCGCGGTCGATGTGTTCGGAGCCCGGCACTTCCTGGGCGTGCCCGAATGGGTCCAGTCGCACTTTGCGAAGCGCGCGATGTTTCCACACTGTGACCGCCGTCTTTGTGTCGCCGGAAGAGAATAAGGCCTTGAACGATGTATCCACATCGGGCCCTTCATGCGACCACTTGGTCCACTGCTCCATCACGCCTCGAAGGCGATCGCCGAAAACCATGCTGCCGAGGATCGCTCGGCGCCCCTTGGTCTGCAGCTCACCCTCCCGCCACTTGATGCCGAGGTCCTCAGCCGACGGCACGATCAGGTACACATCGTCCCGCGCCTTGCTCCCGCGGACGTCCTGGACATCGGAGCGCTTCTCAATCGGCTCGAAGCGTTCGAACACTGACTTGAGGCCTGGGTGCGTTTCGACTTCACCCTTCCAAAACCATCGGACCTCGAGACTTGATAGATGCATACCGCCCTCCTTGCAGGTCCAGGGTTGCAGCGCTTAGGTTAACGGCCACATAGAACGACATCGCGTGGTAATACAGCGATTCCAGCACCAGACACATTGCGGCTGGTGGCCTTCTCTCATTTCGTCAAATCTCGGACGGGTCTCAGCGGTGGTCATGGCTCGGGCGCCAAGCGCCCCTCGATGAGCTCGATGCGCGCTTTGAGCGCCGCCAGCTCAGCGGTATGGGCGCCGACCGTGAGGTGCAACCCGGCCAGCTGTTGCTCAATCTCGGCAAGGCGCACATTGGCCGTGCCTTGCCCTTCTTTCAGATCGGCGATGTCCGCCTGACAGCGGTGCCAGATTTCAACGATATCTGCGTTTATTTCCATTTCCTTCTTCTACTGACGAGTCACTGGCCAATCCGGCGCCAAACCCATCCGTCATACTCGGCCAGGGTGCGGGATACCGGGATCGCCGTTGTGTAATTCAAGAGGGGCATTTTCGTACCGGCAATAGGCGCCGAAAATTAGGTAAGTATTAGGTAAGCTTGCCACTAGAGCGGATAAAATCTGTTGTAGATCGAAGCCTGCGCCTGGGATCCTAAGGCCAGAGGAGTGATAAGGGCAAGGGAGCGAGGCGCTTTGGTGGCGACTGGATCTGCGATAGGCTGGACTTTGGGGTATGACCGGGCGCAGAGAAACAAAGCGTATTCTTGCGAATAGTGCAACGTGCTCTCAGAACGCTTCAAGCTCTACACCGGCGCCTTGTGCAAGCCAAGCGTTTGGTTGGGCACTGGCGAGCGGATCAGGTGTGCCGATGCCCCCGCGCTTCGACGATGTCTAAATTTAAACCACGATTCCCTTGGCCGTTCCCGTTGCTTGCGTATATTCAGTGGAGACTTCGTGAGAAAAGAGAAATGGCAGAATCCCAGCGTGATGTCGTGAAGCACGGTGAAATGCTATTCGATGTTCTGCACCTGCTCGCGCATCTGCTCGATCAGCACCTTCAACTCTACGCTAACCCCCGTGCTGTCGATGTGTACGGATTTCGAGCCCAGGGTGTTTGCCTCGCGATTCATCTCCTGCAGCAAGAAATCCAATCGTCGCCCGACGGGCTTGTCGTGCTGGATCACCCGCGTGACCTCATCTGCGTGTGCCTGCAAACGGTCCAACTCCTCCGCCACATCGAGCCGCTGAATCAGCAATACCAACTCCTGCTCCACTCTTTCTGGGTCGACTGGTTGTCCCAACTCGAGCAGGCGTCCTTTTATCCGCGCTACAAGCGCTTCGATGATCTCGGGCAAGCGCGCCCGCAACCAAGCGATGTGCTGGCGCACGCTTTCGCAGCGCTCAGAGATCAATGCGCTTAGGCGCTCGCCTTCCCGACATCGGGCGTTGACCAGGGCCTCCAATGCACCGTCCAAAAGCGCCAATAAAGGAGCACTGGCCTCTTGCGTGTCGGGAGGATCGATCACCCCGGGCCAACGCAACAGGTCGAGAGGATTGACAGGAGCACAGTGCGGCACCTGGGCGCTTATCCTTCCGATGGCCTGCTCGATCTGCTGCAGTATCTCCCGGTTTATGGCCAAACCCCGCTTTAGGTCGACCTCCCATTGATAGCGTAGCAGGCAATCCACTTTTCCGCGGTTAAGCCGTTTGCCGATACGTTCCCGCACTTCGCCCTCAAGAGCACGGAACTCTTCCGGCAGCCGAGGGCTGATCTCCAGATAGCGATGGTTAACGGAACGGATCTCCCACACGGCAGATCCCCACTCGCCTTGCCCGGCACTGCGGGCGAACCCTGTCATGCTTTTGATCACCGAAGTTTGGTCTCCGAAGTTCTAGGAAAGGCATCTGAGTTGGAGGTGACGACTAATGGTAACCACTATCAACTAAGGAAAATAGCACCTCCGTCCCCGGCCTGGAACAGGATATAATGAGGATCTCGAACCATTTGATGTCCCCGTGCGGTACAGGGGGTGCCGCCCTTCTAACAACGCAAGTGGTCGGAAGACGGAAAAACGCGGCGAAGAGGCCCATTCTTCTAGTCCAGAAACCACCGATAACGAAAGGTCCTACTATGCGCCCTAGCGGTCGAGCACCCGATGAATTGCGCCCTATAAGGTTTACCCGGAATTTCTCCAAGCACGCCGAAGGATCGGTACTGGCGGAGTATGGCGACACCAAAGTCGTTTGCACTGCCAGCGTGGAAGAGCGGGTACCGAATTTCTTGCGCGGCAGA
>Ga0187893_10004421_pt1 | contig 26765 bp, 22 predicted proteins | sample MA1701074metaG_FD_139574 | JGI IMG/M metagenome (GOLD analysis project Ga0187893, IMG submission 139574) | White microbial mat communities from a basaltic lava cave in the Kipuka Kanohina Cave System on the Island of Hawaii, USA - MA170107-4 metaG ... | reverse complement strand
TCCACGCCGCGACGCACGCAAAAACCCCGGTAATTCCAGTGCTTTTCAGCGCGATGAGATGCAGACAGATGCAGGAAGTGCCAACAGCCTGTCACTACCCCCAAGGGGATTCGAACCCCTGTCGCCGGCTTGAAAAGCCGGTGTCCTAGGCCTCTAGACGATGGGGGCGGTGCGTTTTTCATCCGCTCGGGCGGGCTCGCGACGATGCCCCTCCGAATGAACCGGGGGACTGTAGCGGTGCCGTTCGGCAAGGTCAACGTCGGACGCCTGGGGAAGCACGCGGGCCCACCCCGGACGACGCGATCCACGACGGGACGGAGGTCATCGTAGGTCTGTAGCGGCAAGCGGCGCTGATCATCGTCGTAATTGCGGATCGTGGAGAATCCGAATCTCCCGCCGAAATCGGAATCAGCGTTTCGATTCAGCCGGGCAAGAAGAACCTGCTGCTGAATCTCGTCTGCTCGGGTGGTTCCCTGAATGAACGCACGGTACAGGCGTTGAGCGTGCCGTCGGGCGAGGGAACCCAGCAAGCGATCAAGAAATCTTCGGTCTGCCAAGGCCACCGATGGTCATCCACAAACGATTCGAGCGAAAGCCGAGATATGGCGTGCGGCCGCGCCGCTCACCGGCCGAGAGACTCTTTTTCTTCGGCCAGGCCCTGCAGTCTTCGCCCCGCGCCCGTTGCCGATTCGACCAGCGAATGCAGATCGGCAGGGAAAATCGTCCGTAGATCCAACAGCACCGCGTCGTCTCGGATTCGCGCGACCACCGGGGGATCCGATCTTCGCAACTGGGTCACAACTTCCTGAGCCGATCCACGCGACGGCCGCCATTGAATCACTACGGTCTCCAACTCGTGGCCCGGAACCGATCCTCCGCCGACAAAGCCCGCGTCCGAGCATACAAGAAATGTCTCTCCGGGCAATTCGGTACGCAGCCGCTCGGCGACGTATCCGGCCCGCTTCGCGAGGTCGTCCGTCGCAGTCGTCAGCATCGCCAGCGTGGGAATCTCGGCAATCGCCTGTTTCCGGTCCACACAGCTTCTTACGGTGGCCTCGAGGGCCAGTAGCACGAGTTTGTCCACGCGGTAGGTTCGCATGAGCGCGTTTTTTTCGATTCTCTGGATCAGATCGGACTTGCCCACGATGACGCCGCACTGCGGTCCGCCAAGCAGCTTGTCGCCGGAAAAACATGCGAGGTCCGCGCCGAGCTCGATGGATTTGCGCACGAACGGCTCGCAGGGAATTCCCAGCGGTGCCATATCGAACAGGGCGCCGCTGCCCAGATCGTCGGCCACGGGAATCCGTCTTCGCCGGCCCAGGTCGATCAGCTGCTCGATCGAGGCTTCTTCAGTGAATCCGACCACGCGATAGTTGCTGGGGTGGACGCGAAGGATCAATCCAACCGAGGGATTCAAAGCCGCGCGCTCGTAATCTTCAATTCGGGTGCGGTTGGTCGTGCCCACTTCCCGCAGCACGGCGCCGCTCGCGTGCATAATATCAGGAAGGCGAAAGCTGCCCCCGATTTCGACGAGTTGTCCGCGGGAGACGATCACCTCCCGCCCCTCTGCGAACGTCTTTAGAATCATGAACGTGGCCGCGGCGTTGTTGTTGACCACCGTGGCTGCTTCCGCCCCGGTCAGCGACGCCAGCATGCCGGACACATGGTCCACGCGATGCCCGCGGGACCCGGTTTCGAGATCGTACTCAAGGTTGCAATACCCCAAGGCCCCTTCCACGATGGCGCTGACGGCGGCCTCGGACAACGGCGCCCGGCCCAGTCCGGTGTGCAGCACGATTCCCGTGGCGTTGATTGTCCTGCGAAGTGAAGGCGTCGAGCGTCGATCCAAAAGCGCTTTGGCCTGTGCGATCAGCGCTTCGATGGAAATTCCATTCGTACTCTTCCCGGAGAGAATTCCGCCCCGTGCATCTTCGACGGCCCCCTGCAACGCGAAAAGAACCGCGCCGCGTGGTCGCCCACTCAGCCATTCTTGCACCTCTCCCGTCGAAAGGAGCGAAGAAATGGATGGAAGCGTTCGAAGTAATTCACGCCGATCATGGGCGGGTTCGGTTGGTTGCATCGGTCAATCGCAATCCGAGCCGTGAGCCTTGAAAAACCAGTCCGCCATCCTACCACTCGCCGGTATGATCTTGTTCAGTGTGGCGCGAATTCTCCAGCCGCGCGCTCCGAAATGAGACGCACCCTCCGGATGGCTTATCGAGCCCCTTGGCGACTCTCCGGAACAAAATGGTCCCGCGGAAGCCCGATACGAGCCTGATACGCAGCAAAGCGGCATTGCAGGTGCTCCCGCCAGGGGGTTTCAAGTCTGCAACGACGTCTGGGCGCTTGCGCGGGCGTCTGTCGCAGTTGCCTATACAGCTCGACGGTGCGGACCGTGAAGTAGTTTGTAAGATCGAGCAGTAAGGCGGCGTGACCCTCGCCCGCGCCGTCGACCTCCCGCGGTATTTCCGCGAGATACGCATAGCGCTCGTCCTTGTTTTGCCTGACGAGTTCCCACCGCCGACTTGGGAGCTTTTGCCCGTCTCGCAACTCGTCAGAAGGCCTCGCGGGGCAAACCAGCAGTGATCGAAGATCGGTTACGGCGTGCGGACTCTTTTGCCGTTCGCGCCAGTCGCGCTCCAGGTCGCAGTCTTGGGTCAGAATCACTGCCAGTTCTTGGAGCCGCGGCTCGGCCCCGACAACCTGATCCGCGCCCGCGTCGTCGTACTTGGGTACCCACTCAAGGATGCGCTCGAGGAACTCACCTTGAAACAACCGGTCTCCTGAACGCACGGGGCGGTAGATTTCCGGCACGTCCGGCGGACAGCCGGCTCTGGTATCTTCCGGGAGCTCACCCGCCACGTGTTACTCCTCCTGAATACGAAATGGTGGCTCCTCGACGATGGGAAAGATGCGGTTCACCCCGGGGAGATAACGTTCCGGCGCTGGTGGAAGTCGCAGGCGAGAGTGCCATTCCCAAGCCTCATGTACGTTCTCCCAAACGCCTCGAATAGCATCCGGCGGCAATCTTTCGATCAACAGATGGCAGAGAATGCGAAGCAGGGCTTCCTCGGGAATAAAAACGGGCGCATCGCCCGTACTCTCCAATTCGAACGTAAACCTAACCCCCGGATGATCGTGGACTGCGAGAACGCTGTACGTTGCTGCGCTGGATTCACTTAACGGGTTGGGGTTCCAGGGCTTTGTGGAGCGTGTCTGTGATGCACCACCGGAAATACCTCGCGGCGTTGCTATTGAAATACACGACTGTGTCAACGACATGGTTTACCTCCGCTCGTTCCACGAAGAAATCACAATCGATCAAGTACGATTGTTCGTCGCTCCCCTCGATCTGCGCGAAGCCGTGCTGTAGTCGCACCTTTGCGCCTCGCTCCGGCAACCCAAGCAGAAGGGTGCGGAATACCTCGATTGCTCGGTTTTCAATGTCGACCTGCCCAAGCTCCCCGAGCACGTGCGGCTTGAGCAGTTCTGACCATTTAGCATCAGGCAGTCCAATCTTGGATCGCTGGATGATGTCGCGATATCGAAGCCCGATGCGAGTAAAGAACATTGGTGCGTAGAGTTCGAGCAAAGCTTCAAGCGGCGTTTTCAGGAGCCCGTGGAATTCCTCCCATCGACCGTAATTCCGGGATAGAAGCGTCAGGTTGTCTTTCGCAAGCTCGATCGCCTGTGAGCCGTCTTCGGTGCTGAACCGCCAGACCGTTCCCGTCCGCGGTATGACGGCTTCAAGTGCCTTTGCGATTTCCGGAGGTAGGGGTGACCGTAGCGCTTGGTTCACCTGGGCAAGCACAGGCAATCTATTCTTCACCCGCTGTTGGAACGCTGCCGGCGGCTCCGTCTCGACGCGAAGATCCGTGGGGAACCGCAATTGGCAGATGACCTCTACCAACGGCGCTTTGCCGTAGATGACTCGTTCAACTTTTGGAAATACGTCCTCAGCCATTTTCTGTTCGTTGCCCCAATGGGGACCTATTCCAACACGGGCACTCATCATGAAGCCTACGATTCTTATCCCATCAGCTGAAGCACTGCCAATCCTAAATCATAAACCGCATGTTCGACCGTTGCCAACCCCCTGGGTTGGAAGTTCGAATCATGGACATCCAGACCGTTCGCTGCAATACTGCCGCCCTTACGTTTGAAAGAGGATGGAGTATATGAGCATATTGGTCAATCGCGACACGGCGGTCATTTGCCAAGGAATCACCGGCAAGGCCGGGGCTTTCCACACCAAGGCGTGCCTGGAATACGGCACCAAGATGGTCGGCGGGGTTACACCCGGCAAGGGTGGAACCCATTCTGAACACGGCCTGCCCATTTTCAACACGTGCCACGACGCGGTCGCCGCGACGGGGGCCGACGTGTCGATGATCTTTGTCCCCGCGGCCTATGCCGCCGATGCGGCCATGGAAGCCGGTGACGCGGGTTGCTCACTCGTCGTACTCATCACCGAGGGCATCCCCACGCTCGACATGGTCCGGGTTCGTCAATTCCTGGATGAGAAAGGCACGCTGCTGATCGGCCCGAATTGCCCCGGAATCATCACTCCAGGTGAGTGCAAGATCGGGATCATGCCCGGTTATATTCATAAACAAGGCAAGCGAAACGAGCCGCAAACGGGGCTGATTTCCCGAAGCGGCACCCTTACCTACGAGGCCGTCTGGCAGTGCACGACGAGAGGCTTGGCCCAATCTACTTGCATCGGAATCGGCGGCGACCCCGTCAAGGGTCTGAATTTCATTGAATTGCTTGAGTTGTTTGAAAAAGATGCGGCGACTCGGGTCATCATCTTGATCGGCGAAATCGGCGGAAGCGACGAGGAGGAAGCCGCGAAGTTTATCGAGCGGCACGTATCCAAGCCCGTCGTGGCCTTCATCGCCGGGCAGACCGCTCCGCCCGGAAAGCGTATGGGGCACGCTGGGGCGATCATCAGCGGGGGCGAAGGCACTGCCGGATCCAAGATTCAGGCGTTGAAATCTGCCGGAGTTGTCGTGGTGGATTCCCCGGCTCGAATAGGCGAGGCCGCCGCGGCGGCCGCCCAAGGAAGGTAGCCTGCTCTAGGTCGGCTCGTTCTTGGAGTTGGGAGCCGTGGTCCGGCAGGCGGCAGGGCATTGGCCCTGGGGTTGATCGCGACGCTTCCACAAGGGCCACGGGTTCGTCGAACTTCCTGTTCGTTCGCTTTCGGTTACTTGGACAAGTTTCCCATCTCGGAGCGGCGAACAGCCATACGCGTCAGCACATAGTTTTCGCCGCGATAGGCGGTAACGTCGCCGGAAACAACGAAGACGAGTCCGGAGGCTCCGCGCTCGGACAGCTTCACCATTCCTTCCATCACCTGGTTGGGCAGCAATCGTAGCGGCGGCTCGGGTTTGCCCGGATGGTCGGATTCAAAAACGACGGTCCACCATTGGCCGGATTGAACCAATCGCGCGGGCCGATCCACAAGCGGTGTCCCGTCAGCCAGGGTTGCCCAATGAATCGGCTCTCGCCTCGACGCGGACTCCGCGCCGGCGGGCAGCGAAGGAAGGGTTTGCAAGGGCGGCGCTTGAATCTGAAGCGTGCGGACCACGTCTCCCACCTCGGAAACGTCTGAATCCGGAGCGGCGGAAATTGAGGGGGGCAGGTTTTTCCGCGGTTGCCCCGGCTCGGTCTGGGCCGCGAAGCCCACTAGCAAGTAGTTCTGCTCCTGGAATACAGTCATCTCGCCCGAGACCGTGAACACTTTCGTCTCGCGACCGAAATCCGCGGCGCGAAGCATTTGTTCCAATACGAGATTGGGAAGCAGCTTGACCGAAACCTCGTCGGAAGGGTCTGACCAGCGGAATACCCACCAGCCGCCTTCCTGATCGAGGGCCCCGGACCGATTCACGACTTCGGCCCCCTCGGGCCAAAGCGGCTTTTTCGGCTTCGGCGGTCGGGGCAGGAGCGAACTGGCCGGTGGAATTACTTCCGGTGAAAATGACGCCCCGCGAAGCTTCTCCAACAATCGATCCGCAGCCTCCCGGTCGAGAGGTTTGGGCGGTGGCGGCAGGGAGCTCTCGGCCGGCGGCGCGTCGGCCCGACCGTCGCGAGCATCTTGCGGTTCACTTCGTGCATCACCAACAGACGTAATGGCTGCCAGCGCAAAGACCCAGGAGGCCGTCCGGCAATGCGGCACGCAACCAACATGACCCAATGCGTTCACATCCCTAGTATCGGCCCAGGATTCTTCATGGTCCACACCCAATCCTACGGTGGCTTCCATACGCTCGTTCAATTTGGGTCGAAACTCTCCCCCAGGGCAGGAAGGATTCCGAGGGTGCCAGGAATCGACGCGTCCTTGTCTCACTGCCTCCGCAGCCGTAGAATCTGCACGATTGGATTCTCCCCAAAGGAGTGCAACCCATGATGCCCGAATCTGCGGAGCTTCAGCACGCGGCGCTGTGGCTGATCGGACCCGACATGCGCGGCCTGCTCAACATCGGCTCCAAGTTTGTCTTCGAACGCGGCGGCAATATCGACAAGGACATCGCCGACAAGTTTGGTGAAAAGGCCGTCGTCTTCATGAGCATTACCGCAAAGCCCGCGGATATCAAGCGAATGGAACAGGACAAGGAGCAGCTCAAGACGGTTACGGGCTGCGGAGTCGTTTTTCAGCCCATGCGTGCCCCGACCGTTCCCGGCGGCTTCCATCCGGACTTGCACGGTTTCGACGTGGTCACCGACGATAAGCCCGGCCTGCTCGCCGAAACCACGAGCCTGGTCAATTCGCACGGCATGTTGCTCGTTGGGCACACCGGCGAACGCCGCATCCTGCCCGGCCCGCGTCCCGTCGTTCAAAGCGGACAGAAGTGCATCGTGATGCTGCCGCTGGAATTTGACGCCCTGGCCTTCGCCCGTGAACTGGGGCAACTCGCCAAGAAGTACAACGGCATGGTGAAGACGCCGCTCCGCGCTGTTCCCGGACTACTTTGGTGGTGGTAGAAGCCTCGAAACCCGGATTACTTCTCTTTTTCCGGCATGAACGGCTTGACGTCTTCCTCATCGTCTTTCGGAGTCTCCGACTCGCTTTGTACTCCGAAGATGATCTTGAAATTGTCCGGGTGCTGCCCCAGCCATTTCAAACGCCCGGTCTCGGTGTTGTACAACGCCCCGTAAATGGTCAAAGGCCCGTCCTGTGCCCGTTTTTTGATGTACTCGGAACTGCGGATCACCACTTCTTGGGAGCGGCGCACGTTGTATTGGGTCACCGGTATCGCGAGGTCCTTGCCCTCGAGGTGCGGGTTGGCCTTCCGCCCCATGTCCACCGCGAATTGGATGCGATCCAGAATGCGTTTGAATAGCCCGGAATCGTCCGGTTTTTCAATCGCGGCATGTACCGCCCGGCACGACGTGTGCCCGAGTACCAGAAGGATGGGAACGTGCGGGAATTGCCGCACGGCGTGTTCCAGAGAGGCCACTTCCGTCGGGCCGGCCGCGTTGCCCTCGACGCGAACGACAAATAGGTCGCCGATTCCCTGATCGAAGAGCAGCTCCACCGGCACCCGCGCGTCGGAACAGGCCAGAACGATCGCGAAGGGGGTCTGCGGATCGGCCGCGGCCGCTTGGATGCGGGCCGTGTCGTTGTTGGGGTGCTTGGATTTGCCCTCCGCGAACCGCTTGTTCCCATCCTCCAGCCGCTGCAAGACGTCCGCCCGCTTGAGAGGAGGACCGGCTTGTCCGATCTTGGCATTCACCAAAACAAAACTAAACAATCCGACGATCGACGTTTTCAGCAATCGCACGTGGGTCCACCTCATATTCAGGATTTGGCAACTCTTTCCAGGCACGTACCGATACGGCCGTCACCCACAGCCGATGGTGGGATTCGAACCCACAACCCCGGCTTTACGAAAGCCGTGCTCTACCGTTGAGCTACATCGGCGTAACCGCCGAATCCTTGGCGATTCTTGCGGTGCGGACCCGCGGTGTCAAGAAGCGGGCGGCTTTCGTTCGATCGCATAGCGGCTCACTTTTTCGTAGGTCGTCGCCAGGAAACCGATCAAGGGAAACTCCGATCGTTCAAAGGGTGACGGCCCGAGCTTGCGAAGCAACTCCAAATGGGTTTCCGGCGGCGCGACGTGGATCTCCACCAGGTCAAAATCCGGTCCCATTTCCCAAAACCGATCGACGGTTTCCTCAATCGGTGGCAAGTGAACGCGGGGTATCATCAATCCTCCGAAACAGCATCCTTGGATAACGCGAACAACTCTCGCAGTGCGTCGGTTGACAATTCGGTGAGCCAATCCTCGCCGCTGCCCACGATCCGCTCGGCCAGATCCTTTTTCAGGGCGATCAATTGATCGATCCTTTCCTCCAGCGTCCCGATGCACACGAATTTGTGTACTTGAACCTGGCGAGTCTGGCCAATGCGGTGGGCGCGGTCCGAAGCTTGATCTTCCACGGCCGGATTCCACCATCGATCAAAATGAAACACGTGGTTGGCGGCCGTGAGGTTTAATCCGAGTCCGCCCGCCTTCAACGACAAGATGAAGACCGGGGCATCCGAGCCGGCGGTTTGAAACCGTTCGACGAGCGCGTCTCTTCCCTTTTGGGTCGTGCCTCCGTGCAGGAAAAGCACCGGGCGGCCCAACGAGCTTTCCACCAGTCGATGAAGCAGATCGCCCATTTCCTTGTATTGGGTGAACACCAGGGCTCGATCCCCTTCGGCCACGACTTCGTCGAGCATCTCCGTCAACCGGTCGCACTTGCCGCTTCGTCGCGGCAGCGGCGACCCGTCTCCCAGGAAATGCGCGGGATGGTTGCAGATTTGTTTGAGCTTGACCAGGGTCGCAAGGATCAACCCGCGTCTTTGGATTCCGTCGGCCGATCCGATCCGCGCCATCATCTCCTGCACAATCGCCTCATAGAGTCCCGCCTGCTCTTTCGTGAGGTTGCACAGGACCTTCATCTCCATCTTTTCCGGAAGATCGGGCATGATCGCCGGATCGCTCTTCAAACGCCGCAGCACAAAGGGACGAATCAGGTTTCTCAGCCGCAGCGCTGTGTCCTCACGCCGGTTCCGCTCGATCGGGACCGCGTAACGCCGGCGGAAATCCGACGCCGAACCAAGGTATCCCGGGTTCAGGAATTCCAGGATCGACCACAGCTCGCTCAGGCGGTTCTCGACGGGTGTACCCGTCAAAGCCACTCGGTGCCGGGCCCGCAGCAGATGGATGGCGAGGGATTGCTTGGCGGACGGATTCTTGATGTTCTGAGCCTCGTCCAGCGCGACGCGAAACCAGTCCACGGCCGCGAGATGATCCAGATCGCGATGCGACAGGCCGTAGGTGCTGATGACCACGTCGTGGTTCGCCACTTCGCGAACGAACTCCCGCCCCGACAGCCGCTCCGTACCATGGTGAACCAAGACGCGCAGGGCCGGGGCGAAGCGCTCAATTTCTCGGCGCCAGTTGCCGACGACGGACATCGGTACGATCAGCAGGGTCGGTCCGATTTGTGGATCTTCCTGCCGTTCGTTGAGCCAAAGGGCGATCAGTTGAATGGTTTTCCCCAGTCCCATGTCGTCGGCCAGGCACCCTCCCAGCCGGTGGCGGGTAAGAAATCGAAGCCAAGCCATCCCGCGTCGCTGGTAGGCCCGCAGCTCCCCGTGAAATCCTTCCGGTTGCGAGCAATCTTCGTAGGACTCTTGAAAACTCCCGTTGAGAAGCTGCCCGACCCAGCCGGAGCCGTGCAACCCGACGATGCTGATTCCCGTCTCGTTCTCATCCGCTGCGTAGAACTGGCGCAGCGCCTCCATCAAAGGGATCGACTCTCCTCGGTGCCGGCGAACGTATTCCACGGCGGATTGCAACTCACCCGGGCGAAGTTCGGTCCATTGCCCGCGGAGGCGAACCAGCGGTTCCTTGGACGCCGCCAGTTGCGCAACCTCCTCCGCGGTCAGCTCTTCGTCGTCGACCGCGATCCGCCAATCAAACGACACCAGGGCATCCAGGGAAAGCGAAGACGAGCCCTCCGTCGAAGATTCCCGCGCGCCGTGAACCTTCATCTGCATGCGCAATCGCGGACGTTCATGGCGCCACCATTTCGGTAGAACGAACCCGAATCCGGCCTGGTCCAGAAGCGGGACCGCGTCTTTAAGGAACCGGTATGCCTGCTCGAGCGTCAATTCCATCGAATACCGGCCCTCGGGTGACGCGCAAGCGATCAAGGGTGGAAAGTGCTCCGCGGCCTTGACCAGTTCTGCGTGCAAAGCGATCCGGGTGCTTTCTACCGGGACGCTGACCATGACTCCGCGGTTCGACGAGCCTTCATCCGCGAACCCTTCCGCGCTCATCAGGACACCGGGGTCATCGGTGAACTGCACCTGGACGCTCAACCGCCAGGGGCCCTTGACACGATCGGCCCCGCGGCCGTTTTCTCCGTCCGGCGAGTCGAGTTGAAAAATCAGGCGAAACGGGTGGTCCCGGCGGGCGAGTTCCAACCGCCCGATCCACTCATCGGAGGCCTGGGCAATGCGCCGCCCCTCACCCGTTTGGGCTCGAATCGTCGTTTCGACCGAAACCAGCGAACGCAGCCAAAGCACGGGCAACGGCGGGTCCCCTTCGTGATCTTCCAGAAGTGATTGCGCGAGTTCGTCGCCCTGCAGCGTTCTTCGTATGAGGCCATCGACGCAGCGCAGCAGAAAGCTCTCCACCAGGGCCGAACTTTGAACCGGACGCAATTCGGCTTCCATGCATCGGCACAGCGGTGGCATGGCCGCGATCAGGGTTCGAAGCCGCCCGGTCGTCTGGGGATCCTCAGTAACCGGACGCCAAAAGCCCTCGTACCGATCGGCACTTCTATACACGGCGGGCACGAATCGCTGCTTCGCCAGTAGTTCCAATACAAGGGCCGCGAGCTTGGACCAATATCGAATCGAGTCTCCGATCACCGCGTCTCGATTCGTAGATTGGGGAATCGCGGTCAGGAGATCCACGGCGTCCGGAGCCGCAAATCGAAGGGTCCCAATCTCCACGGGGCGGAGCAAATCTCCATTGCGAAGCGATTCCTGCCGGGAGATTTCGTTTCCACTCTTGGGGGTTTTCGGCCCGCCGGTTGAGAAAGGTAATCGAAGAGTTAGCGACGAATCGGCGGCGCCCTGAATCAAGAGGCTGTCCCAGAGGTCGCCCGCAAGGGCCCGCAACTCGTTCATGCCGATCGGTTCTCGGGGCGAATCGAGCATCGCGACGGCCGGAATGGTGGCATTCGCTTTCTGGTCGGTCGCTTCCGCCCAAAGGTGGAACGAATCGATCGCCCACGTTCCATGGACAATGATGAATGACCGCGGTTGCTCCATCAACACTCCCCGTCCGCCAAGAAACGCCGTAGGCGTCTCTCAAAAGGCGAACCAACCATCTTAATCGGCGCAGCCCCGCGGTCCAGATTGTCTTGGGTTTTCAAAGGGTGCCGGGATAATTCTTTTGTGGTCTGACGAGCTGTAGGCGTGAAACCCGGGCGGTCAACCACCGTTCGCCCACCGGGCGGAAGCAAAGAGATGGGCATGACTTCCAGGGACCGAAGTCCCCGGCCATTCGGGCGCCCCGGGATTCTCGCACCCCGTTTTCGGAGGAAGCCCTTCCCCCATGTCAAAACAGCGCCAAGACGAGTACATAGATCCCCGCCAAGTAGCAGTACCATGAGAAATAATGCAACTTCGCCCGCCGGATCACACGGAGCAGTACGACGAGCGCAAGGATGCCGACGACCAGTGACGCAACGGTTCCCGCGGCGATCGCGCCCCACGGCGTCGCCGCCAGTTGATCCCGCGGCAGATCCAACGTGTCCTTCAGCATGATCGTCGTCGCACCAAGTATGGCCGGGAAGGCGATCAGAAAGCTGAATTGTGCCGCCCATTGCCGGCGCAAACCGCACAGCGCCGCCACGCTGATCGTCGCCCCGCTTCGTGATATGCCCGGCAAGATAGCCACGGCCTGGGCGACTCCCACGAGCCCCGCGTGCCACCATCGAAAATCGCGCCATCGTCCCCGGTTTTGGGCCCACGAAGCGGCAATGGCGAGCAGCGCCCCCGTGATGATCAACTCAATTCCAATCTCCACGGGTCGATTGAACGCGGCCTCGAACATTTTCTTGAAAAGCAACCCGATCACGCCCGTCGGTATCGTCGCCGCGACTGCCAGCGCGGCGATCCGCCATGCATAACGCTTACCGGCCGGCCAGTCCGCCCGGCACTCGCCTTTCAGTCTTCGAAGGAATCGGTGAATGGGACCCGCGAAAACCAACCAAAGCGCGACCAGCGTCCCGACGTGCGTGGCCATGTCGAACAAGAGGATCGGCGTGGAATCGGGCTTCAGGCCGAGCCATTTCTGGGCAATCGCCAAGTGAGCACTGCTGCTGACCGGGAGGAATTCGGTGAGGCCCTGAATAATCCCCAGAAATACGCCGTCGCCGACCGTGAGTTCGTTCAAGCGTGGGCACCGGTAATCAAGAGGTCACGCGAGCGAGCGAGATACTGAAACACCGAAAGGGCCGTGACCGCCACGGTGAGCCAAACGACGGACTGCTTGAGCACTTCGGCCGTATCCGCGGAAAACCAGATGCCCTCACGGGAAATGGCCAGCAGCACGGCCGGTGCGGCGATGCACTGCACCCACATCTTCAGTTTGCCGTGCAGGCCGGCCGGGAAGGCCTTGCCCACCGATTCCTGATAGCCGCGCAGACCCGTCACCAAAAGCTCTCGCGCCACAATCACCACGACCATCCAGGATTGAACCCGCGTCACGTTGTTGCCTTGTGCGTCAACGAACCCGTGGCCCGCGAATAGGATGAACGCCCCGCAGATCAGCACCTTGTCCACGAACGGATCCAATACGCGACCCAGCGGCGTCACCAGCCCTCGCGATCGGGCGAGGTAGCCATCGAGAAAATCGGTGGAGGCGGCCACCACAAAAAGAACCGCCGCCAGATCAAGCAGCCGCAAGTTCGGCGGCGTGGCTCGATGCGAGTATTGAACCAATAGGGCAAAGAATAGAATCGCAAGCACGAGCCGCGCCAGAGTGATTTGATTGGGAAGATTGAGTGCGGTTTTCATCGGGAAAGCACGGGAAGTCCGACGCGGGTGGGCGTCGCGATGAGATCGTAATCCTGTCGCCCGGTGCAGCGAACGATGATGAACTGCCCGGGCGAGGCCTGACATCGGCGGATGAACGTAACGCCGTCCACGGCCGGTGCCTGCCCCTCATGCCGGCCGATGAGAATTTCCTTGGAAGGCCGCTCCTCGACGAGCACGCGGAATTTTGAACCGATCCGCTCCTCGGCCAACGCGAAAGCAACCTGCTGTTGGGCGTGCATCAATGCGTTTGTGCGCTCCTCCTTGACCTCATTCGAACACTGTTCCTTCATGCGACCCGCGGGGGTATCCGGCTCGAGAGAATAGGGGAACACGCCGAGTGCGTCGAACCGGAAATCGTTCACGAACGCCAGCAATTCTTCGAACTCCCCCTCGGTTTCGCCCGGGAATCCGGCGATGAGCGTCGTGCGGATGCTGACTCCGGGAATTCGTTCGCGTATTCGGCGGAGCAGTTCTTCCGTTTCTTCTCGCGTGATCCGCCGATGCATGGCCTTGAGGATGCGATTGTTGATGTGCTGGAGCGGAATGTCAATGTACTTGCACACGTGTTCGCTTTCCGCGATCGCGTCGAGAATCTCGTGGGTCATTACCGATGGATACACATACATCAAGCGTATCCATCGGAGCCCGTCGACTTCGTTCAGTTGGCGGAGCAGCGCCGCCAGGCCGCCGTCGATCGCATCGGCACCCAGTCCGTAGCTGGTCGTGTCCTGGCCGATGAGATTGATTTCGACGGCGCCGTCTGCCACAAGTTCGCGCGCCTCGGCCAGGACCATTTGCGGCGGTTTGCAGTGCATGGGTCCCCGAATGGAGGGGATCGTGCAAAACGTGCATTTCTGATCGCATCCCTCACTGATCCGAAGGTATGCGTAGTGTCGAGGTGTCAGCCGAAGCCGTGCGAAATCAAGTTGAACGAAGGGGTGATAGTCGCTGAGGTAGAGATCGGGCTTCGACCGCGCCGCGCCGTTTTTCTTCGCCTTCGTTCCATTGCCGAGTACGGCACGCACGACGTCGTCGCGGTTGTTCGTTCCGACCAGGGCGTCGACCCCGGGAACGCGCTGCCCGATCGTTTCCTTGTCTCGCTGCACCAGACAGCCCGCGACCACCACGCGCTTTAGCACGCCGTTGGATTTTCGCCCGACGGCTTCTCGAATGGCTTCGTCCGCTTCGGTTCGTGACGCCTCCAGGAACCCGCAGGTGTTCACCACGATCACTTCCGCGTCGTCGTGGTCCGCGGTGACGGCGCAGCCCGCTTCCGCCAACTGGCCGAGCATCTTCTCCGAGTCGACCAGATTTTTGGCGCAGCCGAGCGATACAAACGCGACGCGGGTCATTTCCACCGGATCCGGACTCCTTACGTTTTCGAGCGGCCACTACCGGCCACCAAAGCTCACTCTATCGGAAATCGGAGAAAACGAAAGGGGATGGCAAAGTTGCTTCTCGTGAAACAACGACTAAGAGGCACGAAGGCACGAAGGCACGAAGGGGAACGAGCGTGGAGCAAGCGTGTTTCACGTGAAACAACGGGCAAAGGCCGGACGTTTGTTTCACGTGAAACAGCGTTCCTGTTCGAGCTTCAATGGTTGGATTCTTGGTGAAATCCGTTTGGGAAGTGGTCCGGGGTTTCGCCCAATGAATAACGTCTTTGGTGATCTCTCAGGGTTGGAATTGGAGCGAGCGCTTCCTTGTGGATTTTATTGTAATGGGGGGCAGATCAGAGCGACTGCGGCAGGAACAATCCCGCCATCCGGGCCGAGTGATACGACGGCGTCCGGTGCCCCGCCAACCGGCAGTGCAAGCGTCCGATGCAAACGATCGGGCCTGATGTTTGAGGTTTGAGCGCGGGTGTCGAAGTCCGTAGACGGATCGGACCGTCCGGAGGGGGTCGGCGCCCGGCGAAGGTGCTCAACCGCAAGAATCCTCCGCGGGACTTCCGTGGCCTTGCCTTCGAGGAATCGAGGTTCGCAGCGACGGAGCGCCTTCTCCTCGAGAGAATCCTCCTTAAGAGTTCCTACAAGCAGCGACTTGACAATCGTCGGCCTTGCGGGCAAGGATACCCATCGCCTGGAGTGTCCGGTACGCGGACAAGTGCGGGGAACGCGCTCTCAAGAAAAGCGAGCGCTTTCAGGCGGTTTCCCGAATGACGATAGGATCACCACTGCGCAGACTTTGGCCGAAACCAAAGGCTGCGAGGTGCGAGTTACAAATTATGAAGGGCGATTCTCCCGAGGACCTTTGAATCCTCGCGGGAAGCGAAAATGTAGACGGATCGTAGTTCGGTAGAAAGCAATTGGGAGGTTTGTACCATGTTTCGGCAGCGAATGATCTTGTTGGCCCTGTTGCCATTCACTTTCACTGGTTGTCAGTCCGCGCGGCGTGCCGACACTCCCAAGGGAGCTACGGTGCCGCTCTTCGAGGGGATGGGTTCGCACGGCCGAACGGTGACGACGTTTTCGCCACTCGCGCAGAAATACTTCGATCAAGGGCTTGTCTGGACCTTCGCCTTTAACCACGACGAAGCCATTCGTTCTTTTGAACAGGCGACGCGGTACGATCCCGACTGCGCCATGGCCTATTGGGGAATTTCCCTTTGCAACGGCCCACACATCAACAACCCGGCCATGCCGCCGGAGCGCTCTCAGGCCGCCTGGAGCGCCCTGCAATTGGCGATTTCGCGAAAGGCCAAGGCTACGGCCGTGGAATGCGATCTGATCGACGCGCTTTCCAAGCGATATGCGGCGTCACCGCCCAACGATCGCAAATCGCTGGACGAGGCCTACGCGGCGGCCATGCGCGAGGTCTGGAAGAAATATCCCAACGACGCTGACCTTGCCGTTCTCTTTGCCGAGTCCATGATGGACCTGCGCCCCTGGGACCTCTGGACTCACGATGGGAAACCCCAGCCTGGAACGCAGGAAATCGTCGCCACGCTGGAGACGGCGCTGCGCCTCCAACCCGATCATCCTGGAGCGTTGCACCTTCACATTCACGCTGTCGAGGCTTCGCCGAATCCGGGTCAAGCCACGGCCTCCGGCGATCGCTTGCGGCAGCTCGTTCCCGCTTCCGGGCACCTGGTCCACATGCCCACGCACATCGATGTGCTGACGGGCCGATGGAAAGAGGCGTCCGACTACAACGTGCAAGCGATCGAGGCGGATCGGAGATACCGTGCCATTTCACCGCGCCAAGAGTTCTATCGATTCTACATGGCCCACAATCACCATATGTTGACCTTCGCGGCCATGATGGAAGGCCGCGGTGACGTGGCCATTCGCTCTGCCAGGGAGATGATTGCCGGCGTGCCCGAGGAATATGCCCGGCGTAATTCAGCCTTGATCGACGCCATTGCGGCCGCTCCCTTCGAAACCTTGATGCGGTTTGGACGTTGGGACGCGATCCTCAAGGAACCGGCGCCCCCGTCCTATTTGCCGATCACGACAGCGCTTTGGCGGTTTTCCCGCGGCATTGCCTTCGCCGCGAAGAACCAGATTTCCGACGCGGAGAACGAGAGGACGCTCTTCAATCAGGCCGTCGCCGCGGTACCCAAAGACGCGATGATGGCCATCAACCCGGCCGAGAAAGTCCTGCAGATCGCGTCGCACGTCCTGGACGGGGAGGTTGCCTTCCGGAAAGGCGAGTCCGACTCGGCCGTTGCGTCGCTTCGTCAGGCCATCGTGATTGAGGACAATCTTCGTTATATGGAGCCGCCCGAGTGGATACTTCCGGTGCGGCACACGCTGGGCGCTTTCCTAACCGCAAATGCCCGTTACGAGGAGGCAGAAAAGGTTTACCGAGAGGACCTCGCCGAGTGGCCGGACAACGGCTGGTCGCTTTACGGGCTTGCTCAGTGTCTCCGCGCCCGCGGGGCAGCGACTGAAGCCGAACAGGTCGATCGGAAGTTTCAAAAGGTCTGGTCCCGTGCGGATACTCGAATCGGCTCGAGTTGCATGTGCGTGCCGGGAAAACGGGGGTGACGGTCCGTAGAGCCAGTATGAAGATTGCGATCAGGATTGAAACGAGAACGGTTACCGGGGAGTTCGCATTGACGATCCTCCAAGATTGAGCGTCAGTCGTTACGAGGGTCCGAATATCGCCGGAATCGATCCGGTGACCGGCCTGATGACGCCGCTCTTCGATCCGCGCAATCAACGCTGATCAGAGCACTTCCATTGGCGCGGCACCCAACTTGTCGGCGTCACGATGACGGGTCGGGCAACAGTCCGCGGCCTTGAACATTAACCGGCCGGAAGCCATTGCTTTTTGCGAATCGCTGATTGTCGAAGGCGTTTTCCCACCGGAGCGGGTAGAATAGTCATTTGTGATTGCCGTACCGTATTGCATTTCCGATTCTTCATCGCCCATTGCCGGTCTCTATGTCCACATTCCATTCTGCGAAACGAAATGCGGCTATTGTGACTTTTATTCGATTCCTTTGAGGGGTCGGGCGACACGGCCTCTGGTGGACGCCCTGATTAAGGAGGCGCGGAACCGCATACCGAATTGGGGCCACCGAATCCGCACGATCTTTTTCGGGGGCGGAACTCCCACGCTCCTGCCGGTTCAAGAACTGGAAATCCTGCTGGCGGCGATCCAAAAGTGCGTCGATCCTCACAGGATCGAGGAGTTCACGGTCGAAGCGAATCCGGCCACGGTCGATTGCGAAAAGGCCTCTCTCCTGAAGAAGTATGGAGTCACTCGGGTTTCGATGGGGGCGCAATCGTTTCACCCCGCGGAACTCGCCGCTCTGGAGCGGCTGCATTCCCCCGCGGACATCGAACCCTCAGTTCGCGCCCTGCGCAATGCCGGGATCGGGCAGATCAATCTCGATCTCATCTTTGGGATTCCCGGCCAGACTCTGGAGAGCTGGACCGATTCACTGGAGCGGGCGGTTTCTCTCGGCATCGATCACATCGCGTGCTACGGCCTGACCTACGAACACGGGACTCCGCTGACCGCGCAACGAGATCGCGGGCGGGTTGTCGCCTGCGATGAGAATCTCGAAGCCCAGATGTACGTGGCAATTCTGGACCGGCTCGAATCCGCGGGCTTCGGACAGTACGAGATCAGCAATTTCGCCAAGCCCGGCTGCGAATGTCGGCACAATCTGGGCTACTGGCGCAACCAGCCCTATGTGGCAATCGGCCCGTCGGCCGTCGGGTGTTATGCACGGCGGCGGTACCGAAATGTTCCCGATCTCGGTCGTTATGTCGGAATGATTGCCGAATCAGGGTATGCCGTCGTCGAAGAAGAGGTGTTGACGGATGAAAAGGTAATGACCGAAGTGTTCATGCTCCGCCTTCGGCTTAACGAAGGACTTCCGTTGACCGAACTTTCTTGTTGGATGGCCATGAACCAGGGATCGGACTTTGAACGTATCGTGTCGAAATTGGACGAAGTCGGATTGCTGCAGGTCCGTGATCGACGAATCGCCCTGACTCGCCAGGGCCTGCTTTTGGCCGACCACGTGATCTCTGAACTGGTTGCCGCGCTGGACCTGGAGTCGACTCACGCCGCGGTCGCGCCATGACTATCCTCGATTTCGTGTTTTGTGGTGCGAGGAATGCGGCCTGGGATTGGAATGACCGTATTAATCCTGCCCGGGACGCTCCGAAGCGGTTTGGAGCACATCGAGCAGGCGGTCTACCGTTGCGCGAATTCGCCACAGAGTTTCATACTCGCCAAGGGCTATTTCGCGGCCGATAGCTTTCAGGCGCGCCGCCCGAAAACTTGAGGGCGATCCGCCGCACTGACTGATTTCTTGCTGCTCACTCAAGGGATCGGTGCTGTCGGACTTGAGGCCGAAGTACTCACAATCGCCAGGCTCGTTGTCTCGCCCCGCTAGTTCATTTTGAAAGTTCATCTCAAACACGACGTTGCTCCCCGCCAAGTAACAATCCGGACCGAAGGTACCACTTCGAGACAGGATTCTCCTGTCTTAGCTATATTCCCAAGTCAAAAAAACACCCGCGTCCAGTTCGTGGAAATCAATACTGGCAAAAGCGTTTATAGTTTCCTTTCGTATCAAAGCCGCGCGCTGCATGATGCTTGTATCGACAGGCGTGAATTTCGCTCTTGAGGGAAAATGAGCGAGTTGGTTGGCAATGCAATCATGCGTACAAAATCTCGCAACTCGCGCGGACTGACCTCCCAATATCTGGCGGGTCGGATACAAATTCCCGTTCGATGAAGTCGAATAATGACCACTTTTTCGATGGATTGATATTTCCCATTTTAACAGTTGTTTGTTAATGAACGCAGAGACTAGCAGTTGCGAGTTTCTGCATACGCGAAATGACGTTTGGATAGCTGTATCCTGGTGGTGAATTTAGGGTTCTTTTGATCTTGGCGCCGTTGACGCGATGCGTTGGGCTTGTTAAAAGTCGGGTCCGCGAGCGAGGGAGGGTGTTATCTCTCAGTTTTTGGAGATGTTTCGTTGACTTGGGTTTGGTGGATAATCGCCGCGGTGATTGCGGCTTTGGTGCTTGTCGGCGGGCTCCTGCCCTGAATCGACGTATCGCATCCGGCAATAGAAGAATAGTCGGAAACTTGGGTGGCGATTCCAGCGGAGTATTGACGATAGGAACCAGAAGGCTGGTAATCCCGACGGTAACGAAGGAGCAAAGATGTCCTGGCTTTGGTGGGTGATCGGAGGATTGGCGTTGCTATTGACCGTCGGGTGGTTGGTCTTCCCGCCTTCCTAGCGAAGCGCCTATCTAGCCTGGCCGATTACAAGGAAAAATTGGCGTTCGCGGACGGGGCGGTTATGGCTCCCGCGCATCGCAATCAAGCTAAGTCTCCCCTTCGTTCCGTTGCGCGGTCACGGGGTTGGGGCGGCGGGTTTCTACGAAAGGAAATGTGATGAGTCAGTGGATTTACTGGATTCTGGCCGGGGTTGCCGCTTGGTTCTTCTTTTTCAATAGCGGTACGCCGGCGACCTGATCGGCACACACGCCTAACTAGGCAGGAAGACGGCGAATCGTCTTGCGGCTGCTGGGCTTGGGGTTCCAAGTCACGCAGCCGTTTTCCTTGGTTGCCGCGATCTTTCGCCCTGAACGGAGACCTTTTTAATCCGACTCCCTGGTCCCGCCCCACACGTGCATCATGGAGTAGAGTCCCGGCGGCTGAGCGATGATCCATTGCGCCGCGCGCAGGGCCCCTAGAGCGAAAGTCGTTCGAGAATGGGCGGAATGCCGTAAGGTCAGCGTTTCGCCGCAGCCGCTATAGTGGATTTCGTGTTGACCCACCACGTCGCCCATGCGCAGAGAATGAACCGCCACGGGTTTTATCGGTGAGGTGCCCTCACGAACGCCGGTAGATCGGATGCCGGTATCGGATTCTCCTTCACAGACGGGGCGGGAAAGTTCGGCCATGATCGCGGCCGCCGTGCCGCTGGGGGCATCGCGCTTGTGCCGGTGGTGGGTCTCCACCACCTCGATGTCATAATCCTTCCCCAGTCGCTCGCGGACGGCGCGGAGAAGTCCCATCAGGACGTGGATTCCCGGGCTGAAATTGCTCGCCATGAACATCGGAATCGACATCGAGGCCGCCCGTATGGAATCGAGCGTCTCGCCGGTGTGGCCGGTCGATCCGATCACCATCGGCAACCGCCGTTCGACGCAAGCGCGAACCCAGTCTTGGGTTCCGCCCACCGTAAAGTCGATCAATACATCGCAAGCGGACTCCAACCGCTCTTTGAAAGTGATGGCACGGGAGTGGATGGTTTCGGTTTGTTGGACCCGTGGGGAACCCGGACGAACGAGGGCGATGACTTCGTAATTCGAGTGGCCGATCGTTTCTTCAAGCAGGGCGCGCCCCATCCTTCCCGCCGCACCCGCAATCGCGATTCGAATCATCGCGGAACTCCAGGTTCTAATTGAAAGAGAATTACGCCCCTGCGGACTGAAGGGCTCGTCGAATGCCTTCCAACGCTGCCGGGCATTTTACGGGCACGTTCGAATAATGACGCGATGCCGCCGCCGGTCCGGAGTCGGAATGATAGCGAAGGGTGGCCTCCGAGTCTTTCAAAGAATGACCCGTGAGGATGCACACCACGCGATCGGAAGCGGAAATAACTTTCTCTTCCAATAGCGCCTTCAGTCCCGCAATGGATGCACCGCTGGCCGGCTCACATCCGAAACCATGCCGGCCCACCAGCGCTTTTTCATCCAGGATCGCTTCGTCGGGCACGTCGCGGACCACGCCGTTCATCCAATCCAGACTTCGCAGCGCCTTCGGCAGGTTGACCGGTCGGGCAATCTCAATGGCGCTGGCGACGGTCTTGGCAACCAGCTTTTCGACAGGGATTTCAGCGAAAACGGCCTCGACGGCGGTACGGTCCCAGGCCCGATCCGCGTAACGTATCATGGAATCGTTGAAGAGTCGGGAGAGGGTATTCGCTCCGGTCGCGTTAATGACTGCCAGGCGCGGAACACGTTGAATCAGCCCCAGGTCATGAAGTTCGCGAAACGCTTTGCCGAAGGCGCTGGCGTTACCGAGGTTGCCGCCGGGCACGACGATCCAATCGGGAACCTCCCAACCGAGTCCCTCCAGGACGCGATACATGATCGTCTTTTGGCCCTCCAGGCGAAACGGATTGATCGAGTTCATCAGGTACAGGCCGAGCGGCTCGGCACAGCGGTGAATTAAGGCCATGCACGCGTCGAAATCGCCTTCGATCTGGAGGGTGATCGCGCCGTGTTCCAGGGCCTGGCCGAGTTTTCCGAGGGATATTTTTCCGCCGCCGAGGAAGACGATGGCACGCATCGGTTCGCGGCTCGGCATCTGGGTCAACGATGCGAAGAGCGCAAGGGATGCACTCGTGTTGCCCGTGGATGCGCAGGCCACTCGTCCGCGACCCAGGCGACGCGCCACGGTAAACGCGGCGGCCATGCCGTTGTCCTTGAAACTGCCGCTGGGATTGAAGCCCTCATACTGAAGGAAAAGTCTCCCCGGCCGCATCCCGATGGCGCGGCCCAGGTCGTCGGCATGTTGCCATTGGGTTCGGCCCTCGCCGATGGTCACCAAGTCGGCCACGGGCGCAATCGGCAGAAGCTCACGAAACCGCCAGACGCCGCTGAAGTTGGCGCGCGACTCCAACGAGTGAGGCGACATCGATCTTCGATCGGCAAACAAGGAGAACGATCTCGGAACGTGAAGCGCCGGCCAGTCGTATTGAACATCGAGCAATCCGCCGCAGCGAGGGCAAGAGAACAGGACCTCGCCCACGTCGTAGGTGGACGCGCATTGCGGGTTCATGCATTGCTGCCAAACCGTCGTGCTCACGGGGCCATCATCGGCCGCAGCGCACGTGACCGCAACTTTCCGCCGCGAACCGCCAAAGTTACCCAAGCCTTCCCGACGAATCGTCGAATTCGTGCCACTGCTCTTGAGTAGTGGGGCCAGTGTCGCGGTGCCGCTGCATAATCCCAGATCCGTGGGAATGAACATCTCACGCAGCGGCGCCAAGCCCGCAGAGAGGGACTGCAAGAACGCGGGATCGCACCCGCCGCATCGGGATTTCGACGTTTCCTCACATCCTCCGGTCCAGACGGCGGTATTGGATGGCTTCCATGACGTGTTCCGCGGCGATGTTCTCTTGACCCGCGAGATCGGCGATGGTGCGGCTGACGCGAAGGACTTTGTCATGCGCCCGGGCGGAAAGTCCGAGTTCGGAAATGGCCTGCCGCAAAACCATTTCCCCAGCCTCGTCCAGTTTGCACGACTCCCGCAGGGTTTTTCCGCTCATGCGCCCGTTGGTCATGCTCGGCCGATCGGGGAATCGCAATCTCTGTCGATCGCGGGCGGACAGCACCTGCTCGCGAAGCGACGCCGACGGCGTTCCGTCTTGTCGGCTGCGCAGCTCGTGAAAAGGAACGGCGGGGACTTCGGTGTGAATGTCGATGCGGTCGATGAGCGGCCCGCTGATCCGCGAAAGGTAGCGCTCGATTTGCAGCGGCGTACAATTGCACTTTCTCCGTGGGTCGGAGACGTACCCGCAGGGGCATGGGTTCATGGCCGCGACGAGCATGAACGACGCCGGAAACCGAACCGTGGTGTGAGCCCGGGCGATGGTCACGCTGCCGTCTTCCAGCGGTTGCCGCAACGATTCCAGGGCTTGGCGGGAAAACTCCGGGAACTCGTCGAGAAACAACACGCCGTGATGGGCCAGCGACACTTCTCCTGCTTGTGGGATCGACCCGCCGCCGACCAACGCCGGCGTGCTGGCCGAATGGTGCGGCGATCGAACCGGTCGAGTCGCCAAAAGGGCCATGCCGTGTTTGAGTTCTCCAGCGACGGAGTGAATCCGCGTCGTTTCCAGCGACTCCTCGAGCGACAGCGGCGGTAGGATCGAGGGCAGGCGTCTCGCGAGCATCGTCTTCCCTGTTCCCGGCGGACCGATCAGCAGAAGATTGTGCATGCCCGCGGCGGCCACGGTGACCGCGCGCTTCACATGCTCTTGGCCGCGAACCTCGCTGAAATCGCAATCGTACTTCGATGAAATCTGAAATACCGCGGCACGATCAACGGTCACGGGTTCCAAGGGCAGCTCGCCGGAAAGGAAGCCGACGGCCTGCGTCAGCGTTGAAATCGGGAAGACTTCGAGATCATCGACGACTGCCGCCTCGGGACCGTTTTCCGTCGGAACGAGCACCCCGCGAAAACCTTTCTCCTTGGCGAGCAGCGCCGCGGAAAGGACGCCGTGGACCGGACGAACGCGACCGTCGAGAGCCAACTCGCCGATGACCAGGTACCGGCCGCTGTGATCCCTGGCGAGTTCGCGGCTGGCGAGAAGGATGCCGAGGGCGATCGAAAGATCGAACACCGGCCCTTCCTTGCGCACGTCCGCCGGAGCGAGGTTGACCACGGTTTTGGTGCGCGGGAACTCATAGCCGGAGTTTTGAATGGCGCTGCGGACGCGTTCGACGCTCTCCTTCACGGCCGTGTCGGGCAGACCAACGATCACGGGCGGGGCGAAGCCGCGCAGGGCGATGTCCACCTCGACCTCGACGAGTGTGGCCTCGATGCCGTAAAATGCGACGCTGTGAATCCGAGCGACCATGACGGGAGGATTCTATCCGCGGCGGGCGGTCGTGCGACATACCGTTGCGAAGCGGTGGGGGTCGGGCTTGAACGGAGCCGTCCCGGGGCGCAACGGGTTTCCGGCCGATTCGTTTATTTGGCATACCGATGAGTGGTGTGATATTCTGGAAAGGGCATTGCGGTCGAAATAGTAGAATGACTCAGCGTCTGCGAAAAGCATTTGATGAGGCTTCGAAGCATTCCCAAGTCGACCAGGACGCCTTGGCACGTTGGCTGCTCGAGGAACTCAGCGCCGAACGGGAATGAGATCGGCGCTTCGCGGAATCCCAAGGTGCACTGGGCGATCTTGCCGACGAAGCGATCCGCGAACCTCGAGCCGGCGCACGCAAGACCTCGATCCAGATGCTCTGGGAAGTCCCGAATCGCAGAGCGCTTTCGCGAATGCTTCGGGGAACTGCCGAAGTCAGTGCAACGACAGGCTCGCCGCGCTTTCCGGCGAATCAAGAAAAACCCCATCATCCCGGCCTGTGGTTCAAACGCATGCACGCCACCCAACCGATCTATTCGGTTTGGATCATCGTTGATTAAAGCGCCTTGGGTGGTTTGGAGGCAGATGAGACATTTTTGGTTCTGGATCGGTTCGCACGCGGAAAACGCCAAGCTCTTGGCACAATGGAGAGGATGTCCACCGTCGCGGAGCTGTACTGGTTCAGCGTGAAACGGAGAACCGAGCTTCCCTTGGTACGTAGGTCCGAGAGACCGTCTCCCGGCCATTCACAGTCCCAAAGCTCGCGGCTTCGCCGCGAGGGATTTATCGCTTTGCTGCCAATCCCGAAAATGAGTATCTACTTGACTCAACCTGCTCCCACCAATTGCGTGCCGAGCGATGGGCGGTGGCGATCTGCGGGGGTTGTAGAGGGCGTGGTTGAGTCAGGTACATATCCCTTATCCCGAAAGGGATGGGGGAGAGACGAGCGACGGACGAATCCATCGCCCGCCTTTCGGTCTTGGCCCCTGGATCGGCGCTCCGGCTTCGGGCTTCCTCATCGGTCGCCCTCAGCCCAGCAGAGCCGTATCCTCCGCCCAGGCCGTCGATGGTTCCATGCTCAAACTCTTCATCGGGCAACCGTTTCGACTTTCAATCAAGCCACCGCTTTTTCGCGAGCCTGTTGCCGGGTGATCCGTCGCCGCTCGCGGGCCGCTTCCAGTTTGTGATCCCGTTCCGCGAAGATCGTTTCTTCTCGCCCTTCCAGCTTGTCCTTCGGAGTGACATACCCGATGGCACTATGAAGGCGGACCGTGTTGTAATGTTCCACGTAGCGGGACACCGAGCGCCGCGCGTCTTCCAGCGATAGCGGCGTCTCCGGCCGGATGCACTCGCTTTTGATCGATCGGTGCCGGCGTTCAAGCTTCCCGTTGCTTTGCGGATCATACGGCGAGGTCCGCACGTGCGTCATGCCGCAAAGGCGGATGAACTCCTTGAAGTCCTTGGCGATGAACTGCGGCCCATTGTCGGAGATGATCCGTGGTGTCGCGCCGGGGAACTTCTCCCGCGCCCGCTGCAGGATCTGCTCCACGTCGACCTCCTTCATCGCCTCGCGAATCTCCCAGTGCACCACGTACCGGCTGCCACCATCGAGAAAACTGCACAAATCGTAGAATGTGCCGCAAATATGGATGTGCGACACGTCCACATGCCCATGCTCGTGAGGCTTCAGCGGCTGCACGAAACCCGTGCCTTTCTTGCTGGGTTTGCGATTCCACTTCCGCAAAAGCCCACTCTCTTGCAACACTCGATAGACGCTGGACGGACCGGTCGCCACGAGGTCCCGATCCAGCATCATGAAGGCCAGGCGCCGATACCGCTCCAACGGATACTCCCGGTGAAAGTCCACGATGGCTTGCTTCTCCCACTCTTCCAACCAGTGGTCCCGGGGAACCTGGGCGTTGTGCTCGTTGACCTTCCCGTACCGTTTCCGCCAGCCGTAGAACTTGCCGGAGGCCAGGCCCAGCCAACCCACCATGCGGTTCACCGCGATCTCCGTCCGCTCCGACCAGTCTCGGACGAAGTCCATGATCGCATCCCGCGTGTCGTGCGGAACCCAGCTTCCTTTCAGAGTACCCCAAGCGTTTTTTTTAGCGCCACGTGCTCGCCCATCAGCTCGGCCAGCACCTCGTTCTTCTGGCTGAGCTTGTTCTCCAAGGCCTCGATCCGCCGGCTCTCGGCCCCTTGCTGCCGCGGAGACTTGCCACGCGGCTGTTCGAACACCATGCCCCCGTCTTCCAACAGGTTCTTCTGCCACTGATAGAACATCGTCGGCTGAAGGCCGTGTTTCTCACAGACCTCCGAAACCGGCACCCGCTCGATCAGATGTTCCCGCAGAATGGCCACCTTCTCCGTCCCTGTGAAATTCCGCCTCGTCTTCGGCATGAAAACCTCCTTGTCTGGGTCCCCTCATAGGTGTAACCCAAACCCGGCGGTTCTCCAGTTCCGACTGAGGACTCATGATGGGCGCCGTCGCCATCCCGGATGAAAATGGGGCAAGGCGGCGACTGGCACTCGCGTGACGATGGTCGTTTGTTGCTTGGTGTTGCG
>Ga0187893_10004419_pt1 | contig 26770 bp, 22 predicted proteins | sample MA1701074metaG_FD_139574 | JGI IMG/M metagenome (GOLD analysis project Ga0187893, IMG submission 139574) | White microbial mat communities from a basaltic lava cave in the Kipuka Kanohina Cave System on the Island of Hawaii, USA - MA170107-4 metaG ... | reverse complement strand
AAGGCGTCGCGCACCTGCTCCTTCACCTGGTCCTCGCTCAGGGAGACCGTTCGCGCCTGCGCGTCGCGCGAGATGAGGGCTCTGCGGTAGGCGTTGCGCTCGGCCAGCTTGTCCACCGGCAGGTCGAGCGTCGCGCCGGCGCGCCAGGTGGCGTCGTTGCTGCGGAAGCCGAAGGCCTGGTCGTCCGCCGTGGGGAACGAGACCGAGCCGCCGACGTCGAGCGCCGCTCGCAGGTCGTCCGCCGCCACGTTCACGCGCCGCTCGCGGTCCTCGAGCTGCTCGACCTGGTTCACGTGGTCGAGCCGTCCGTGGAGCGCGATCGCGATGGCGGCCTCCTCGCCGACGCGAGCCGGCCGCACCCCGCGCGCGGTGAGCGCCTCGAGCTCGCCGGAGTCGGGAGCGAGCGTCGCCTCGATGGGCAGTCCCAGCGTCACCTTGAAGCGGTCGAGCGCGTCCTGGTAGCTGCGCTGCGCGACGATCCAGTTGTTGCGGGCGTTGAGCTCGCTCTGCACGGCCTGGTCGAGCTGGATCTGCGTGCGCCGCCCGCGGACCTTCAGCTCCTCGGACTGCTCGCGCGAGTCGATGAACTGGATGTAGGTTCGCCGCGCGTTCGCGATCTGGTCGATCTGCCGCACGAGGTTGTAGTACTCGGCGGCGATCGACACGGCGAACTCCTGGCGGAAGCGCTCGAAGTTCCGCAGCTGGTAGACGACGTTGCGCTCCGCCTGCACGAGCGGCTCCTGCACGATGTCGGCGCCGAAGCCCCGCAGGAGCGGCTGGCTGAACGACAGGTCGATCAGGGAGCTCGTGGAGTGGTTCTTGCCGTTGGTGAACTCGATGCCGGTGAATCGCTGCAGCAGGCTGTTGGTGAAGTCGAAGACCAGCAGGCCGCCGCTCGCGAGCTGCTGCGTGATCGACAGGTTCGTGTTCAGGGCTCCGTCGCGCTGCCGCGGGTCGCCGGGGGAGCTCGACCAGTCGTAGGACGAGGTGACGCCGAAGCGGGCGCTGAAGAGGTAGCGCTCGAAGGTGAGGTCGAGCGCCACCAGGTACACCTGCTCCTTCTGCGACTGGTACTCGCGGCTGTTGTCGGAGGCGATCTGCAGGGCGTCGTTGAGCGTCAGCACGCGGAGCGGGAGCAGCGGCGGGTCCGTCACCTCGAACGAGCGCAGGTCGGCGTCGTGGCGTCGCTCCACGTCGGCCAGGCGCGCCTCGAGCTTCTCCCGGATCGCGCGCGCGCTCTCCGCCGTGGCGGCGGAGCGGGCATCCTCCCGCGGCCTTGCCGGCCCGGACGGCTCGTCCCCGGGACGCGGCGGCATCACCTCCTCGAGGACGGCCTGCTTGCGGCCCGCGCGCAGGCCGTCCAGCTCGTCGAGCAGGCTCCTGCGCAGCGCGTCGCGCGCGGTCTCGATGGTGAACCCCGTCGCGCTGCCGAACAGGCGTTCCTCCTTCTGTTCGATGATGTCGGAGACTTCCCGGTCGGCGTCCCGCCGGTACTGGTCGGCGCTGCATGCCGCGAGGAGCGTGGCCGCGGCGACCAGGGGCGCCGCGAGCGGCGGACAGGTCTTGACGGGCGCCATCCCGGTCCTTGGCGGTCGTGGGAGCGGCGGTCCGGTCGCGCGACCGGGCCGGCCGAGCGTAGCCGAACCCCCCGATACGACGAGCCGCCGCTCGGGTTCAACCCCTGTCAGCAGGATGACATCGGACCGACGGGCCCGGCGCACGGAGGATCACACTTTCGCCTTCGCCACGAGCTTGAGCACCTCTCCCACGTCCGGGAATCGCTCGAGCTTGAGCTTCGAGAACAGCAGCTTCCCGTTCACGGCGACCTCGAAGCAGCCGCCGTCCCCGGGCACCAGGGTGAGCGCGGTCACCTCGCGCTTCTTCGCGGTGAGGAGCTCGGCCGCCAGACCGACGGCCTTCGGCTCGTAGTTTCAGACGGCGCAGTACTGGATCTGGATCTTCATCGCCAGGCCTCTCTTCCTCCGCGGCCATGAGCGCATGGTTCTACTCGGGAAGGCCCGCGAGCGGCGAGGTTCTCCGGGAGAGACCCATCCGCCCGCCGGCGCGGCGCGTCTTTAATGGCGCGATGACCCGCTTCGAGCAGGCGACCGATGCGATCGAGCGCGCGCTGCAGGGCCACTCCGGCGTCGCCCAGGTGAGCGCCGGTCTCGCGCTCGTCGCGCTCGGGCTGCTCGCCACCGCGGGCGTCGCGCGCCGCTTCGAGCGCGCGATCCCGCGTCCCGCTCCGCCGCCGCCGCCGCCCCGCCTCGCCGAGACGCCGGCGCGCTGGCCCGCGCTCGCGCGCGTGGCAGCGTGGGTCGCGCTGAGGCTCGGCCGCGGGCCGCCGCCGTCGATGCGGCCGGCGCTGCTGCCGCTGAGCGTGCTGATCGTCCTGGCCGCCGGCATGGCCGGAACCGGCGTGGCGCGGCGGTTCGCCGCGTCGTCCATCGAGGCGTCGACGCCGGGCGCCGACCTGCGCGCGTTCGCCGTCGCCACGCTGCTGGTGGCCGCGACGCTCCTTCTGTTCCTGCTGGCCTGGACGCGCCGGCTGGGGGGAGGACTCGGCGACCTCGGGGTCACGTTCCGGCGCGCCGGGCCGTCGCTCGCGCTCGCGCTGGCCGCCTACGTCGCCTACGCGCCGGTGCAGCTCGGCGCGATGGCGATCGAGAGCGGCGCGTGGAGCCTGGCCGGGAGCTCCGCTCCCCGGCAGGCGGCGGTGGTCGCCTTCGCCGGCGACCCGGCGCTGCAGCGCGACCTTCTCGTGCTCGCCGGGGTGGTCGTGGGAGCGCCGCTCTACGAGGAGCTGCTCTTCCGGGGCGTGCTGCAGGCCTTCGTGCGCCGCCTCCTGCCGGCGTGGCCGGCGATCGCCGCCACCGCGCTCGCCTTCACCCTCCCCCACGACGGCGGATGGCTGCCGGTCCTCGCGCTCGGGGCGGCGCTCTCGTGGCTGATGGCGCGCACCGGGAACCTGCTCGCTCCGCTCCTGTTCCACATGCTGCACAATGGGCTCGTGCTGTTCGTGATCGCGAGGACGGGAGGAGCGTGAGATGACCCCTCGGCCCGGGCAGGAGATCCGGATGGTCGAGCGCGACGGCTTCTACGTCGCCACCAACGCCGCACTGATCCAGGACGTGCGGATCGGGATGGACTCGAGCGTCTGGTACGGCTGCGTCGTGCGCGGCGACGTCGCCTCGATCACGATCGGAGCGCGCACGAACCTGCAGGACCTCACCGTCGCCCATCCCGAGACCGACGAGCCCATGGAGATCGGGGACGACGTCACCGTGGGTCACCGCGTGATCCTGCACATGCGCACGCTCGGGTCGGGGACGCTGGTGGGGATGGGGGCGATCCTGCTGGCGCACAGCCACGTCGGCCGGGAGTGCCTGATCGGCGCGGGCGCGCTCATCCCGGAGGGCCGCACGATCCCCGATCGGAGCGTGGTGATCGGCATGCCGGGCAGGATCGTCCGCCAGGTGACCGACGAGGAGGCGGCGCAGCTCAGGCGGCACGCGCTCGCCTACGTCGGGACCGCGCGCTCGAACCTGGCGTGAACCCGCGGAGCGCGCGTTGAGCTCCCGCGGCGTCGTCGCGGTCACCCTCGCGGTCAACGCGGCGCTCTGCGTCGCGCACTTCGTGGTCTGGCACCTCACGGGCAGCAGCCTGGTGTTCGCGCAGGGAGCCGACTCGCTGATGGATCTCGCCGTGGGCGTGGTGCTCCTGGTGAGCATGCGCGTCGCGGCGCAGCCGCGCGACGAGGGCCACCCGTTCGGCCACCACCGCGCCGAGCCGATCGGGGCTCTCGTCACCTCGGTGCTCGCCTTCGTGCTGGCGTTCGAGGTGGCCCGCACGGCGGTGGCGGGGATCGCGACCGGAGCGGTGGCGATCGTCGACGGCTCGGTGCCGGCGCTGTTCGGCGCCAAGCTCGCCGTCAAGCTCGTGCTGCTGCTCGCCCTCCTCCGGCGACGCCGCGGCCGCGGCAGCCAGGCGATCGACGCCACCCACCTCGACACATTCAACGACGTCCTCGCCACGTCCTCGTCGCTCGTGGGCGCCGCGCTGGTGCGCGCGGGCTGGCCCTCGCTCGACGGCTGGTTCGCGCTGCCGGTGGCCGCCTACATCGGCTTCAACGGGTGGAGCCTCGCGCGCGAGAGCCTGCGCTACCTCATGGGCGAGGCGCCGTCCGCCGAGGTGCTCGGCCGCCTGCGCGCCGCCGCGGCCGCCGCCGCCGGGGTGCTCGCCGTGCGCGAGCTGCGCGCCCACTTCGTCGGCAGCGTGCTGCACGTCGAGGTCGTCGTCCTCATCGCCGCCGGCTCGTCCGCCCGGCAGGGCCACGACATCGCGCTCGACGTCCAGCGCGCGCTCGAGCGCGACGCGCTGGTCGGCGAGGTCTTCGTGCACGTCGACACCGGCGAGGGCAAGGACGGCACCTGAACGCGGCGCCGTCAGCGCGACGCGGCGGCGTCGAGCCAGCGGAGGAGGTCGTTGTCGGTGGAGAGGACCGCCGTGGTCTCGCCGCTCGAGAGCGCGCTCTTGAGGGTCTCGAGCGACTTCACGAACGCGTAGAACTCGGGGTTGCTCTGGTAGGCGTCGGCGTAGGTGCGGGCGGCGGTGGCGTCGGCGTCGCCGCGCGTCTTCTCGGCGTCCCGGAACGCCTCGGAGGAGATCCGCTTCTGCTCGCGCTCGAGCTCGCCGAGGATGCGGGCGCGCTCGCCCTGCCCCTCGGAGCGGAACCGTTCGGCGATGCGCTGCCGCTCCGAGATCATGCGGCGGTAGACGTCCTGAAGCACCTTGTCGACGAAGTTGACCCGCGTGATGCGCACGTCGAGCACCTCGACGCCGAGCTGGCGCAGCCGATCGGCCGCCTCCGTGGTGATGCGCGCCATGAGCTCGTGGCGCCCCACCGTCACCCGCTCCGGCTTCTCCTCGTCCGGGGTGTCGACGTCGAGCAGCATGACCCGGTTGCTGGCGCGCACGACGTCGATCAGCGCCTGCGAGCTCACGGTGTCCTTCACCACGCCGTCGATGATGTTGTCGAGGCGCTGCTTGGCGTTGTGGATGCTGCCCACCGACTGCAGGAACGCGAGCGGGTCGGCGATGCGCCAGCGCGCCATGGTGTCGAGGAAGATGAACTTCTTCTCGCGGGTGGAGATCTCGCGCGGTTCCCCGTGCCAGCGCTGCACGCGCTTCTCGAAGCGCCGCACGTCCTGGATGAACGGCGTCTTCCAGTGCAGCCCCGCTTCGGTGATCGGCGCGCCGACCGGACGGCCGAACTCGGTGATGATCACCTGCTCCGCCTCGCCCACCGTGTAGGCCGACGAGGAGACGACGACGAGCCCGATCCCGAGGAGAACGAGCAGTCCGAGCGACCCTTTCATCGTCCGCCCTCCTTCGCGGGCGCCGCGGCGCCGGCGGGCGTCAGCGAGAGCAGCGGCAGCAGCGACTGCAGGTCGTCGTCGACGACGATCCTCCTCCCCAGGCGGGGCAGCACCTCGGCCATCGACTCGAGCCAGATCCGCCGCCGCGTGACCTCGGGGGCGCGCTCGTACTCGGCGAGCAGCGCCAGGAAGCGCTGCGTCTCCCCGGTCGCGCGGTTCACCCGGTCGATCGCGTAGCCCTCGGCCTGCTGCTTGAGCTTGAGCGCCTCGCCCTGCGCCAGCGGGATCGCCTTGTTGTACTCCTGGCGCGCCTCGTTGATCGTGCGCGCCCGCTCCTGCTCGGCCTGGTTCACGTCGTTGAACGACGCCCGCACCGCCGCCGGCGGATCGACGTTCTGCAGCTGCACCGTCTCGATGGTGAGCCCGATCTCGTACTGGTCGACCCGCTTCTGCAGGTCCTCCTGCACGGCGGCGTTCACCTCCCGGCGCCCCTCGGTGAGGACCTCGAGGACGCTGTGGTCACCCACGACCCGGCTCATCACCGCCTGCGAGAGGTCTCGCAGGGTCAGCTCGGGATCGCTGACCCGGAACAGGTACTTCTCCGGATCGGAGATGCGGTACTGCACGATCCACTCGACCTCGGCCGCATTGAGGTCCCCGGTGAGCATGAGGCTCTCCTCGGGGTAGTCGCGGCTCTCGTAGCGGGTGCGCTCGCCGACCGAGGCGGTCCGGAACCCGAACTCCATCTTCTGGACGTGCAGCGTGGCGACCTCGGTCACCGACTCGATGCCGAACGGCAGCTTCCAGTGCAGTCCGGGATCGACCAGGCGTTCGAAGCGGCCGAAGCGGGTGACCACGCCGACGGCGTTGGGGTCGATCTGGAACCACGTCGTGGTCGCGAGCGTCACCGTCGCGACCACGACGAGGATCGCGACGAACATCCCCCGCGAAGGCAGCTGCACCGGCCTGCCCTCGCTGTTGAGCACGCGGATGCGCGCCATCTCCGTTCCTCCTCCAGCGACCCTGAACCGCCCGCTCCGGCTCGCCCGGAGCGCGCCTCACCTCGTGTAGAACGCGAGCGCGTTGAAGAGCGCCCGGATCGGCCCGCGGAAGCCGAGCCGGAACGTCGGGCTCTCGCTGAAGAGCAGCACGCGACCGTCCCCCACCTTCTCCTCGACCAGCCAGAACTGCCCGCCGAGCTCGCGCAGCGGCTCCTCGCCCGCGAAGCCCGAGACCCGGCCTCCCACCACGAACCGCCCCACCTTGGTCCCGCCGCCGTGCACCTGGAACCCGAGCGGCTGGGTCGCGATGACCGGGATGCGCTCCGGGAGCCCGAAGGCGAGCGGGTGGTCGGGATCGAGCTCGACCTCGAACAGCGCGCCCGGCATCGCGTCGAGCGACGACTCGCGGTCGGCCTCGGCCGCCTTGCGCCAGATCCGGCGCTTCTCGTCGCGCTTCTTCTCGTCCTCCTTGACCGCCTCGTCGTCCTTCTTCGCCGTCACCTCGGTGAGGCCGGAGCGCTCCCGGGTGAAGTGGCGCGCGGAGTCGCCGAACGCGATCACCGTGCCGCCCGCGCGCAGGAACTGCTCGAGCGCCGGCGTGGCCGAATCGAGGCCCTCGAGCCCGTCGGGGGCCACGAGGAGGTTCCAGTCGGAGAGCCGCGCCCGCGGGAGCGCGGAGGGCTCGACGCAGGTGAACGGCACGAAGAGCTCCCGCTCGAGCAGGAACCTGAGCTCGCCGAAGCCCGCCCCCCGGCCTGCGAGCAGCAGGACCCGCGGCGGCCGCAGCGCGACCGCCTGCTCCGAGCCGAGGTCGATCCCCTCCGCGGTGTAGAAGCTCGCGAGCGGCGCGAACTCGACCCCGTAGGACGCCGCCGCGTCGCGCAGCAGGTCGTGCAGGTCCTCGTCGGCTGGTCGCCGGCGCACGAGCACGGATCCGGCCGGGAAGCGGCGGCCCTCGGTCGCGAACGCGCGCGGCAGCATGCGCGCGTCGATCCCCGCGCCGAGCAGGTCGAGGAGCGCGGCGGGCGCCTGGGCGTCGCCCCACGGCAGCACCCAGCCGACGCAGGTCGCGGGCGGCGCGCCGGCGCTCCCGCCCGCGCGCAGCAGCTCCGCGCGCCCCTGCGGCATGAGCGCGCCCGGGTCGAGGCGGGTGCGCTCGACCGCGGCCGGCTGCTCGAGCCAGCAGGCGTCGAGCCCGAACGCGAAGGGCAGCGACCACGCGGAGATGTCGTAGAAGGCGGCCTGCTCGAGGCCGGCGCGCGGCTCGAGCAGCGCCTTGGCCAGCCGCTTCCCCGGCTGCTCGAGCGGGACGAGCACGGTCCCCTCGGGCAGCACCCGCTCGGAGGCGTCGCGCCCGTCGAACCCGTGCACCCCGCGCCCGACGAAGGCCGCCTCGGCGACGTCGGCATCGAGCCCGTGGAGCAGCAGGAGCTCGACCAGGCGCCGCAGCGTGGATCGGTCCGGTCCCGGCAGCAGCGCGATCTCGCGCATCGGGCCGGCGCGTCCCTCGCGCAGCGCCGCGGCGTGGAACTCCCGCCAGTGGCGCAGCAGTCCGGTCCGTCCCGCGCGCGCCGTCTCCAGGGTCGCGAGCGAGGCGGCGAAGTGGTGCGCCATGCGGTCCTCGAGCGTGAGCAGCTCGTCGTCGTCGCGCCGGTAGGCCAGCCCCGCCCGCGGGCCGCCCGCCTGCTCGTAGGTCATCCCGATCGCTCCGCGCAGCGACGGGAGGCTGTCGCCGAACCCGGGGAAGAAGAGGTCGAACAGCTCCCCCGTGTAGTAGGGCCAGCCGTAGCGGTCGAAGGCGGCCGCGTTGCCGCGCCCGAACCGCTCGCCCCATTCGATCGTGCTGCGCGGCAGGTTGAGGTTGCGCGGCGGAGCGGACGGGAAGAAGAAGTAGGTGCTGTCGGGGTCCATCTCGTGGAAGTCGACGTGCACCTGCGGCGGGAGGCGATCCAGCCACGCCATGCGCGCCCGCGTCTCGTCCTGGGTCGCGAACGCCCAGTCGCGGTTGAGGTCGAAGTGGTAGTGGTTCACCCGGCCGCCGGGGGGCGGCTCGTCGTGCTCGCGCGACGCCGGCTCGGAGTCGGGCTCGATCCCCACCACCGACTGGTACCAGTGCACGTAGCGGTCGCGCCCGTCGGGATTGAGGCAGGGATCGATCACGACGAGCAGCTCGTCGAGCTGCCGCCGCGTCGCGTCGTCCTGCGCCGCCGCGAGGTGGAAGAGCACCGCCAGCGCCGCCTCGCTGCTCGACGCCTCGTTGCCGTGCACGTTGTAGGAGAACCAGACCACGGCCGGCTGCCCGGCCGTCGCGGCGCGCGCCGCCGCGTCGTCGACCGCGCGCGGATCGGCGAGCGAACGCAGCGCGGCGCCGATCTCGTCCCGCCGCCGCAGGTTCGACGGACTGCCGACGAAGGCGAGCAGCAGCGGGCGCCCCTCCGGCGTGCGCCCGTACTCGACGACGTCCACGCGGTCGCTGCGCCGGCCGATCTCGCGCACCGCGTGCACTAGGTCCCGGTGTTCGGTGAAGCGGGCGCCCGGCGGCCGGCCGAGCAGCTCGTCGGGCGGCGGCACGGAGGCGTCGTATCGTGCCGCCGGCCGGAAGGTGAAGCCGTCGGCGCGCGGCGGCCCCTCCCCGCCCTCGCGCCCCTCCCCGCCCTCGCGCCCCTCCCCGCCCTCGCGCCCCGCCCCGCCCTGGGCGCCGGCCCTCCGGGCCGCCGCTCCGCCCGCGATGGCCAGCAGCACGGCCAGCCGTCGCAGTGGCGCCAGGTCGACGTGGTGCATTCCGTTCCGCCTCGCGTCGCGTCCCCGGGAGCCGGGAGTGCGCCACGTTAGCGCGCGCTCAGGCGGCGCGAGCGCTCCGTCCGATATCCCGAACCCATGGCGCGCGCGAAGGCACACCTGAACGGCGGCGCGATCCGCGCGAACGGCCGCGCGCTTCCGGGGCACGGGCGGGAGCGCGCGGCACCCGCGGCACCGTTCGCTCCGCAGCTCCCGACGGGAGGAGGCCGCCTGCAGCGGTCGTCGGAGCTCGTGAAGGAGCCGTGGCGGATCTTCCGCATCCTTTCCGAGTTCGTCGACGGCATCGACGCGATGCGCGAGGTGATTCCGGCGGTCTCGATCTTCGGGAGCGCCCGCACGCCGCGCGCGAGCCGCTGGTACCGGGCGGCGCGCCGCTTCGCGCGCGATCTCTCGCGACGCGGCTTCTCGATCGTGACCGGCGGCGGACCCGGGATCATGGAGGCGGCCAACCGCGGCGCTCGCGAGGGGCGGGGCCGCTCGATCGGGCTGAACATCCAGCTGCCGATCGAGCAGAAGCCCAACGAGTTCCAGGACGTCGCGCTGCACTTCCGCTACTTCTTCGTGCGCAAGTTCCACTTCGTGAAGCACTCCTCGGCCTTCGTCATCTTCCCGGGCGGGTTTGGGACGATGGACGAGCTGTTCGAGGCGCTCACGCTCATCCAGACCGAGAAGGTCGCCGGGCTCCCGCTGATCCTCCTCGGCCGCGACTACTGGCGCGGCCTCGTGGAGTGGATGTCCCGCGAGATGAGGCGCGAGCGGCTGATCGGCCGGGGCGACCTCGACCTCTTCCACGTCACCGACGACATCGGCGAGGCGGCCGACCTCGTCGAGGTGTGCTGGCGGCGCAAGCTCGCTCTCTCCGCGGGGATCGCCGCGCTCCCGACCCGGCGCCGCGCGCGCTGACGCCGCGGCGCGGCGCTACCATGCGCGCCCCGCGGGTCGAGGAGAGGCAGCGGTGCGCGTGGAAACGAAGGCGGCTTTCGTCTGCCTCGCCGGCGCGCTCGCGTGGTTCGCGCCGTGGCTGGCTCCCGGGCGCGCGCTGCTCGGCACCCATCCCGCGCTGTTCCGCCCGTTCGAGGAGGGCGTCGCGCCCGAACGGCTGGCGGCGATCAAGGCCGCCGCGCACCCGCTCTACTCCGACAAGGTGATCCAGCACGATCCGGAGGTGCGCTTCACGCTGGAGGCCGAGGCGCGCGGCGTACTGCCGGCGTGGAATCCGATGGTGCTCGGCGGCATCCCGCACGTCGCCACAGGCCTCTCCTCCTCGCTCTATCCGCTGATGTGGATCTCGCAGCTCGTGGCGCCGCCGCGCTGCTACGCGCTGATCGCGGCGCTGCAGACCGCGCTGTGCGGGTGGTTCGCGTTCCTGATGCTGCGCGCGTTCGGGGCGCGGGCGGCGGCGGCCGGCTGCGGCGCGCTCCTCTTCGCGGCGTCGGGCTGGATGTCGGTGCACCAGGAGTACTTCCAGCTCTCGGCGGCGGCGACCTGGCTCCCGCTCGCCGTGGCGGGAGCGAAGCGGGCGCTCGATCGGCGCGGCGGCGGCTTCCCGCTCGGCATCGCGGTCGCGTGCGCCTTCCTGTCGGGATTCCCGCAGATCGCCGTCTACTCGCTGCTCGCGCCGGCGCTGCTGGGCGCCGGGACGGCGGTCGCGCGGCTGCGGCGCCGCGCCGAGACGCCGCGCGACCTCGGACGGCACGCGCTCGCCCTGGCCGTCCCGGCGGCGCTCGGGCTCCTGGTCGCCGCGCCGCAGCTTCTCGCCACCGCGGAGCTGCTCCCCCACGCGTCCCGGGCGCCGATCGACGCGAAGGTCCTGCAGCAGTACGCCCTTCCGGCGGGCGCGCTGGCCGGCGCACTGCTGCCCGACCTGCTGGCGCCGCCGCGGAGCGCGGCCGACCTCGAGGCGGAGGAGTCGGCGGCCCGCGGCGAGGGACGCGCGCCTCGCCACGAGACGCTCTTCGGCCTCGCGCTGGCGGGCGGCCGCACGCGGAACATCAACCGCTTCGAGACCACCTTCGCGCTGGGGCCGGCGGCGCTCCTGCTGGCCTTGTTCGGCCTCGCGTGCGGGCGGCCCGGCGCGCGCGCCTTCTTCGGCCTGCTGCTCGCCGTCGGGCTCCTGCTCGCCCTTCCCGGCCCGGTGCTGCGCACGAGCGCGCGGGTGCCCGGTCTCGACATCGGCGATCCGAAGCGGGCACTGCTCCTGGTCGTGCTGGCGCTCGCCGCACTCGCCGCGCTCGGGATCGAGCGGGCGCTCGCGGACGCGGCGGCGCGGCGGCGCGCGCTCTGGCTCCTGGGGGGCGGAGCGGCGCTGCTCGCCGCGGCGGCGCTCGCCTGCGCGACGGCCGACGCCGCCTGGCTGCGCGACTGGGCCGCCCCGCGCATCGCGCGCAATCTCGGCGTCGAGGCCGGCGCGATCGCGGCGGCGATCACGCCCGACTGGCTCGCGGAGAGCCGGACGCTGCTGCTCGACGAGCTGATGCGCGCCGCGGCGTTCGCGACGCTGCCCTTCGGGGCGCTGCTCGTGTGGAGCGTCCGTCCCGACGCGCGGTCGGCGCACGGCGCGCTCCTGGCGTCGCTCGCCCTCCCGCTCGCCCTGCTCTGGAGCGAGTCGACCGCTCCGATCCCGCTCCACGACCTCGCGACGCGCCCGGCGCTTCTGCGCCACCTGGAGCGCGCGCCTCCGACCGGACGGATCGCCCGGATCGGGCCGCGCCACGAGATGCCGCCGTGGCCTCCCAAGCTGCCGATGCTCGCGAACGTGCGCGACGCGCAGGGCTACGTCGCGGTCCACCTGCGCCGCTGGCGCGAGCTCCTCGAGGCGGTCGACCCCGGCTCGACCGAGACGATCGGCGCGCGGCCGATCGAGAACCCCCGGCTCCTCGCCCTCCCCCTCTTCGACCGGCTCGACGTCGAATGCGCGATCGCGGCGCTGCCCCTCGCAGCTTCCCCTCCTTCGATCGACGGGTGGCGCCTCGAGCCGCTCGATCCGGCGCCCGACCCCGAATCCTCCTACCAGCTGGTCCTCTGGCGCAACCCGGGGCGGCTGGGGCGGGCGCACGTCGTGACCCGGGTTCAGGTCGCCGCCGACGCCGCCGCCGTGCTGCGCGAGCTCGCCGGCGCCGGCTTCCGGCCGGGGGAGGAGGCGTGGCTCACCGCCGACGACGCGGCGCCCCTGCTCTCGAGCGCCGACTGGACCGCGCTCGATCCGGAGCGCGGCGCCGATCGCACGCTCCTCTTCGCGCCCGCGACGGAGGCGGGCGCCGCGCGCGCCGAGCTGCGCTCCGAGGCGTGCGACGAGCTGCGCTTCACGGTCACGGGCGGCGGCGGGCTGCTGGTGCAGAGCGACTGCTGGTACCCCGGCTGGAGCGCACGCGTCGACGGCCGGCGCGTCGACCTCCTGCGCGTCGACCACGCGCTGCGCGGCGTCGTCGTGCCGCCGGGCGAGCACGAGGTCGTCTTCCGCTACGTGCCGCGCCCGCTGCTGGTCGGCCTCTTCCTCGCGCCGGTCGGTCTCGCCGCGCTCGTGCTCGCCGCGGCGCGGCTGGGGCGCGCCGGGAAGCCGGCCTGAGGCCGCGCCGCCGCCGATGGCCAACCCGTTCCGCCTGCTCACGAAGGATCCCGCCGGGGCGCGCCGCGGCGAGCTGCGACTGCCCCGCGGCAGCGTGCCGACGCCGACGTTCATGCCGGTCGGAACGCAGGCGGCCGTGAAGGGCGTCACCGCCGCGCAGGTGCGCGAGACCGGCGCCGGGATCGTGCTGGCGAACACCTACCACCTCGCGCTGCAGCCGGGCGCCGGGAGGATCCAGAAGCTCGGCGGGCTGCACCGGTTCATGGGCTGGAGCGGCCCGATCCTCACCGACAGCGGCGGCTTCCAGGTGTTCTCGCTGCCCAAGAAGCAGGTGAGCGACGCCGGCGTCACCTTCGAGTTCGAGAAGGGCGGCGCGCCGGCGCAGCTCTCCCCCGAGCGCTCGAGCGAGATCCAGGCGCAACTCGGCTCCGACATCGCGATGGCGTTCGACGAGTGCCTCGAGTACCCGTGCAGCGAGGCGCGCGCCGCCGAGTCGCTCGAGCGCACGCTGCGCTGGGAGCGGCGCAGCCGGGAGGCGCACGCGGCGCGCGGCGGCGCGCAGCTCCTGTTCGGGATCGTGCAGGGGTCGACCTACCCCCACCTGCGCCGGCGCTGCGCGCGCGAGATCGTCGCGCTCGGCTTCGACGGCTACGCGATCGGCGGCGTGAGCGTCGGCGAGGGGCTCGAGCTCCTGACGAGGATCGTCGCCGTCACCGCGCCGGAGCTGCCCGAGGACCACGCGCGCTACCTGATGGGAGTCGGGCTGCCCGAGGATCTCCTCGCCGCCGTCGAGCGCGGCATCGACATGTTCGACTGCGTGATCCCCACCCGCTACGCGCGCGGCGGGACGCTCTTCACCGTCCGCGGCCGCATCCGCATCGAGCACCGCAAATACCGCCGCGACGGCTACCCGATCGACACGAGCTGCGACTGCCACGCCTGCACGACCGTGCCGCGCGCCTACCTTCACCACCTGTTCACCGTCCGCGACCCGCTCGGCGAAACGCTGGCGAGCATCCACAACCTGCGCTTCTACCAGCGCCTGATGGAGCGCGTGCGCGAGGCGATCGAGCGTGGCGGGTTCGCGGCGCTGCGCGACCAGATCCTGGCGGAGATGACGTCGACGGCGGCGGAGGAGCGTTGAGCCGTAGCCGCCGTCCTCCCGCCGCCGCGGTCACTTCGAGGCGTCGTCGTCGCGCAGCTCCGGGTACTCCCGCTCGAAGCCGCGCCACGCCTCCGCGGCGTCCTGGTCCTCCTCCACCCGTCGGAAGACGAGCAGCGCCTCGCCGGCGAGCTCCGACTCCGCCGGCAGCTCGAGGAGTTCGGGCGCGTAGACGGCCGCGCCGGGCCGCTCCCGCCACTGCGCCGCGATCCGCACGATCTGCCGCCGGTTCCCGCGGTTCACCAGCCGGTGGTCGAGGAAGGTCGGGCGCCGGTCGAGGAAGAACTCGGGCTGCACGACCCGGTCGTGGCCGGGCGAGCGCTTGCGGTAGTCGTCCGCCGGGAGCTCCGCCACCTCCCGCGTGACCAGCCCGTAGGTGTCGTGCAGGAAGAGCTCGGAGTGGTACCCGATCGCGCCGATCGCCCCCTGCACCAGGCTGTCGCCGGGTCGCGCGACGAGGGCGAAGGCGCGCCCCTGCCGCGCCAGATCCTCGGCGTGAAGCTTCTGCGACTCCCACATCTCGGACTCGGTGAGGATCTCGGGGGTGTTGAGGCGGAAGTGGAAGCGGGCGAGCCACGCGGCGGGAACCAGGTGGAGGTCGCGCCCGCCTCCTCCCGGCAGCCGCGACGCGATCGGCAGCAGTCCCAGCGCGACCAGCCCGGCGCCCGCGACCGCGCACGCCGCGCGCCCCCGCGCGCCGCCTGCCGAGGCGTCGCGCAGCAGCGCCCCCAGCATGAGCGCCTGGAGCGCGAAGCCGGGGACGAGCAGACGGCCCATGCACATGAAGTCGCCGCCCACGACCAGCGCGAAGGCGGGAACGGCCAGGCTCATGGCGACGAGCGGGAGCGCGGCCAGGTCGCTCCGCGCGCGCGCGAGCGTCCACGCCGCGGTGACCGCCACGCTGAACGGGGCGAGGAACGTGAACGCGAAGAAGAGCAGGTAGTCGCGGCCGGCGCGCAGCTGCTCGAGGTCGAGGAGCACCTTGGCCTGGGTGGTGTTGGAGATCCAGCGCTCGAAGTAGAGCCGCCGGTGGACCAGGAACGCGGCGAGGAGCAGGCCCAGCACCGCGCCGAAGCGCAGCAGCGGCCCGCGCCACGCGGTGCGAGCCCGCCGGCCGGCGAGGGCGGAGAGCAGCCCCGCGAGCGCGCACCACGCGAACCCGTCGACCCGCAGGAGCAGGAGCGCGCTCCCGGCGATCGACCCGCCCCGCGCGTCGGGCCCCTCGCGGCGCAGCACCATGCGCTCGAACGTCGCGAAGAGCGCCAGCGCGAACGGGACGGTCTCGAGCCCGCTCGACGACCAGGCGGCGAAGGGGGGAAACCACGCCACCGCGGCCGTCGCGAGCGCGGCCGTCCCGGTCGCGCAGACGAATCGCCGCCGCAGCACGGCGTGGAGCCACACCACGAGGGCGAGGCCGCACGCGCACGAGAGGCGCGGCATCCAGACCACCATGTCGAGGCCGAGGCGGCGCGCCCCCGCCGCCAGCACCACCCAGAGGAAGTTGCTGTAGCCCTCGACCGGCGCCTCGGGCCCGAGGTTGAAGCGGAGCCCGTGGCCGTCGGCGAGGTGGCGCGCGTAGCGGAACGAGATGTAGGCGTCGTCGGTGACGAACCACATCCGTCGCGCCAGCCAGAGGAACCCCGCCGCCAGCAGCGCGACCGCGAATCCGTCTCGCCAGGGACCGGGAGCGATGAGGCGACCCGGGCTCCGGGGGGAGGGTGCGGTCAGTTGGAGAAGTGGCGGCGCTTCCACTTCTGGCGCCGCGGGTTCGCGGCGCGCTTGCCGTGGTTCGCACGCTTCAGTCGCCGTCTGGGTTTGGCCATCGATCCGGTTCTCCGTTCCGCTCCGCGCCGCTCAGACCGACGCCTCCTCCTCCGCCAGCGTGTCGAGCACCCTCTGCGCCATCTCGAGCGCCGCGTGCTGGCGCGCCTCGAGGATCGCGAGGCGCTCGGCCAGCCGGGTGACGACGGGCGGCAGAAGCGCCTCGTGGCAGAAGTCGTAGATCAGATCGAGCGTCTCGGCGTGCGCCGGCTCGATCTTGCGGTGGAAGTGGTAGTGCGTCTTCTCGGCAAGCACCTCGCCCACGAACCGTTTGACCAGATCGCGGCGCTGCTCCACGAGGTGAGGGTCGTGCTCCAGCTCGAAGACCCGCTTCTTGTAGTCGTGGAGGAAGCCTCGGATCTGGGACCGCAGCAGCCTGGGCATGACGCCTCTCCCGTCGTGGAGTCCGGTGCGCCCGAAAAGGGGCGGGAACGTTAGCACGCGAGACGCCGGGGAGGATAGGGCGCTTCCGTCGCGGCGGGGAGGGGTCGCGCCGCGACGAGGAGGTCAGGCGACGGCGAAGGCGTCGGGACGCGCGGCCCTCGCCGCGGCGGCGATCATCGCGAGCTCGTCGCCGAGATCGACGGCGATGCGGCGGGCCTCGCGCTCGACGACCTGCAGATACCGGTCGCGCGCCCGCTCGCACTCCCCGCGCAGGTCGTCGGCGGCGGCGGACCCGGCCGGCGACGTCCCCACGGGCCCCGGCGCCCGGTCGCGCAGCTGCGCGACCACGCGACGGAGCGCCCGCTCGGCCTCGCGCAGCCCCGACAGGTCGAACACGACCCGCACGACGGCGGTCACCCGGCCGGTCGCGTCCCGCAGCGGCAGCGCGGACTGCAGGCAGTCGAGGACTGCGCCGTCCCGGCGCACGAGCTTGACCATCGCGTCGCGCACGCGGTGGCCCGCCGCGACCTCGGCCACCGTCTGCACGTCGCCCGCGCGATGGGTCTCGTGCACGAGCTCCTCGAGCGGACGGCCGAGGATCTCGCGCTCGCGCCAGCCCAGGAGCGCGACGGCTCCGCGGCTCCAGCCGACCACCTTTCCCGCGAGGGAACTGGTCACGATCGCGTCGCGCGCGGGCTCCGGAACGAATTCGGGATCGAACGGGTCCATGCCGGCGAGGCCTCGGGGGGAGGAAGCTCCCTCCCTGTTTCGGCGGTGCGGGGGGGCCTCCTGCAGCCGCCGACCCGCCGGGCGTTCAGGGACCGCCGCGACCGACGGAGCGCGGCGCGATGGCGAAGACCCGGACCGCGGCCGCCGCGGACCGCTGCAGCGGCGGGACGAGCAGCACGATCCCGCGGCCGTCGACGAGCTGATCGAGCCGCGCGAGGTTGGTGAGCACCCAGGCGCCCTGGACGACGGCGGCGCGGGTCGCCTCCGGCGCGCCCGCCGAGCTCGAGTCGAGCGCCGGGGCATCGGTCCCGATGCCGACGACGCCCCGCTGGCGCACCAGCAGGTCGACGACGGCGGGCGAGAAGCCGGCGTGGAGCCGGCGGGATGCGGCGGCGGCCGTCCGCGGGCTGTTCTGGCCGCCGCCGGTCGCGAGCACGACGACCGAGCCGGCCGGGATCTCGCCGCGCCGCCCTTCGTGCTCGACGAGGTCCTCGACCGCGAAGACCAGCTCCGGCGCCTGCGCCGCGCGCGCCCGCACGTCGAGGACGACGAGCGGAGCGATGCAGCGGCCCGGCTCGAGGCGTTCGATCGTCGTCCCGCCCGGGACGCCGTCGAGCGCGGTGGCGAGCGTCGTCGGCCGCGCCTCTTCGCCCTCCGGGCGCGTGAGGTCGACGATGCGTCCCTCCGACGGGAACCAGAAGCCGCGCGCACCCGGCGGGGCCGGACCGCCGCGGCACGCCGCGAGCCCGACGATCGCGATCCCTCCGACGACGAGCCGGGCCGGCCCACCCATCGCGTGCATCGTCACCCTCCCTGGCGCGCGGCAACCACGGGCCCCTGTGCTCGGGGCGATGCTAATGTCCCGCCCCGCTGACCCATCGCATGCTCGCGCTCCTCGCCCCGATCGTCCTCGCCGGCTCGCCGCGCGCCCACGTCGACACGGTCTCCTTCGCGCACATGCGGCTCGGGGGCGAACGCATCGAGCTCGAGCTCGAGGTCGACACCGACCACCTCATGCAGGCGATCGAGGCGAAGCCGCCGCTCGCGGCCGACTGGAGCGACGCGGAGCTGCGCGAACTCGAGCCGAAGGCGATCGCCTACCTCGACGCGCGCTGGCGGCTCGCGCTCGACGGCTTCCCGGCGACGCTGACGCCGCGCGGCTTCGCGCGGCGACCGGCCTTCGACCCGATGATCCAGCAGGAGCGGGCGGTCCGGCTCGCGTTCGCCTTCTCGGTGGTCCCGCCCCGCCAGGACGCGCGGGCGACCCTGCTCGCCTCGCTCTTCGAGGGCATCGAGCTGCGCCACCAGCACGTGCTGCTCGTCGAGTGCCCCGACCGGCCGGGCGCGGAGCTGGGCGTCCCGCCGGGCCTGCCGTTCCACTTCACGCTGCCCGATGCGGCGCCGGGGGCCGCGCTGCGCCGTCTGCGCACCCGCGCGATCGAGGGGGCCGCCGTCAGCTTCGCGTCGCCGTGGCTCCTGCTCTTCCTGGTCGCGCTCCTGGTGGGGCCGCTTCCGGCCGGCGCGCGGGCGGCGGGCGCGGCGGCGGCCGCCGCCGCCGCGGCAGCCTCCTACTCGCTGGTGCGCGCCGAGCTGATCGCGCCGGCTCCGTGGGCCGCGACGGCCGCCGCGGCGCTCTCGGTGGCCTACCTCGCCGCCGAGAACCGCTTCGCGAGCGAGGTGCGTCTGCGGCTGCCGACCGCCGCCATGTTCGGGCTCGTCCACGGGATGGTGCTCGCGGCGCGGCTCCGGCCGGGGCTGCTTGGCGCGACGGCGGTCGAGAGCGCGCTCTTCGCGGCGGTCGCGATCTCGGTGGCCGCGGTTGCAGCGGTCGCGCTGGCCACGCTCTGCACCGCGGCCCGACAGTTCTCGGCTCGCGGGACGGCGCTCGTGGTGGACGGTGCCCTCCTCCTCGCCGGGGCCGGCGGCGTCCTCACCGCCCTCGTCCGCCGCGCGGCGGTCTAGCCTGAATCATTCATGAGCCCCTACTGCGGCTCGGTCTGTTCGTCGCCGACTTCGTCAGACCACTCCTTTTCTCCCTCCGCGGGTTCACGAACCCGCATCGGTCGAAAAGCCACGGCACTCCTCGTCGGCGCCAAACATCCCGTCGCCTCGCTACGGGGCTCATGAAGAATCCAGACTAGAGCGTCCTGATCCGAGAGTTCGCGAAGGAAGTCGGAGGTCAGGCCCGACCCTGGCGAGGAGGGCCGACGCAGGCAACCTCGAGAGCCGTTGGCGAGGCGGCCCGACGAAGCCAGGGACGAACAGGGCCCCGGATTCCAGAGCGATCGTTCGGATCAGGACGCTACGCCGAACGGCTCACTGGTAGCCCAGTGCGCGCAGCTGCTGCCAGAGCTCGCCATCGACCGCCTCGCCCTCCGTCGCCGCGGGATCGGCGCCAAGCCACCGCTCCAGCTCCGCGGCGAGCGCGCGCACCACGTCGGGCCGGGAGCCGGCGAGGTCGCGCAGCTCGGAGGGATCGTCCTCGAGGTCGTAGAGCTCCCGCGCGCCGTCCGGCGCCAGCACGAGCTCGAACCGTCCGCGCCGCACCGCCGCGCGCGCCGGGTCGAGTCCGCCGGACCGCTTCCCCGCCCACGCCGCCGGGAGCAGCGCGACGGCCGCCGCGTCGAACCCCTCCGTGTCCGAGCCCGCGAGCAGGGGCCGCAGGTTGCGCCCCTCGATCCCGGCCGGGACGTCGAGACCGAGCAGCGCGAGCAGCGTCGGGAAGAGATCGACGTGCTGGACCACCGCCTCGACCACACGGCCCGCCCCCACGCGCGGACCGCGAAGCAGCAGCGGGACGCGCAGCGTCGAGTCGCGCAGCACCGGCGCGTGGAGGCCGAGCACGCCGTGCTCGAGGCTCTCGCCGTGGTCGGCGACGCAGAGGAGCAGCGTCTCGTCGAGGAGGCGCGCCTCCTCGATCGCGGCGAGGATCTCCTCCACCCGGGCGTCGGCGCACGCCACCGCGGCGTCGTAGCGGTCGCGGTAGTGGGCCGCGAACTCCTCCGGCCACGGGATCTCGTTGCGGCGGATGCGCTCCAGCGTCTCGAAGTCGTCGCGCAGCGGTCCGTCGTACGGATGGCGCACGTGCGCGCTCAGGAACCGCTCGGGAACGTCGAGCGGTCCGTGCGGGATGAACAGGTGGACCCAGGCGAACCAGCGCGCGCCGGCCTCGCGCGCCGAGAGCCACGCCCGGAACGCGGCGACGATGCGCTCCGCGTGCTCGCTCGGATCGTTCTCGAACGACTGGAAGCCCTGCACGAGGTTGAGCTTCGCGAACTCGAACTGGTTGAAGAGCGCGGTCGTGGCGAAGCCGGCGGCCTGCAGCCGCTCCGCCAGCGTCTCGAGCGCCAGCGGGACCCGCACGAAGTTGCTCGTGACGCCGCTCGCGCGGGGCGAGAGCCCGGTGAAGAGGGCGGCGTGCACCGGGAGCGTGCACGGCATGTGCGCCACCGCGCGCGTGAACCGGGTCCCCTCGCGTGCGATCCGGTCGAGCGCCGGCGTGAGGCCGCGCGGGTTCCCGTAGCAGCCGAGGCGATCGGCGCGCAGCGTGTCGATCGTGATCACCAGCAGGTGGCGCGGCTCGCGCGCCGTCGCCGGCGGCGGCTCGTCGCGGCACCCCCCCCCGGCGAATCCCGCGAGCAGCGCCCCGAGGCCGGCGCCGAGCGCGCCGCGCCGTCGCGCGACGCTCACAGGAGGCCGTACCTCTTGAGGCGGTTGTAGAAGGTGCGGCGCGGCAGCCCGAGCATGCGCGCCGCCTCGATGCGCTTGCCGTGGGCGGCGTCGAGCGCCTGGCGGATCGCCTCCTTCTCCAGCTCGTCGAGCGTCCGTCCGGCGAGCGGCAGGTGCACCGGCTTCGTGCCGTCGCCCAGCCCGCGCAGCATGCGCGCGTCGATGCGCTCCTCCGCGAGCGCGGCGAGCTTGAACACCTCGTTCTGCAGCTCGCGCACGTTGCCCGGCCACGAGTAGCTCATCAGCCGCGCCATGGCGTCGTCGGCGAGCTCGGGCGCCGGCCGGCCGGTCGCGCGCGCCGCGTCGGCGAGGAAGCGCTCGACGAGGGCGGGGATGTCGCCGCGCCGCTCGCGCAGCGGCGGCACGCGCACGCTCATCACCTTGAGCCGGAAGTAGAGGTCCTCGCGGAAGCTGCCGTCCTTCAGCCGCTGCGCGAGGTCGGCGTTGGTGGCGGAGAGGATGCGCACGTCGACCTTGATCGGCTCGCGGCCGCCGACCTTGCGGAACTCGCCCTCCTGCAGCACGCGCAGCAGCTTGCGCTGCATCGAGGGGTCGAGCTCGGCGATCTCGTCGAGGAAGAGCGTCCCGCCGTCGGCCTCCTCGAACAGGCCGCGGCGGTCGCGGTCGGCGCCGGTGAACGCGCCCCTCACGTAGCCGAACAGCTCGGCCTCGAGCAGGTTCTCGGCGATTGCCGCGCAGTTCTCGGCCACGAACGGCCGGTTGCGCCGCCGTCCGAGCCGGTGGATCGCGCGCGCCACCAGCTCCTTGCCGGTTCCGCTCTCGCCGAGGATGAGGACCGGGTAGTCGGTCTCGATGACGACGTCGAGGAGGCCGAGCATCTCCACCATCGCGGGCGACCGCCCGACCAGCTCGGGATAGTCGTTCTTGAGCGGCTTGTGCTCGAGGCGGCTCTCGAGCGCGCTGCGCATCGACTTCAGCTCGACGTCCTGCACCGCCACCCGGTCGGCGAGCTTCCGGTTGAGCGTCTCGAGCTCGGCGCGCGCAGCCTCGTTCTGGGCGTGCAGGCGCGCGTTCTCGACCGCGATCGCCGCCTGGTCGGCGAACAGCTCCATGATCCCGCGGTGCTCGTCGGTGAAGCGCCCCTTCTGGAAGCGGTTGTCCAGGTAGAGGCAGCCGACCGTGGCCCCGTGCACCACCAGCGGCAGCGCGAGGATCGAGACCAGCCGCATCTCGGCCACCGACGCCGACGGCCCGTAGGAGGGGTCCTCGAGCGCGCTCTCGATGAGCTGCGAGCGGCCGCTCTCCACCACCTTGCGCACGACGGTGCGGCTCACCTTGCCGGCCGGGGCGCGCACCTCCTCGCGATCCACGTTGCGCGAAGCGGCGATCACCGGCTCCGCGTCGGCGGAGGAGGTGAGGACCACGAAGGCGCGCTCGGCCCCGGTCAGCTCGACCGCGGCGTCGAGGATCTTCGAGTAGAGGCGGCGCGGCTCGCGCTCGGCGGCCAGCGCGCGGTTGATCTCGAGGAGGCGGCGCACCTCGACCTCGTCGCCGGCCTCCGCGCGCGCGCCGAGGCGGAACAGGTCGGAGAGCGTGCGGCGGGGCTCGCCCTTCGCGTTCATCCCGCCCGCTCCGGCCGCGTCCTCGACGAGCACCCGGTTCCCGGACCGCGCGCGGCGCGCGCAGGAGCGGCCGATCGGTGCTTCCTGGGAGCCATCGACGATGCTCTAATCCCTCGGCCCTCCCCGTTCCGAGAACACCGGCCGCCGGCCGAGTGCGCTTCCCGGAGCCGAGGAGCCGGGATTCTACGCGACCCCCCGACGATGCCCCACTTCATCCACGAGACCTGCGTCGGCTGCACGCTCTGCGCCAAGCACTGCCCCACCGGGGCGATCTACGGCGAGAGCAAGAAGCTGTTCGTGATCCAGCCCGAGCTCTGCATCGACTGCTCGATCTGCGCCAACGTCTGTCCGGTGGCCTGCATCGTCGACCAGCTCGGCAACGTCCCGCCGAAGATGAAGATCCCGGAGAAGCCCAAGGCGATCATCATCGAGGAGGGCTGCACCGGCTGCGAGGCGTGCATGCACGTCTGTCCGGTCGACGCCATCTTCAAGCCGTCGGCGGAAACCGAGCCCGACCTCGTCGAGAGCACCTACGGGGTGTTCAGCCTCTGCCGCGTCGATCCGGTGAAGTGCATCGGCTGCGAGCTCTGCTACAAGGTCTGCCCCTGGGACACCATCGTGATGGAGTCGGACGAGAAGGCCACGACCGCCTACCAGGAGGGCGGTTTCGTCTCGCGGCAGCCGACGAGCTGAGCGTCAGCTACGCCGCGCGCGGCCGGGCGGCGGTTCGTCGAGGAGCTCCGGCGCCAGGAGGTCGGCGATCGTCTCGCGGCGGCGGATCGGCCGGGCGATCGACCCCTCGACCAGCACCTCGGCCGCGCGGCCGCGCGAGTTGTAGTTGCTCGCCATCGAGAAGCCGTAGGCGCCGGCCGAGAGGACGGCGAGGAGCTCGCCCGCCTGCGGCAGCGGCATCTCGCGGTCGAGCGCCAGGAAGTCGCCGCTCTCGCAGACCGGCCCGACCACGTCGACGCGCACGCGCGGCCGGTCGGCGGCCGCCGCGCCAGCCGGCTCGATCGGGTGGTATGCGCCGTAGAGCGCCGGGCGGAGCAGGTCGTTCATCGCCGCGTCCACGATCACGAACGTGCGATCGGGGGCCGCCTTGACGGCGAGCACGCGGGTGAGCAGCGTCCCGGCCTCGGCGACCAGGAAGCGTCCCGGCTCGAGGAGCAGCTCGACCTGCAGCGGCGCCAGCACGTCGATCACCGCGACGGCCACCGCCTCGATCGGCGGAGGCTCGGCGTCGTAGCGCGCCGCGAAGCCGCCGCCGAGGTCGAGGAGCGCCACCGGGAACCCGGCGGCGCGCGTGCGGCCGATCCGGTCGGCGACGATCGCGGCCGCCGCGCGGAAACGGGTCGGATCGGTGATCTGGGAACCGATGTGGACGTGGAACCCGTGGAACTCGAGCCCCGGGCTCTCCGCGAACTCGCGCAGCGCCGCCAGCGCCTCGTCGAACGGCAGTCCGAACTTGTTGCGCCGCATCCCGGTCGTCACGTAGGCGTGCGTGCCGGCGTCGACGTCGGGATTCAGCCGCAGCGCGAAGCGGACGCGCCCGCCGCCGGCGGCGCGCCGGGCCAGCCGCCCGAGCTCGTCGTGCGACTCGACGGCGAAGAGGCCCACGCCGCGCAGGAGCGCGAGGTCGAGCTCGGCGTCGCTCTTTCCGGCGCCGGCGAACACCAGTCGCGCCGGGTCGACCCCGGCGCGCACGCAGCGCTCGATCTCGCCGCCCGAGACCACGTCGAAACCGGCGCCCTCCGCCGCCAGCAGCCGCAGGAGCGCCAGGTTCGAGCTCGCCTTGACCGAGTAGTGGACGTCGGGGCGCAGCGGCGCGAACGCGGCCCGCACGCGCGCGAGCCGCTCACGGATCGCCGCGGCGGAGTAGACGTAGAGCGGCGTCCCGAAGCGCGCCGCGAGCGCCTCGACCTCGACCTCCTCGATCCGGATCACGACCCTCTCACGTGTCGAGCGCGAGGCGCCGGTGGAGCTTGAGGAGGAGGCGGCTGTGGATCTGGCAGACGCGCGACTCCGACAGGCCGAGGCGGAGCCCGATCTTCCGCATGGTGAGGCCGTCGGCGTAGCGCAGCCGCACCAGGGCGCGCTCCGACTTCGAGAGGCTGCCGTCGATCTTCCGCAGCAGCTCGTTGCGCAGCGCGGCCTCGGACGGCTCGAGCCGGTCGTCGATCAGCTCGTTCGACAGGGGCGGCGTCCCGTCGCTGTCGACGTCGTCGTGCATGGCGAGGTCGAGGGAGAGGACGTGGCGGGACGCGGCGCGCGTGAGGACCCGCTCGATCTCGGAGGGCTGCAGCCGCATGCGCTGCGACAGCTCGTGGTGCGTGGGCTCCCGCCCGAGCTCCTGGCGCAGGCGTCCGCGCGCCGAGACGACCGCGCGCGCGCGGCCGCGGGCGTCGCGCGAGAGCCCGTCGTGGCTGCGCAGCTCGTCGATCATGGCGCCGCGGATGCGCAGACGGCAGAAGCCCTCGAAGCGAACGCCGCGCGCCGGATCGAAGCCCTCGATCGACTGGATCAGCCCGAAGACTCCCACCGAGAACAGATCCTCGGGATCGACGGAGCGAGGGACGCGCGCCGCGACCTCCTCGGCGACCGAGCGCACCAGCGGCAGGTAGGTCTCGGCCAGCTGGTTGCGGAGCCGGCGGTGGCGGCGGCGCAGGAATCGGGCCCAGAGCTCGGCGCGGAACGCGTCGCCGGCGCGGATCAACGCTCGTCCCCCCGACGCGGAGAACGGGAGAGCAGCTCCTTGATCTCGAGCAGGGTCTTCGACTGCCGCAGCTCCTTGATCCGCTCGAGGAGCTCGAAGGCGTGCTCGTCGTAGAGACGGTGCCCGCTCGCCGTCCGGCGGGCCGGCGCGATCAACCCGAGCATGGTGTAGTTGTGGAGGGTCTGGCGCGAGATGCCGCTGCGCTCGATGAGCTCGCCGATCTTGTAGAGCTTCTTGCGCTCGTCGAGGCTCAAGCAGGCTTCCCGGGGAGCTCTCTGCGGAGGGGGCGCCATCGCCGACGACCTCCCCACCCGGTGGTGGCGGACGCCGAGTGTACCGCGACTGCTCGCGTAAATTGCACTTTGTATTTTGCAAATTACGACGAGCCCGGCCGGGGCGCACGGGATCGACCGTGCGCTCAGTCGCCGGCGGGCGCGGCCGCCCAGCCGTCGATGCGGCGGTCGGCGACGGCGCGCACCGTGTTCGTGGCGGGATCGCGCCGGAGGGTGTGGGCATCGCCCTGGAACCCGTCCTCGGGCGGCTCGACCCGATGGCCGCGGCGTTCCAGTTCGCCGCGCGTGGCCGCATCGCACCCGGGCTCGAGCCGCAGCAGGTCGGGGAACCAGCCGTGGTGCTGCCGCGGCCTCGCGATCGCCTCCTCGAGCGGCTCCTCGAACTCCAGGAGCGAGAGGACCACCTGCGCGACGGTTCCGATGATCGACCGGCCGCCGGGGCTGCCGGTGACGAGCACCACGTCGCGATCCGCGTCGCCGCGGCGGACGATGCAGGGCGTCATCGAGGAGAGCGGGCGGCGTCCCGGCCGCACGAGGTTGGGCGGCGTCCCGATCCGACCGGTCGCGTCGGTCCATCCGGGCTTCAGGTTGAAGTCGTGCAGCTCGTTGTTGAGCAGGAAGCCGGTGCCCTCGGCCACGAGGCAGCTGCCGTAGGGGTCCTCGAGCGTGTAGGTGTTCGCCACGGCGTTGCCCGCGGAGTCGACGACGCTGATGTGCGTGGTGGAGCGGCGCTCCTCGGTGGAGAGTGGCGGACCGAGCCGCTCGCTCGGAGTCGCGCGCTCGGGATCGATGGTGGCGCGGAGCGCGTCGATTCGTGCCGGCGCGAGCAGCTCGCCCACATCGAGCGGCATCGCATCGGGATCGCCGAGGTGCTCGGCCCGCTGCGCGAACGCCCGGCGCGCGGCCTCGGCCAGCAGATGGCGAGCCGGCGCGCCGAAGCCCATCCGCCGCAGCTCGAACGGCTCCAGGATCGCGAGGATCTGAGCCAGAGCGACCCCGCCGGACGAAGGCGGAGGCATGAGCAGGAGCTCGTGCCCGCGGTAGCGCGTGCGCAGCACCTCGCGCACGACCGGCCGGTAGGCCTGGAGGTCGCGCTCGTCCATCGGAGCGCCGGCGCGCCGCATCTCGGCGGCCAGGAGGGCCGCCACCGGACCCTCGTAGAACGCCCGCGCGCCCCCCTCCTCGATCCAGCGCAGCACGCCCGCCAGGTCGGACTGCACCAGTCGTTCGCCCTCCCGCCGCGGAGTCCCGTCCTCGTGCAGGAAGCTGCGCGCCGAGGCGGGGAAGCGCCGCAGGTCGGCGCCGTGGCGCTCCAGGCCGGCCGCGAGCACCGCGTCCACGGGGAACCCGGTCTCGGCCAGCTCGCGCGCCGGTCGCACCAGCTCGGCCCACGGGCGGGTGCCGAAGCGGCGGTGCGCCTCCTCGAGCCCCGCCACCGTCCCGGGCACGCCGACCACGAAGTGGCCGATCTCCGATCGCAGCGGATCGATGCGGCCGCGCGCGTCGAGGAAGTGGCGCTCATCGACGCGGCGCGGCGCGGTCTCCCGGTAGTCGATCGCGGCCGTGCGCCCGTCCGCGAGCGCCACCAGCATGAAGCCGCCGCCGCCGAGGTT
>Ga0187893_10004416_pt1 | contig 26788 bp, 19 predicted proteins | sample MA1701074metaG_FD_139574 | JGI IMG/M metagenome (GOLD analysis project Ga0187893, IMG submission 139574) | White microbial mat communities from a basaltic lava cave in the Kipuka Kanohina Cave System on the Island of Hawaii, USA - MA170107-4 metaG ... | reverse complement strand
CTGCTTTTCCTGCGATCGCTCGATCGCGCGGCAGAGACCGATCCGGGTTTCAACACGGCGAACACGCTAATCGCGACGGTTGATGTATCGCTTTCGGGCTACCGTGAGCAGCAGGCCGTGGCACTTGCCACGCGGTTCCGCGAACGGCTGCGGGGCGTCGCGGGAGTGGAATCAGTGGGTCACGCGCGCATGATCCCGCTGCAGGGCAGCGGCTTCGGTATGGGCAGCGTCAGGATCCCCGGCGCTGAGGATCGCCTGTCCGAGGGCCGGGTCGACGGCGACTGGGACGTCGTCTCACCCGGCTACTTCGAGACCATCGGAATCGATATCGTCGAAGGCCGTGAGTTCCGCGACACCGATCGCGAGAACGCTCCATGGGTGGCGATCGTCAGCGAGACGTTCGCGAAGCAGGCGTGGCCGGGTCAATCAGCCGTTGGCCGCACGTTCCTCGAGCAGCTGAGCGAGACCGAAGAGCGTGAGGTGCAGATCGTCGGCGTCGCTCGCGACACCAAGTACCGCTTTATCAGCACGCCGCCGGCGCCGTTCATCTTCGTCCCGATGGCGCAGCAGCCGCAGAGCGACCTCAACTTCTACATCCGTCATACGCCGGGGCGGCAGGTCGAACGGGAGATTCGAGCGGCCATGGCCCAGGTCGAGCCGAGCGTTCCGATCGTGCAGCTGCAAACGTTCGAGAATGCGGCCGCGATTGGACTGCTGCCGCAGCAACTGTCGGCGTGGATCGCGGGAAGCGTTGGCACGATCGGGATCTTTCTCGCGGCCCTGGGCCTCTACGGCCTGATGGCGTTCCTGGTGACGCAGCGCACACGGGAAATCGCGATCAGGATGGCGCTGGGCGCATCGGATCGCACGGTGCGGTTGATGATCCTGAAGCAGGCCGCGGTGCTTGCCGCATTCGGCGGATTGGTAGGTGTGATCCTGGCTAGCGTCATCGCGACCCTCGCGCAGAGTCTGCTGGTGGGTGTGGCGCCGATCGATCCGGCGTCGTTTGGTGGAACCGCGCTGTTGTTTGCCGCCGTGCTCGCCGTTGCCGCGTGGGCGCCGGCCAGCCGCGCGGCGACCACAGATCCGGCGACGGCCCTGAGATCCGAATAACCGTTCCTCAGGTTATGGCCTGACGACTTCGAAGATGCGTACCATCGGCGCCTCGCCGGTTTCCTGTCCCGGTTCTCCGAAGTGTGCGACCTCGCGGAGTCCGGTTACCGCTTCGATTGGAAAGGCCGGCTGCCAGGGCGTCAGACCAACGACCTTGAAGTTGGCGCCGCGCTGAACCGCGGCCTGTCGCGCTTCGGCAGCCGTGGCAAACGGCCTACGGCTCACCAACTCGCAGAACGGACGTCCGTTCGAGTCCACACGCGAGCGCGTTTCAACGACGTAGGTGTTGTTGGCGGGGACGACGGTCCGGCCGCCCGCCACCATCAGGCGATAGACCATCGACTGGTAGTACGCCTCGTTGAACAGCCACGTGGCCTGCCACGTGTCGCCCGGCCCCGGCCGTGAAAAACAGAGCGAGTAGTACCGCTCGGTTGGAATCCCCGCCCAGTCGGCCAGGTTCTGAAAACGGCCCGCCAGCGCCCGGTCAACGCCATCGCGGAACGGCAGCTCCCAGTCGACCAACACGAATCGGGATCGCTGCGCCTCCAGGATCGAGAGCGCCTGCGCTTCATCAGTGGCGGTGAGGAACCGCGCCGCCACCGGCGCGCCACCCTGTGTGGGATTCGCGGCGGGGACTCGCCGCGCCGTCTGAATGATCCAGTAGCCCTGATCCCACCAGTTCAGGATGCTGTAGCTTGCGCGCGGGCCGCCGCCGGCGTCGTAGCGCTGGCGAAAATACTCAGCGGAGTCAAACGGTTCCGGTGTGTTCTGCCGCAGCCACTGCATGGCGTTGAACCAGTAGTCCGGCATGCCGCCGGCGCGTGTGGTGGTCTCGGCCGCGGTCACCAGATTCGGCGCGACGATCGCGCCGGCCACGACCATCACCGCGATCTCCCGTTGCAGAGGGATCGCCGGCCGGCGTGCCGGAACGGGATTGTCGGCATGCGGCACTCCGCCCCAGTCGAGGATTCTGGCGGCCAGCCAACCGCAGACCACCGCGGTCGCCGGCACCAGGTAGTACCCGAACCGGTTCTGCCCCAGGGTGGCGACGAAGTTCGCGACGGTGAAGCACACGATCAGCAGGTGATCGGCGCGCCGCGATCGCCACACCGACACCGCCAACACCACGACCGCGATCGCGCCGGCGTAGAAGCCGCTGCGAAAAAAGATCCACGGCTGCGACCACATGAAATTGCCGGAATAGAGGAACAGCGGTCTTGCCTCGAGCACGGCCATGCGGGTCGGATCCGGCCGGAAGCGGTTGAGATCAACGAGAACTTGCTGGACGAGGGTTGGCGCGAAGAACCACACGCCGAGGCCGATGACGACGCCCGCGGCGAGCAGGACGGCCAGTGCGATGCCAACGCGCCGGGCAAACACCATCACCGCCAGTGAGGCGATCGCGAACCCAGTCAGCGCCGCGATCTGTGTGTTGTAGCGAAACAGATTCGAATCTTGAAACGCCAGCACCACGGCAAGCGCGACGGCCGCGCAAATCGCAGCCGCCCGGCCCGTTGCCGCGGCGTTTTGCGACTCGGCGGCCACCGCCGTGATGACGATCCAGACCGTGAGGATCGCTACAAAGTACGCGCCGCTTGCCCACGCCAGCAGGTAGAGACCGAGAAGCACGCCGGCCAACGGCGAGCGATACACGAGAGCGGCGATCGTCGCGATCGACAACAAGACTTCAAGCGCGTGATGATCGACGAAGCCGACGAGCGTGCGATCGAGGAAGTGGCCCGGCAACACCGCGGCGAGCAGAGCGGCGATCAAACCTGCTCGACGATCGAAGGCGAGTGTCCCCAGGGCCCAGACCGCAACGACGGCGAGCACGCCCACAACCGCAGGCACGATCGCGGCGACACGCTCGATGTACTCGGACGAGGCGTCGCGCCCCCGCGTGACCACGACGATGGTGGCGATGATGGTGTCGAGCAGCGGCGCCACCGCGACGTACTGCCCGTTGGGCGCGGCGTAAGGGTCAACCGTGACGCGATGCGGGAAGTTGACGACCTGGTTCTGGACCAGGCGCACGTGATACCACGCGTCGGTCTCGAGAAAGTTCACGCGGGGGCCGAACACGTCGTCCCAAGGCGCCCACACGCGCAGACCCGCCGCGACGGTCAGGATCGCGGCCAGCCACAGCAAATCGCCCTTTCGCACGTGCGCGCGATCTTATTAGAATCCGCGGCAGGGAGAACACGCCATGGGCACGAAACTCACTCGCCGCGATTTCGTCAAAACCACCACCGCCGCCGGCGTCGCGCTCGGCAGCTCCACCACTGTGTTCGGCAGGGCGCCGGCCATCCAGACCGGCTCGGTGAAGCCGGTGGTGGTGGCGTCGAACAACGGCAACGTCTACAAGAACGGCGGCACCGAAGTCGGCGTCGAGAGAGCGTTCAACCTCATCACCAAGGGCTCGGACGTGCTCGACGCGCTGATTGCCGGCGTCAACAATTGCGAGCTCGACCCTGCCGATTCCAGCGTCGGATACGGCGGCCTGCCGAACGCTGACGGTATCGTCCAGCTCGATTCGTGCTGCATGCACGGACCGACGAAGCGCGCCGGCGGCGTGGCCGCGCTCGAAGGCGTGCGCACCCCGTCGCTGGTGGCTAAAGCGGTGATGGACATCACCGATCATCATCTGCTGGTCGGCAAGGGCGCGCAGGACTTCGCGCGCAACATGGGCTTCAAGATCGAGGACGACCTCAACACCGAAAAGTCGCGAGGGCTGTGGCTGGAGTGGAAGCGCCGGATTGACCCGCAGCACTATCTGGATCCCAAGAAGCGCGGCGACGCCATGGCGATGGCCGGCCTCAGCATGGTCCGCGACGGGCTGATCGATGCCGATCACTACTACGGCACTATCAACTGCGACGGCGTCAACAGCAAAGGTGAAGTGTGCGGTGTCACGACCACGAGCGGCCTGTCGTGGAAGATTCCCGGACGCGTCGGCGATTCGCCCATTCTTGGCGCCGGCCTGTATGTGGACGGCGATGTCGGCGCCGCCGGATCCACCGGCCGCGGCGAAGCGAACATCTACAATCTGTGCTCGTTCCTGATTGTCGAGCAGATGCGCATGGGCAAGTCGCCGAAGGACGCCGGCATGGAAGCGCTCCGCCGCATTCAGAAGAACACCGTCGAGAAGCGGCTGCTCAACTCGCGCGGCCTGCCCGCGTTCGGCATCAACTTCTACGTCGTCAACAAGAAGGGCGAATACGCCGGGGTGTCGATGTATTCGGCGAGCTATGCGGTGTGCACCGAGAACGGACCGCAGACGCTCAAGTGCGAGCCGCTGCTGGAAGGACGTGCCAGCGACTGATCACGGAATTCGCACCGTGTTGACACGCTGTCCAAGCTGATACCGCAAGCGATCGGCCAGATTCCACGCCCGCGTGCGATGTGACGACCCGGCCTCGAGCATCGGCGGCCAGTCCAATTCCGCCGGACCGAGGTCGGGAAACTTCTTCTGGAACGGTTCCACCTCCCACGCATCCAGAACGATGTAGATCGGCCGTCCTGCCTTCAGGAGCACTTCGACAGCCTTCGGAAGAGTCTCCGGCGTCGCGGCTTCCCACCGCAAGATCGATCGATCGGTGTAGTAGCGCATCGCCCCACTCTGCTCGCCAGCGATGATGATGGCTTCGCGCGGCGCCGTGCGGTTGATTGCGGCGGCCACCTGGTCGACGCGGCGGAGTTGATCCTTCAGCCGGAAGGTTTCGAACGAGCGAGCCACGAACAGACCATAGGCAACGATGGCCAGCGTCAGCGTGAAGAACAGCGGCAGTCTAATCGGCACCGGCCAACGAGTGATCCAAGCGACAAGCTCGATCGCCGCGAAGACGGCAAACGCCGCGAGCGCTGGCAACAGGAACCGCAAATACGACCAGTGATCGAACACGCCGTAGATCAGGTACGACCCGATTACGAGAAGCGCGAAGGCCATGAGCGGCCACGCCTTCGATTCTCTTCTGAGGCGCGCGAATCCGAGCGGCGCGAAGAACAATACGGGTGATGTCGCGACCAGCCAGCTCGCGTAGCGGCCGGCGTTCGAAAGGATGTTCGCCATGGAAAATAGCTCGCCAGCAGTCCCATAGCCCGATCGCAACGGCGATCCGTACCAGAACATCTGAATGACGGCGAGGAATATTCCGGCACCGGTGACGGGAATCGCAAACCAGCGTCGGCTTCTGACGACGAAGAGCGGGACAATCGCCAGCGGTGCGAGGTTCGGCCGAATCATGATCGCGATTGCGCACGCCAAGCCGGCCCACACCGATCGACGGTCATGAGCAAGCAGCAGGAAGCACAACATCCACGCCGCCGTTACCGGCACGTCGCTCATCGGTTGCGTGGCTTGATACAAGAACACGGGGGCGAACGCGAGGAACGTGGCCGCCATGATTCCGGCGACGCCGCCCGCGAGCATGCCGGTGGCCCATGTGGCGATCGCCGCGCTCGCCACGATGACCGCATTGGCGCCATCAATACCACCAATGGCGAGAGGCACGGCCATCAAAAGCGGAAGGCCGGGTGCGTAGGTCGGCACTTGAATGCCAGGCAGGTGATCGATAGCGCCCGGGAGAGCCCACGGCCGCCAGCCGAGAGGGGTCATGATCCAGCCGTCGAGGACATCGCGGAAGTCTTCAGCAAGGAATTCGAAGTGAACAGGTTCCTGCAGCCTGGCCCAATGCGCGGCCTGGCTCAGGTACCCGGACGCGTCGGCACCGGCAGCGGATCTCGTGGCGAATACCGACGCCAGCATCGCCGCGGTCAAAGCGACAACGCCGATCGCACGTGTAGCATGCCGCTCGAGCGCATGCCATGCGGCCTCGAGATCGGAGGCCGTCGCCCGTTGGCGCCTGGCCAACACGAACCACAACCCGCCTGCGAGCATCGCCGCAATAGAGGCGGCAAGCGGAGAGCGCGCTGAAATACGAAAGCCGTCAACGGTGGCGCGAAAACCACCGCTGACGGCTAAGACTGTCGCGACGATGGCCAGCGCCACCGCCGCAATGAATAGGAGAGTACGCGGTCTGTTCAGGACCCTACCGTTTCGGAATCGTCCAGAAGTAGACCTTGCGGCCGTCGACGTCGAGCTCCTTCTCCGGTTTCCAGTCGCCCATGTCGAAGGCGTGCGAGACGATGCGCGTGCCGGGCCTCAGCTCTTTCATCAGCTTGGGCATCAGCTTCACGTTGAGCGACGGCAGCAGGTAGAGCGTCACCACGCTGGCCCCGCTGAGATCGGTCTCGAACAAATCGGCGTGGACCACGGTCACCAGCGTGCCAACGTTGTTCTTGGCCACGTTCTCGTTGGCTTCCTTGATGCGCTGCGGATCGATGTCGTAGCAGAACCCGCGCGCGCCGTACTTCCGCGCCGCGGTCACCGGAATGCGGCCGTCGCCGCAGCCCAGGTCGTAGACCACGTCGTTCTTGGTCACGTTGGCAATCTGCAGCATCGCCTCCACCACCGGCTCCGGTGTGGGCACGAAAATCACGTCGGGGCGGCGCGTGGGCGCGGCGGCGGTCTGAGCGGACGCGGCGGTCACCGACGATACTCCGGCCGCAACAACGGTCAAGGCCAGGGCGACTACCCAACCGCGCAAAGTCCGCGCGGCGGGGACCCCGAGAAAACGATTACGCATGCGAAGCAACCTCCTTAAGATCCGAAGACCGACAGTATGCCACGACACCTCCCGACTGCCGTAGCGCTCGTGCTGGCGGCACTGCTCGCGGTCCCGGCCGTTCGTCACCTGAACGAGCGCCCGCCCGAGCCGCCACCGCCGCCGCAGCCCGTCCGCGCGGCGTGGCTTCCGCCTGAGAGCGTCGAGGTGGGCGCCGGGCCTGACTATGTATTTGGACTGGCGCTGGCCCCCGACGGCCGTCAACTCGTTTACCCCGGGGCCAAGGCCGGGCTGGTCACGCTCTGGCTGCACGACCTCCGCTCCGGCGAAACCCGCATGCTGCCGGGAACCGATCAGGCAGCCGCGCCGTTCTGGGCGCCGGACGGATCGCGAATCGGTTTCTTCGCCGGCGGCCGGCTGCGCGCACTCGATCTCGCCTCGGGCACGGTGTCTTCGCTCGCCGACGCGTCGTCACCGCGCGGAGGCACATGGAATCGCACCGGCGAGATCGTCTTCGCGCCATCGGCCAATGGCCCGTTGATGAAGCGGGGCGCCGACGGATCGATTCGCCCGGCGACGACCATCGACAGCGCGAATGGTGAGACCGCGCACGCGTGGCCGGCGTTTCTGGACGCCGATCGTCATCTGGTGTTTCTCGCCATGGCAAGCACCGCATCGCAGACAGGCATCTGGCTCGCGACCATCGAACCGAGCTCGCCGGAGTCACGGACGCGCCTGGTGGCCAGCAACGCGCAGCCCGTGGTCGCGAACCGTCGCCTGCTGTTCCTGAACGATCAAACTCTGCTCGCGCAACCGATCGATCTCGACGCGCGCCGATTGAGCGGGCGGAGCCACGCCGTCGGCCACGGTGTGGGTCGAGGCCCGCTCAGCCAGATATCAGCCACTGCATCGGCTGACCTGCTGATTTATGGCGGCTCGGAAAACGCCTCGCGCGAATTGCGGTGGGTCACGCGTAGCGGTGAAACCATTCGCACCGGGGAGCCGGTGGCGGCCTGGGATCTGCGAATCGCGCCCGATGGACGCCGCGTGGCCGTCACCGAGGTCGACCCGCAACTGCGCACGCTCGACGTGTTCATTCGCGACGGCGCACAACCGGTGGCGCGCCGCCTCTCGCCCTCAACCGACGTCGACGAGAGCGGCGTGTGGTCGCCGGACGGTCTCCGCGTGGCATGGGCCGGCGGGCGCCGGAACGTGATGATTCGGGGCGCGGGGGCGGTGCTGCCCGAGCAGACGATCGCCACACTCGATCCTCCAGTGCAAGTATGGGATTGGTCACGCGACGGACGGCAGTTGCTGATTGGCCGCCGCAACGCCGAGTCGCGCGACGATCTATGGGTGATCGAACCGCGCGAAGGCGCGGCCGCACGACCCTACTCAACCGCCGCTTTCAATCAAATCTACGGCGCGTTTTCTTCTGACGGCGGTTGGATCGCCTATGCGTCGGATGAGTCGGGCCAGTTCGACATCTATATCGACTCGTTCCCCAAGCCCGGTTCGCGGACCCGCCTGACCACGGCCGGTGGAACCGAGCCGCGCTGGAGCCGCGATGGCCGCGAGCTGTATTTCCGGCGAGGATCGGAGATGCATGTCGTCACGCTGATTCGGCGCAACGGCGGGCTCGAGGTCAACGCCCTGGATCGGCTTTTCGACGCCGGCGCACCCGTGCGATCCTACGATGTCACTCCGGATGGCCGATTCCTGCTCAATCTTCCCGCCGACACGAAATCGCGCGTGCCCATAACCGTCGTGCATCACTGGTCCGCCTTCGCGCAAGCGCTTCGGCGGGACGAGCAATGAAAATCGCGACGTGGAATGTCAATGGCATTCGCGCCCGATCGGGGCAGCTGCTCGACTGGCTCGCCGCCGAGAAGCCCGACGTCGTCTGCCTGCAGGAGATCAAGGCGTCGCTCGATCAGCTGACGTTCGAGCTGCGCGACATCGAGGGCTATTGGAGCTACTGGCACGGCGACAAGGGGTACTCGGGCGTCGCGCTGCTGGTGGCGAAGTCCCTGAGCGGCGCGTTGCCGGTGTGTTCGCACCCCGGATTCGACTTCGAGCAGCGCATCGCCTGCGCCACCGTGCCGTCTCCCGCCGGTGAGGTGCAGCTGGCGTCGGTCTACGTGCCGAATGGCGGCAAGGACTTCGACGCCAAGATGCGTTTTCTGCAGGCGCTTGAATCGTACGTCGGCGATGCAAAGCGGGAGGGCCGGTTGATGATCGTGTGCGGCGATTTGAACGTCGCCCGGACCGAGCGCGACATTCACCCGAAGGAGCGCAAGCCGAATCAGATCGGCGCGCGCCAGGAAGAACGCGCGATGATCGAAGGGATCATCGCCACCGGCGGGCTGGTCGACGTCCACCGCGCGCTGGATCCCGACAACGACAATCTGTTCACGTGGTGGGCGCCGTGGCGCAACATGAAACAACGCAACATCGGCTGGCGCATCGACTACGTGCTGGTCTCGGAGGGGTTGGCGTCGCGGGCGACCACGGCAGTGGTGCAGCGGGACATTGGAACCAGCGACCATGGCCCCGTTGTCATTACTTTCGATTTTTCGGCAGCTTCTCGATAGCCGCCTTCAGCGCCTCCGCCTTTTCCCTCATCCGCGGGTGGCCGATCGCGACGTCGACCAGATTGAGCGCCATGCGCGGTTCGCCGGTGCGAGCGTAGCACTGCGCGGCATTGAACGCGGATTGTGCCGACCGCTCGTCGGCGTTTTCGGCATCGCGCTTCAAGCGATCCATTTGCCGGACTTCGCGTTCGGTGGCGGGCTTCCCGCGCGCGGCGATCTGCTTCTCTCGCCGGGCCAGATCCTCTCGAAACGCGGCGGCGGAGCTGATGAAACAGCTCATGCCCCGTGTGAACTTCGGCGCGGCGATCGCGAGCTGCTCCTGATCGATGCTCACGAGGCCCGACATCCATACCGCATCACAGGCGCTGCTGTTGATTTCGTAGGCACGATCGAACCGCTGCACCGCCGTCGGGAGGTCCGTGCGCGCATAGGCGATCAGACCGGCCAGTATGTAGACCGTCGCGTTTGAGAGCCCCTTGATCGCGTTCTCCACGTCGGCCCACGCGGGCTCGTACTCCTTGAGGTGATACTGGTTCCAGGCGCGCCAGTAATACGCGTCGCCGATGTGCCACGTGCGCAACTCGATCAGACGAGTCGCGCTGGCAATGGCGTCGGGATGCCGAAGGAGATAGCTCAGCGCCTGCACGCGGCCGATCAACGCGTCGCGGTGCGTGGGGAACGACGCCAGCACTTCGTCAAACCCCGACAGCGCCGGCTCGAATTCCTCGGCCGAGAGATTGACATTGGCCCATCCCATGGTCAACGCCAGCGATTTCGGAAAAGCGGTTCGACCTTCCGCAAACAATTGCAGGGCCGCCGGAAAATCAATTCCTGTGGCTGGAGAGCCGGTGAGGGCGGCGCGCGCCTCCCAGAAGAATGTGTCGGCCCATCGCTGATCGGCGGCGCGCAACGCCGCCAGTTTCGGCGCGATGGCGGGTCGCCCGCACCTTCCCAGCCGAAACTGCATCAACGGCACCGATTCGTATTGCTTCGTCAGACCGGCGATATCGACACTCTCGATCAGCCGCGGCGACTCGCAGTCGATGGTCAACGCGACATACGTCGCGGTGAGATCGACGCCGAACAGCGGATCGAGCGCGCGGCGCACGGCGTTGTCCTTCTCGATCGGCGGCCTGCCGCGTCCGGTGGCCACGGCACGCTGTTCCGCATCCATGCCACTGGTTTCTCCCACGATCAGCGTGACAGCCTCGGTGATCGGGCCGGGCGGCAGCGTGGTGCCGGTCGGGATGCCCAGCTCCTTGTCGCGTACGGCAATCAGAATCGATGTGTCGTGAATGCCCTTGAGATTGTTGAGTTTCGTATAGATCGCCTGCGCCTGCTGCAGACAGGAGTAGCACCCGTCGCGCAACAACGATTCGGCCCGCGCCAGCTCCGCCGCGGATTCAAGCGAGGCTCGTTTCGGAGCGCAAGCGGCAATCAAGATGAGAATTCCGAAGACGAGACGGGACGACATCCTCGGCTTAGACACCGAAATTCGAGGGATAGTAGGGGTCAGACCCCGAAAATCGCCCTCGGGAGGGCGAATTTCGGGGTCTGACCCCTTTCATCTCTGCCTACGGGAGGCTTAGCGAGACGAGCTCGGGGAGATCGGTGGACGTTCGTCCCTGCACGGTAATCGCAATGAATTGTTTGCCGCCGATTTGATACGTCATCGGCGTGCCAATGGCGGCGCCCGGCAGATCTGCTGATGCGAGCTCCCTGCCGGTCGCCTTGTCGTAGGCCACCAGGCGCGCGCCTCCGGTCGAGCCGCCGGCCGTAAGCGCGTAGATCAGGAGGGTCCGCGTCACGAGCGGTCCGCTGAAGGTGCTGTCGCCGCCCAGCGGCGGAAGGTTGAGGCCTTTCAGTCGCGCATGGTTGCGGATCCGATCCCCGTTGCCCGCCGGCACCATCCAGACGTGATTGCCCGAGTTCATGTGGATCGCGGTGATGCGCGAGTACGGCGGCTTGAACAGCGGCAGGCCGTCGGGCATCTGCGGCAATCGCGCGGGCGACTGTATGTACAGCAGGTTGCTGTTCAGCGACGCTTCCGGTCTGGCGAGCCGCAGGGCCGAGTGAGCGTTGCGCGAAGGGATGTAGATGATCCCGGTGACCGGATCGACCGCGGCGCCGCCCCAGTTGGCGCCGCCCGTGGTGCCGGGCCGAATCAAGGTTCCCTGTGTCGACGGCGGCGTGAACAACGGACCTGTTCGATACGCCTCGATCGCCTTCAACGCCGCGCTGCGGATCTCCGGCGTGAAGTCGACGAGATCGTCGACCGCGACGCCCTGATACTCGAACGGCGCCGGCTTCGAAGGCATCGGCTGGGTCGGCGACGCCTTTTCTCCTGGGACATCCGATGCCGGAACCGGCTTCTCGTCGATCGGCCACACCGGTTTGCCGGTGACCCGATCGAACGTGTAGACGAATCCCTGCTTGGTGATCTGCGCCAGCGCCTTGACGCGCCTACCGGTCACCGTAATGTCGAGCAGGTTCGGCGCCGCCGGATTGTCGTAATCCCAGAGGCCGTGATGCACGGTCTGGAAATGCCACACGCGCTGGCCGGTATTGATGTCGAGAGCGACGATGCTCTCCGCGAACAGGTTGTCACCGGGACGGTGGGCGCCATAGAAGTCGGGGGCGGTGGTGTTGGTCGGCAAATACACGTGACCGAGCTCTTCATCAGCGCTCATCAACGTCCACACCGTCACCTTGCCCGCGTACTCATTCGATCCATCCGCCCACGTCTCGGCGCCGAACTCACCTTTTGGCGGAATGGTCTGGAACGTCCACCGAACTTTTCCGGTGCGCGCGTCGAAGGCGCGGATCCAGCCAGGGATCTGCTCTTTGGTCCTGATCAGCGACGAGATGGCCGCGGGAGTGATCACGAGATCGCGGACGACGATGGGCGGGGACTGCACCGAATACGTCAGGGCGTTGAGATAGTCGCGTTCGCCCCGCTTCGCGCGCGGCAGACCGTCCATCAGATCGACTTTGCCGTTGACACCGAAACCGGGCACGGGCCGTCCGGTCTTCGCGTTGACCGCGATCAGATACCCGTCACCAGTCCCCCAATACACGCGTTCGTCGTTGCCGTCACGCCAATACGCCACGCCGCGTTGATTCCATCGCAGCGTCATCGTCGTGGTGCCGGCTTCGTAGCTCTTGGGGTTGTAGATCCATCTCACGGCGCCCGTCCTGGCGTCGTAGGCGGCGCCGACGGATGCCGGCGTGTTGACGTAGAGCGTTCCGCCCACCATCAACGGAGTGGCCTTGTAGTTCTGGACGAACGGCGGCTGCCCGTCGCGCCAGCGTTTCGGATCGGTCCGGTTGAGCTCGTCGAAGATGGTCTTCGCGTCGGCGTGCCATTCGCTGCCGTCGGGCAGCGTCATGCTGAGAAACGCGTCGGGCGATTGCATCCGCCAGGCGAGACGCAGCGACGAGAAGTTCGACGCGGTGATCTGATCGAGTGGCGAGTACTTCGAGTTGGCGAGATCGCCGCCGTAGGTTGGCCATTCGCCGGTCGCTGTCGATGGCCCGGCCGGCGTCTGCGCGGCGAGAGCAGCGACCACCGACCAGGCGACGAGGGATCTAAGCACGCCGTCATTCTCAACGAAAGATCCTGCCGATGCCAATATAGAAGCGCGAATCGCCGTCCATGCCGACGCTCGCACCCGCGAAGACGGGGCCAATCAGCGTGTCGGCGATCACCGCGGCGCTGGCGTGCGTGTCGATCTCGGCGTCAGCGCGCCGATTGAACGCGCTGCCGGTCTCGAGCCACCCGCCGACGAAGACCGGGCCGCCGAGAAAATCGGGAAGGCGCGTCGCCTGGTGCAGGTAGCCGGTGACGGCGAAGGCCACATGGTCGCCGCGGCTTTCGCCGATGCTGAACGCGCTCATGCGCATCGGACCGCCCAGAAGAAACTGCTCGGTCGGCAGCGGGTTGCCGTTGAACGACGTCCCCACGCTGCCGCCTAAGAACAGCCGCCGCCGCGCGCCGGCGTCGATCGACTTCAGCCACGAGCCGCCGATCTCGACGTGCGACACGCCCTCGCTCGAGCGGGCGTTGCCGATTGGCACGTCGACGAACGGCGCACTGAGATGGTGACGCAGCGCCGCCAGCAGGTGCAGGCCGCGCGTTGGAACGATCGCGTCGTCCTGTCCATCGTGAAGCCACAGCAGACGTGCCGTCATGTCCTCACCGTCGATCTCAGGCAGGCCCGGATCGCCGATGCGAACGCTTGCCGCCGTCCATCCATAGCTGACGCCGGCGCGGATTTCATCGAGCCGGCCAACGTTGACGCCGGCATCGAGACCCACACCAACTCGCGATCGCTTGTACGACGCGGCAATCCGGCCGTCGGCGATGGCGCTGAACGTGTGCGAGCTCACCACCGCGTGCGGTTCGACGAAAAAGGGTCCGGGCAGCGGCCGGTACCATGCCACGCCAAGGGCAGGGTCCGATCCGACGGCGGCATCGACGCGCAGTTCGGTGCCCGAGCCGAGGACGTCGAACGCGAGATAGCGCCCGCCGAGGCCAAAGCGAAACTCGTTTCCGGTGGTGTTCTCGAGACTCAAGCCGAGGAACACAAAGGGCGGGCCATAACTTTTCGGGTAGGCGGTGACGCTGACGCCGTGGTCCGATCCTCTCGACACCAATTGCCAGGACAGCGTCTCGTAGCGATCGAGGCCGCCAAGCTCCCGCAAGGTCTCCTCGATTGCGCCGACGTCGAACGGCACGCCGACGTGCACCGCCAGGGCGCGGCGCAAGCGCTCGCCATCCGCCACTGCGGCACCGGCGACGTCGACAAACGCCAGCTGGGGAAACGCGGTCCGGCGCTTCGCGGCGCGCTGCAACTGCCAGGCGCTCCAATCCGCATCGCTGACGGCGAGCGGCAGCAGCTGCGCACGCATCGCTTCAGCGGCGTTGTAGCCTTCCTTGATCAACGCCGGAGCGCGGCGCCAGTCGAAGGATCCGTAATTTTCGAGCGGCACGTTGATCATGACATCGGCGCCGGTAATGCCTCGAAGGGTGTTCGCGCGCATCATGGCATCGAGCGTTTCCATGGCCAGGCCGATGAACGAATAGTCGATGGCATTCTTGGGTTTCAGGTCGCCGACGTTGACGGCGATGACGCGATCGGCGCCCATCACCCGCGCCACGTCGACCGGGATGTTGTTCATCGCGCCGCCGTCGACGAGCAACTGATCACCGGCCACGATCGGCGGAAACACCATCGGCAACGACATCGTCGCGCGCATGGCTCGGGCGAGCGAGCCGTCGCGCAGTACGACGGGTTGGGCCCGACGCAGATCGACTGCGACGCACCGGAATGGCGTCGGCAGCTCATCGAAGCTGGCCAGGTTGTAGTACGGCGCGGTGATTCGCGACATCAGCAGGTCCACCTGCTGACCGTTGTTGAGCGACGACGGCGGGATGATGCCGCCCTTGAGGCCGAATTCAAGACGCGAGGGATAGGCGCGCAGGTCGCGTTTGCGGCGGACGTTGACGAACTCGAAACGCGACGAGCCGAACATCGCGTCCCAGTCGATGCCGCTCAACATCGCTTCGAGCTCGTCCGGCGACATCCCGGTGGCGTACGCACCACCGACGAGCCCGCCCATGCTCGTGCCGGTCAGCACGTCGATGGGAACGTGATTCGCCTCGAGCCAGCGCAACACTCCAACGTGCGCCAGACCTCGAGCGCTGCCGCCGCCAAGTGCGAGCCCGATTCTGGGACGGTTGCCGGCTGGCTGCGCCTCACCGAGATCGGCGCCGCCAAGCAACAGCAGCGCCGCCGCAAGAACCGCAAGATGAGTGCAGGAAAACCGCACGTCGGTGGTCGCGAATCTAACGTGCGATCCTGAAGGCCACCCACTGTTGGGCGGTCTGTTCGCCGGCGCTGGCCTCGACGCGCAGCAGGTACGTGCTGTTGGCCAGGGCGCCGACCGGGAGCGTCATGCGAACTCTGCCGCCAGTCGCGGGAGGCACGTCGAGCGCACGCAACACATCGCCTTTCGCATTCAGCAGGTTGACCTTGAGCGACGGCGAATCGGCGCCCTCGCCGCGTGCCTCGAGCTCCACCAGCACGCGATCGGTGGGACCGAAGCGGGTAGAAGCCACAGGCGCGGCATCGGGATTGGCTTCAATGGCGCGGAACTCGATCATGTTGCGGGCCCGCAAGAATCGCGGCGTCGACAACACCAACGGCTGCTTGGTGAAATCCGGAACCGGCTGCGCCTGAATCCAGCGATCGATGATGTCGCCCGCGGCAGTGAGGGAAGTAAAGCGGATGCGCTGCCGTCCAGGCGTCATCGTGAAGTTGGCGATCAACGGCAGCTCTCCCGGCGCGCCGCCAATTACCTGTCCTGGCATCGCCTCTTTTCCGGTCTCGTCGACCGGCTGAATCTCGAGGCGCGCGGGCTTGTCGGCGGTGCCGTTCGACTCCCAGGTGAACGATACGCGCGTGCGGCTGTCGTCGCCTTTGGCAAATCCCGTCCACACCGAAACCGCGCGCGTGTTCACCGAGTCCGACAACACCGCCAACGCCGACGTCAATGCCGCATTCACCGGCGTCGCCGCCGCTTCGGCCGCGGCGGTGATTTCCTTCTCGCTCGGCGCCCAGTAGCCGCGGCGCGCCGTCACGCGCACACCACGGCGCTTGACGCGCACCTTGATCTCGTGGAACTTGCCGTCGTGGTCGCGGCGCGTGGGTGAATAGCCGAGCAGATAGTAGGCACTCGCGTCGGCCATCACGCCTTTCAGCTGTTCGGTCGGGTCGTTGGTGTTGACGATGGCGCGACCGCCCGTGTCGGCGGCGATGCGGCGCAGCGTGTTGGCGCCGCCGAAGCCGACCGATCCGAGCGGGCGCGGATCGATCACGTGAATCGTGACGTTGCCGCGGTTGGCCGCTTCCATGGCTTCGCGATAGCGCATCTCATTGGGACTGCTGGGCGGCAGCGGCGGCCCCTGGCTGAAGAACAGGATCGACTTGCGGCCTTCGCGCAGCCCGCCCAGCTGCGTGGCCAGCGCCTCGAGCGCCGACAGCGTGACCCCGGCGCGCAGCTCCTGCCAGTTGCGCTGCGTCAACTGCGCCTCTTCGATCGCGCTCTTGACCGGAAAGACCTGGCCGCGCCGTCCTTCGAACGTCCGGATGCGGTTGATCAATTCATCCTTGGCTCGCGTGTACTTGAGATCGTAGAGCGTCGTCAGCGGCTCCATCAGCGCCACGAGATCGTTTGGGCCGAGCTGCTTGACGAACCAGGTGAGCGTGTCGCGCAGCGGCAGCGTGATGTCGGGCCGCTTGTCGATGTGATAGTCGTCGAGGAAGATCGCGAACAGGCGCACGTCTTCACGCGCCGCCTCGAGCATGGCGTGCGTCTTCGATCGGATCTCGAGCGGCTCGTCGAGATTCGACGTGCGCGTGCCGTCGACGCGGATGAACTTGAGCGTTTCGACGACCTGTGGCACGTCGTCTTCGAGGACTTCGAAATCGGTCGCTTGCAGATCGGCCGCGGGCTCGTCGCCGTTGACGGTGGCGGTCACGTCAACGCGGACGAGATCCGTGCCGGCTCTGAAGATCGGTTGCTGGGGTTCCGCCGGCTTCTGTTCCTGGGCGGCGGCGGTCGCCGTCAGGAGCAGGACAAAGACAAGCCGCATACTCGCATCCTATACTGACAGATCGATGTCCGGTCCGAAGACCCTCGATGTACTCGGCGTGGGCTGCAATTCCGTCGATTACGTGTATCGCCTCCCCGCCACCCCGCGCGCCGACAGTCCCACCGCCAAAATGCGCATCAACAGCCACGCGGTGTCGTGCGGCGGACAGACCGCAACGGCCATGGCCGCCTGCGCCGCGCTTGGCTTGCGCACCGGGTATCTCGGCGCCCTTGGCGGCGACGACAACGGCACGCGGCTGCGCGCGGAGCTCGAGCGGCGCGGTGTCGACGTTTCACAGGTGTTGACCCGCACCAGCCCCAATCGGTTTGCGGTGATCGTTGTCGACAACCAGACCGGCGAGCGGATCGTGTTGTGGGATCGAGACGAGCGCTTGAACCTGACGGCCGACGAAATTCGTCCGGAGACCATCAGCTCGGCGCGCGTGGTGCACGTAGACGATGAGGATCAGGAAGCGGCGATTTGCGCGGCGAGGCTGGGACGAGCCGCGCGGATCCACGTGACGAGCGACATCGATCGGCTCACGGTGCGCACCGCCGAGCTGGTCGCCGCCGTGACCATTCCGATGTTCAACGAGCACACCTTGCCGCAGTTTGTCGGCGAAGCCAGTCCGGAACGCGCGCTGCGCAAACTGCGCAAGTCACACGACGGACTGTTGCTCGTCACGCTCGGCGAAGAAGGCGCGATGCTGCTCGCCGGCGACGAGCTGATCTACGAGCACGGGTTCGAGGTGGAAGCGGTGGACACCACCGCCGCCGGCGACGTGTTCCGCGCCGCCTTCATTTACGCGATGTTGAACGAGATGGCGCCGCGGCAGATGCTGCGATTCGCGAACGCCGCCGCAGCGGTGAGCTGCACGCGCGCCGGCGCGATACCAAGCGTGCCGACGCTGCAGGAAGTGAAGGACGCGCTCAGCGGGGCGTCGTGAGCGCTTCGGTGAGCACGCGGCCCATCGCGTCGGGCAGCGTCACGCCAGTGAGAAATGCCAGGGTCGGCGCCAGATCGATCGGCGCCGCCGCCTCGAGGTATTCGCCCTTCTTGATGCCGTAGCCGAACAGCAGCACCGGCACGCGCGTGTCGTAGCGGTGACCGGTACCGTGCGTGGTCGTGCTGCTCGACGTAATCCAATTTGCACGGCCGAGCATCTTGATATCGCCGCTGCGGCCTTCGTAGTGGCTCAGCGCCGACGACCGCGTGAATGGATCGGTGGCCGACAATTCTTCCTTGCGGTAGACGCGCCACACGCCGTTGACGTTGCGGATGGTGTCGAGCACCGCCTCCATCGCCTGGGCGTTCTGCGTCAGCTTCAGATACACACCTTCATTGAAGTAGATGTCGTTGTAGATCACGCGCGTGCGGTAGGGGCCGCCGCCCAATTCGCGCACCAGCACCTGATCGATCGCGCGGCCAATGGCGGCGGTATCGATGCGGCCGGCGTCGAACCCCATCGCCTTGACGCGTTCGGGCACCGGCGCGACGCCGTGGTCCGACGACAATCCGAGCACGTAGTTGCCTGTGCCGACGTCGCGATCGAGCTTGTCGAGCAGCAACCCGAGCTGCGCATCCAGATGGATCAGCACGTCCTGCGATTCATGCGAGTCGGGGCCAAAATCGTGCCCGACCTTGTCGAGGGCGGAATAACTGATCGCGAGAAAGTCCGTGCCCGCACCGCGCCCCAGCTTCAAAGCATCGATCGCCGTCGTGGCGAGGGCGTTGAGGTACTGGTCGGAGAACGGGCTCGACTCCCAGGCATCGGTGAACGCGCCGGCGACTTCCGCGCCGGTCCCCTTCACCGTGTGTGGAAACTCGCTCGAGACCAGCGCGATGCGACGGCGATTCTGCGACGAATACTCGTAGACGTAACGGTCGAGGGGCAGCGATCGCTCCCAGCGCCGTCCCATTTCGCCGCGCAGCGGATGTTTGTTGATGTAGTCGGCGAAATACGGCGTTGGCGCGCTGGTGAACGCGCTTGACGTCACCCATTCGCCATCGGCCTCGTCGAGCCAGATCACCGCATCGGGCTTGTGTCCCGTCAGCCCGATGGCGGAGCGGGCCTTGAGCGAGATGCCGACGACCCGCGGCGCCGGCGATCCCTGCAGGCGCAACTCGTCGGCCAGCGTGCTCGACATCATCTGACGCGCGCTGTGGCCTACGCCTCGAACAGGGCTCCCGTAAGAAATCAGCTTCTCGTTGTCATCGTCCGTGCAGCTGACGAGCCGGCTGTTGTTCCTCTCCCACCACTGGTTCAACACCATGCCGTGCACGGCCGGCACCGTGCCCGTGCCGATGCTGGCGTGTCCGGGGCAGGTGACGGTGTTGTAGTACGGATAGTCCGCCTGGCGGAACCACGCACCGTCGGCGATCAGGCGCTTCAAGCCCTTCGACCATTGATGCAGGAAGCGATCGATGTAATCGCCGCGCATCTGATCGATGGACACCAGCACCACGAGCTTCGGGCCGCGCGGCCGGGCGGCGGGGTGGCTCGCTGGCGTCTGGGCCACGACGACCTGCGCGGCAACCAGTGGGGCCAACACCAGGGGGACAACGAATCTCGACACGGCCCGGCGATCATACAATCCCGCGATGGCGTTCGGGCGGCGCAATCTCGCGGCGACGGCGGGCATGGTCCTGCTCGCCGTGGCACGGCCGGCGGGCCAGCCACCAACCCTGAAAGAGGTGCTCGAACGAGCGGCGGCCTACGTCGAGCGTTTTCACCAGCAATTGGCGCAGATCGTCTCGGAGGAGACCTACACGCAGACGATCGTCAACACCTCGCGCTTCACGAACACGCTGCTGGGGCAGCCCACGCAGCGGCTGCGCTCGGATCTGATTCTGGTGAAGCCAACGGCGGAACAGCGCTTCGTGGAACTCCGCGATGTGTTCGAGGTGAATGGCAGCCCGGTTCGCGATCGCGAAGCACGGCTGGAGGCGCTGCTGCACGACCCGCGCGGCGGCGCTCGCATCGACGCCATCCTCCGGGAGAGCGCCCGCTACAACATCGGCAGCATCACGCGAAACGTCAACACACCGGTGATGCCGCTGCAGTTTCTCGACCAGGCGAATCAGCCACGCTTTCAGTTCAAACACATCGACAGGCCGCGGCCGGTGTTCGCCGACTCGCGCGAACAGCCGGCCGGCGACGCCGGGGTGTTTCGCGTGACGACGGAGATGTGGACGATTGAGTATCGCGAGCGCGGGCGGAACACGATTATCCGACGGCCGAATGGCGACAACCTCCCCGTGCGCGGCCGTTTCTGGATCGACCCCGCCAGCGGAGCGGTGTTGATCAGCGAGATGATCGCCGACAGCGGCGGCGTCGTGGCCACGGTCACCGTCAGCTACCAGTCGGAGCCGCTAATGGGATTCCTGGTGCCGATCGAAATGCGGGAATCGTACGTGCGCACCGGCGAACGCATCACCGGCCACGCGGTCTACGGCCGCTTTCGAACGTTGAAACAGTGATAGGATTTGGCCCTGTCGCGTCAGCGCCGGCGCGCAGCAATGTAGACGAGGAATTCATGCGACGCCTGCTACTGGGTTGCATCATCGCCGGCGCTCTTCTCCCGCTGCCCGCGCGCGGCACCGAACCGCTCCCGGCGGATCTGCAGAAAATCAAGATCACCGCAACCGGAGCGTTATCGTCGAAGTACGCGCTGCTGCATCTCTACGCCGAGCACGGCTACAAGGGTTACGCGATGGTGGACGGCACCGGCCGCATCGTGTGGCACTTCCGCACCAAAGACTATCCGTTCGGCGCCGACCGCCGCAAGAACGGCAACTTCGTGTTCATGGACAAGGGGCGCGGCCTCGTCGAGGTCGACGCCAAGGGTAACGTGGTGCGCGAGCTCGCGCAGCGCGATCCCGAGCGCGAAATGCACCACGCGATCGTGGTCACGCCGGCGGACACGGTGTTGTACCTCGCGTTCGACACGGAGACCTTCAACGGCAAGGCGCTGAAGGGTGAAGCGATCTGGGAGTGGAATCCCGACACCGGCGAGGACGTGAAGCGCTGGCGCTCATGGGATTTCATGGATCCGGCGCTCGATCGTTCCACACGCACCGCCGGCGAGTGGCTGCACGGCAACTCGCTGCACGTCGGGCCGCGCGGCAATATTCTGCTCAGCTTTCACTACATCGATCAGGTCATTTCGATTGCCGCCGACTGGAAGTCGATCGAGTGGCGCCTCGGGGGCGTGCGGCCGACCGTCCGCGTCGCGCCGGCGCACCAGACGTCGGCGCAACACACCGCGGCCGAGATTGAGCCGAACCGCATCCTGATGTTCGACAACCGCACGGCGTTGCAGCCGCCGTACTCGCGCGCGGTCGAGTACCTGATCGAAGGCAACGTGGCGAAGCAGGTGTGGGAGTGGCGCCCGAAGCCGGACAACTACGCGGCGGCGGTCAGCTCGGCGCGGCGGTTGCCCAACGGGAACACGCTCGTCGCGTTCGGCATGGTCAAGGGCCGCAACGGATCAACCGGCCCCACTGAGGCCTACGAAGTGGCCAGAGACGGCACGGTGGCGTGGCACGTCGTGGTCGAAGGCGTGATGACGCTGTTCCGCGTCGAGCCGATTACTTCGTTCGAACCGTAATCACGCGCCCGGGCGCGACGCCGCGATGCCACACCGGTGCCCGTTTGCCAAAGCGCGGCACAATCACCTGCACATCGACGCGCGTCACGCCGGCAGGCACGCCGACATGCACCGGCACATCGCTTTGCGCGTCATAGCCGGAACCGCTGTCAACGAGCCGCGCGCCAAGCAGCCGGGTCGTGCCGGCGGCATAGACGCGGACTTCGGCGCCGGCTCGCGTCGATCGGCCCTCGCCGTCGACGACCTTGATGTGCAGCCCACGGCCGGCGTCCGCCGCCGGCAGCATGTTGCGCAGGACGAGGTGCGTGCCGTCTGCCCGCGCGCCGGTCAGCGACAGATCGGGATCGTGATCGCCGTCCACATCCACCCACTGCACGCCGTGGTCGGCCTGCAGGTTGCGAATCGACGGTGGCGTCACGTCTGCGAACTTGTCGCCGGTATTGCGGAACAGCGTGTCCTGCCAGCTCGCGCCGCCGGTGACGGTGCCGTTCACATAGAGATCGAGCCGGCCGTCGTGATCGAAGTCCGCAAAGGCGCAGGCGTCGTAGCGTGAATCGATCGCAATGCCCCACGCTTCCGATCGATCGGCGAACGTGCCCTGGCCTTGATTGGTGAAGAGACCCAGCGGGCCGTAGTTGGCGGCAAACAGATCGAAGCGGCCGTCGTTGTCGACGTCGGCCGCGCACACCCGCACGGTGCCGTTGCCGGCCGCCTTCGGCGTCCGCCCGCCCCACGCCACGCCGGCACTGTCGGCAACGTCGGTGAACTTGCCGCCGTCGTTGCGAAACAGCCCGTTGGCGTCGCCGTCCATGTTGGCAACGGCGACATCGAGATCGCCGTCCTCGTCGAAGTCGAACCACACCGCGCCTACCGTGCGACGCGCGTCAGCCAGTCCAATCGCGGCGGCGACATCCGAAAACTTGCCGGAGTTGTTGCGATACAACGCGTTGGCGCGATCGCGGTAGCCGATGAAGAGATCGAGATCGCCGTCAGCATCGAAATCGACCCACACGGGCTGCCGGACCGCGCCGGTGGCAACGGTAAGACCGACGTCGTTGGTGGTGTCGGTGAACGTACCCGACGTATTGCGATACAGCTTCAGCACCGACGCGGTCGGAGACGGCGTGAAGCCAAGCAGCAGATCGGAATCGCCGTCGCCGTCGAAGTCACCCCAGGCGGCGGCACGGGTTGGCCGGGAGTCGACGATGCCGGCTGAAGCGGCGACGTCGACGAACCTGCCCGCGTCGTTGCGATACAACCGGTTGGGCTTGCCGTCGAAACCGACGAACAGATCGGGATCGCCGTCGCCGTCGTAGTCGGCGAACGCATTCGTGAACGTCAAGCCGGCGCCGAGCAACTCCGGCTGCATCGGCTCAAACGCCGGCCGCTCCTGGCCGATGACGATCGCGGAGGTGAGGAGACAGAGGGAGATCGCCCGCAGCATCGGCACATCCTATGACATCAGCGGGTATCATGGCATCCTGATGACCAGACTCGTTCCGGCCGCGGTCTTGCTGCTGATTGCGGTGGAGGCGTCACCGCAGGACGTCACGCACTCCTGTGTCGTGATCCAGCAACTCAGCGCCACCATACCGACGTTGACCACGGGCGATCGATGTGCAACGGCGTTGTCGCCGGCATCGACATTCAAGATCCCACACGCCCTGATGGCGCTCGAGATTGGAGTCGTCTCGTTCGACAGCGTCGAAAAATGGGACGGCACACGATACGATCGACAACTCAAGTGGAACCGGGATCACAGCGTGATCTCCGCGCTCAAGCCATCGGTGTTGTGGGTGTTTCAGCGGATCGCGCCCCGAATCGGAGCCGCGCGCGCATCGGCGTGGCTCGGCAAATTCGGCTACGGCAACCGCGACGTTTCAGGACCGATCGACCAGTACTGGGTCAACGGCCGCCTGCAGATCTCCGCGCCACAACAGGTCGCGTTCCTGACCAGGTTTTTTGCCGGTACTTTGCCGGTTCGAAGGGAGTTCGTCGATGCGGTTCGCGAAGGTCTCCGCCAGCGGACGGGCACCGTCGAGAACTCGCTTGGAGTGCAGCCCTTGAAAGGCGATTGGCGCGCCACCACCTTGTTCGCCAAGACGGGTGCGACGACGACCGCTGCCTATCGCGTCAGCTGGCTCGTCGGCATGCTGCAGAAGGGCGGCCGGCAATACGTATTCGCCAGCATGGTGTGGAAGGAAAAGGGTGACGTCGACTCACTGGCTGCTGCGCACCTCGCGGCGTCGGCGTTCGTCGACGCCGGCCTTCTACCCAGCGGGCAATAGGTTGGTTATGATGCGCGCGTGACCTCTCGCGCGCTTATCTCATTTTTCGTCCTGTTGTGCGTCGTTGCGTCCTCGGCGCAATCACCAGCGGTGTTCGAAGTTCACGAGGCTACCATCGCGCACATCCACGACGCGATGAAGGCCGGCCGGATCACGTGCCGCGCGCTGGTCGAGCAGTATCTGCGCCGCATCGACGCCTTCGACAAGAACGGCCCGGCGATCAACGCGATCGTTATCACCAATCCCGAGGCGTTGAAGCAGGCCGACGCGATGGATCAGCGCTTCAAGCAAGGCGGCCTGTCCGGACCGCTGCACTGCATCCCCACCATCGTCAAGGACAACTTCGAGACCATCGGTTTGCAAAGCGCAAATGGTTCACTCGCGTTGGCGGGGTTCGTGTCGAACAAGGACGCGTTCCAGGTCCGGAAGATCAAGGAAGCCGGCGCGATTGTGATCGCCAAGTCGAACATGGCCGAGTGGGCGTTCACGCCGAACGAGACGCTCAGCTCGATCCTGCCGGGCTATACGAAGAACCCCTACGCGCTCGATCGCGTCACCGCGGGATCCAGCGGCGGCACGGCGGCGGCGGTGGCGGCGAGTTTCGGCGCCGTGGGGCTTGGCAGCGACACCGGCAATTCCATCCGCGGACCGTCATCGCATCAGGCGCTCGTCGGCATCCGGTCGACGATGGGAATGACCAGCCGGGCGGGCGTGATGCCGCTCAACCTGCTGGCGGATATCGCCGGGCCGATGACGCGGACCGTGGCCGATGCGGTGTCGGTGTTTCAAGTGATCGTCGGCAGCGATCCGGATGATCCCGTGACGGCGGCCGCGGCCTCGCATCTGCCGCAGAACTACGCCGCGTCGCTGGTCGCCGGCGGACTGAAAGGCGCGCGGATCGGTGTGTTGCGATTTGCCTACGAGCGTGAGAGCACCGACGCGGAGATCGTCCAAGTGTTCATGGGCGCGGTCGACGATCTGCGAAAAGCGGGCGCGACGATCATCGATCCCGGAGTGGTCCCAGGTATCTTCGACATCCGCCGGCAACAGGGTGCCGGTCCGTGCATGGGATTCAAGTACGACATCAATCGCTTTCTCGCCTCGCACGGGGACCGCGTACCGGTGAAGAGCCTCACCGAGATCATCAAGTCTGGACGATTCCATCCGACGGTGCGGCTGCGGCTCGATCAATCGGAGGAAGGCGTGGCGAACGGCCCGGACACGCCGGCGTGCCAGGCGGAGATGAGCTATCGCGACCAGGTGCGCGCGGCGGTGAACAAAGCGATGGACGCGGAGAAGATCGACGCGTGGGTGTATCCAACGTGGAGCAACCCGCCGCGGCTGATCGGCGATCTCAACACGCCCGGCGGCGACAACAGCCAGTTCTTTTCGCCGACCACCGGCTTCCCCGCGATCCAGGTGCCGATGGGCTACACGCGAGGCGGACGGTTGCCGGCCGGCATCACGTTCTTCGGGCGCGCCTGGTCGGAGGCGCAGTTGATCAAGTACGCGTACGCCTACGAACAGGCCACGCGGCAGCGGCGACCACCGGAGAGCACGCCGCCGCTGCGGTAATCACGTTTCACCCTGGCACCGCTGAAGCGGTGCCCTACGTACTGGAGCAGATATGGCGGTCAACGGCATGCATGGACTGTTGTACACATCCGAGCCCGAGGCGCTGCGCGCGATGCTGCGAGATGTGTTTGGATTCGCGCACGTCGATGCCGGAGGCGGCTGGCTGATTTTCGCGATGCCGCCGGCGGAGCTCGGCGTCCATCCCATGGAAGGCGAGAACTTCGACGCCGGCCATCGACACCTGATCTCGTTCATGTGCGACAACCTGACGAAGACCATCGCCGAGCTCCGCGCGAAAGGCGTGAAGGTGGTTGGCGAGCCGCGCGACGAGGGCTATGGCATCACGACGATGCTGCATCTGCCGGGAGGATGCGAGGTGATGCTGTACGAGCCGCGGCACCCGATCGCTGCAGGGATGAAAGGGGTCAGACCCCGAAAATCGCCCTCGCGCAGGGCGAGTCGGGGAAAGAGCGCGGCGAAAACAGCTAGCCGGCGGCCGAATCGGCGAGCGAAGAAAGCTGGGCGACGTCGGTAAACGTCAGCGACTCGGAGTTCACGCAGTGCCGCTGGCGCGTCGGCGGCGGGCCATCAGGAAAGACGTGCCCGAGATGGCAGCCGCAGCGCGCGCACAGGATCTCGACCCGCCGCATCCCGTAGCTGTGGTCGGGTTTCGTCGCCACGTTCTCGTCGGCGATCGGCTGGAAAAAACTCGGCCAGCCGGTTCCCGAGTCAAACTTGGAGTTTGAGGCGAACAACGGCAGGCCGCAGCAGATGCATGAATAGACGCCCGCCCGTTTGTTGTCGAGCAGCGTCCCGCAGAACGGCCGCTCGGTCCCATGTGCGCGGGCGATCGCAAACTGCTGCGGAGTGAGCAGTGTCTTCCACTCCTCTTCAGTTTTTTCCACACGAGGAACATCCACAGGGCCGACCAATTGACCCTGACGATTGAAGACGCGCACTGAAACCTGCTTCATTTTTGCTTGCCGATCTCTCGAACGGTGAGGCCAGGTAGCGGCTGGCTGTCGCCGAAGAACGTGCTCGGCTGTTTGAGTAACTCCTGTCCGAAAAACGATCGCGCGATCAGCCGGGTCAGCTCGAGCGCGCGCTCCGGCGCAATCTTGCCAAACGCGCCGCGCTGCCGGAGCGGCCCGGCCCAGAAATTCATCTCCGTAAAGTCGACGTGCAACGTGTCGGCGACGTCGACCCGGTAGGTACTTGGATGCCGCACGACTATATATATAGTCACTCGCGCCGGCGCGGCGGCGCTCAACTTCGACGGCATCCCGCAGTATGGGACGATGATCGATACCGCCGTTCCCGGCGCCGT
>Ga0187893_10004415_pt1 | contig 26788 bp, 27 predicted proteins | sample MA1701074metaG_FD_139574 | JGI IMG/M metagenome (GOLD analysis project Ga0187893, IMG submission 139574) | White microbial mat communities from a basaltic lava cave in the Kipuka Kanohina Cave System on the Island of Hawaii, USA - MA170107-4 metaG ... | reverse complement strand
CGAACAGCCGCCGCCGTATCAGCGGCCATCGGACAACTTCTTGACTCCTTTACGCCGCATGAATGCACAAACTACTTCAAAAATGCGGGATATGATCGAACTTAAAATCATAATGCTCTAACCGGGGCGTCAGGAAGATTTCAGCAAGGAGCAGGTGCTGGAAGCGATGGAGGATGCGGGGATCAGGCATCTTGAGCCGCATCTCGACGATGAGACGCGCGAGGGCAATTACTGGGCGCAGACCCTCTCCGGCGGCGAACAGCAGCGCATCGGTTTTGCCCGCATCTTCCTGCACAAGCCCGACGTGCTGATGCTGGACGAGGTGACCTCCTCGATGGATCCCGGCGCGGAGCAGGAGCTTTACAGCCGCGTCATCGAAAAGCTTCCCGCAATCATCCTCATCAGCATCGCCCACCGCGAAAAAGTTTTGCAGTTCCACACCATCCACGGCCACATCGCCGACAAGCAGTTCCGCAGCATACCGCTGATGGGGCTGCGGTAATTCTTAGCCCGCTGCGGGAGCCGGAACCGGCCTCATATCTTTGTTCGGCTTGTTGACCGCGCCGGTGAAAATGACCGTTCCTGTGGCGATGTCCTGCACCGCGAACACGAACGAGCGGTCGAAATGGATATTGATGCGGCGCGGCGGGGCCTGCACCGAGGTCGCCCTTATGCCGCCGCTGACGATGCTCGCGCCTGTGCTGCCGTTTTCATCGGTTTCAAAGACGATGTCTTCCTTGCACTCGCTGAATTCGAGCGCTCTGCCGCTCTCGATCATGTTGCTGAAATTGGCGGCAGGGGTGAACAGGGTTTTAAGACCTACCTGCTGCAGCGGCGGAATCAGGTTGTGCCGCTGCTTCATGTCCATGCGCGGCAGTTCGACGATGCCGCGCGCATCTTCGAACTGATAGGGATCAAGCCACGCGGGCACGCCGCCCGCCGCCTGCGCCGCCATCCAGTTGCGCGCGCTCATCGCTGCGTCGGTCGGGCGCACGAGCACGATGCGCATGCTCGGGTATTTTCTTTCCCTGGGATTCTTCTCGGCGTAGGTCAGCGCGATGGCCTCGTAATCATCGTCCTGCTGATAGGTAACTTGTCCTTCCGCAAATTCGCGATGCATGATTGGCGTGAAAAATTCCTCGCCGCCGTCGGAAGTGAATTTTTTGTTGAGATCGGTCAGTTTGGGATCGAATTTGTTCGTCCACATCCCCTTGAAATAAAGCGCGCTGGCAAGGAAGGCCGCCATGTCCCCATCGAACTTGTCGGCGATATGCGTTATCAGGCCCTTCTCGTCGGTCGGTTTTTCCTTGGTATTATCGCTTGCCCACGTATTCGCGTCAGCGGCAAGATTAGGATTGGCGGCAAAACTTTTATTGGTGATGAGCGATGAGAAAAGCTGTTCCATCGATCTTGCATATGTATCTTTCAGCCGCGCGAAATCGCTGTTGACCCAGAACGCTGTCGCGGTTTTCAGCGTGACCTTGTCCTTGTTGGCGTCGAGGATGGTCTGGTTCAGCGTAATCAGTTTCGCGATTTCATCGTCGAGCCGCGCCTCGTCCGCATTGAAAAGCACCTGCGCCATCTCCTCCCGCATCGTCCCCGCTGCGCCCTTGGCGATCATGGAAAGAAAACGCAGATGGTTGTAGGGGGAAACGATCAGGTTGTCTCCGGCGTCCTGCTGGTTCGCGCCGACGGCTTCGGCGAAGGCCATGGTCAGGCGGATGATATTGCGGACTTCGGGCGCGAAATGCGCTCCGGGTTCGGTGTGTGTACGGCGCATAATGATTTCCCCTTTAAAATGAATTGGCACTTAAACCTTAAACGGTTTTAGCAGAAGTGGGGAGGCGCTTAAAGAGGGTGTTTAAAGCCCGAAAACAGGGGCAGGCGCGAGAGCGGGCGCAGGGGCGGGCATCGGAACTGAGGCCATCGCCGAAAGAGTGGCGCCAACGCCGTGGGCGTAGGCATTATATTTCGTGGAGAGATAGGGAAGGATGGCGCTTCTCCGCGTGGCGGGGCTGCTGCCATCGAAAACTTCATCTATCATCGCATTGAATAATTCACCAATCATAAGGCTCACTATAACTAAATTTCTAAACGAGTCAACATGAAGAAATAAAATATTTCAAAAAATACGATTTTTGAAATAAAATTATAAAAATGCCCTTCTTATACAAAAACGCCTGAACGTTCGTCCCGGTTCCTTGCATGGAATGAATTTACTTCCGGTACTTGTCCAGCACCGCTTCGATCTGGTTGAGCAGGGGGGTGATCTCGGCGGCGAAATCGTCGCGCTTTGCCTTGTCGATCCCCTCATTGGCCTTGTTCATCAGGCCGGCGACGCGGTCCTGGAAAGCGGCGAGGTGCTTGTAATAACGCATCTGGCTGACACTAGTCGCGCGCAGCCTTTTGGAAAGGCCGTTGATGAGAGCGCTCACGACCGGATCGTCGATGCGCGCGATCCGCGTTTCCAACTCGTCCCGGCTCATGACGCTGATGACGCTTTTCTCGGTCGCTTTCACCGTGGCAAAACGCATTTCACTCTCAAGCACGCCCATTTCGCCGAACACTTCGCCGGGGCCGATCTCCGCAAGCTTGACGCTGTGCCCGTCTTCATCGATCACCACTTCGACCATGCCGCTTTCGATATAAAAGGCCTGATGCGAGGGGGTCCCCTGCTGGCATACGGTTTGTCCCGCCATGCAGGTAATGCGCGCGAGCGGCATGACGCCGTCGGGTCTGGTCTCGTCGATTTTAGATTGTTCCCCCATAACAAAAACAGTATATCAGGAGAGGGTTAAAATAAATCCGCATTATGGTGTTATGAGATCATTTTTACTCTTTTCGATCATGGCGATAGCCTTGGCCCTCGCCTCCTGCGCCGGCCCGAACGGCGCGGCCAATGGCACCCATCATGGCGCGAGCGCCCGCGCCGATATCTTCAGGATCCCGCTGCCCTGACGCCGCGGCAATTAACGCCTTCTTAATAATATTTACATATCATCTATATTCATGGCAGAAAGTCTACACAAAGAGTTCAGGCTGGCGGCAGAGGGCAATCCCAACGACCGCCCTCCTGAATTCCAGCATCTGCCCTACCCCGGCCCGGATGTTGATGCGCCGCTTTCCGTCGACGAGTTTTGGCAGGCCTACGGGGATGCGAGGGATACCGTAATTTCCGATATCGATACGATCGAAGCCGGTTTGTTTAACGCGGTGCAGGACACAATGTCGCAAAGCTACGATCTGGGACGCGACGATCTTGCCGATGAAATCAATAAAGCATGGGAGCAGGTGCTCCAGAAAAATGCCAACGTCGATTTTGCCTCGTCCTCCGGGCTTTATGTTTTGCTGCAGCAGCGCCTTGAAACCAGCCGGGAATTTGAAGGAACGCTCGGTCGGATTATCGAGAAGGAGCCCCGCTTGCTGACCCCCGAACTGGCGCAGGCTCTGGGCGAAAATCACCAGATTATAGAGGACACGCGGGAATTCATCGACCATCTGGGCGATGAAATGCAAAAAGAAGGCTATGTCCACGAAGCGAGCCTCGCTCCCAAACCCTCCGGCCCCGGCAATAATTTCAGCTGATCCGGCAAACAAAAACTGGCTGCCTCCGTTTAAACGGATGACAGCCAGTCTCTTGTGTGTGGGGAACAGATATTCCTGTGTGTGGGGTAAAGGAGAATAATCTGTACAGTGCAGGTCATAAAGATTTCCCCCCCCTATGTCAATAGAAAATATCCTTGAAAAATAAAAAAATATCTATTAGAGATATTCAGACGTTAAATTCTGGGAAAAAACATGGATTTCGGGGCAAAAGTCAGGGCGGGCAGGGCCATATTGTCATGGACGAGGGACGACCTCGCTGCCGCCTCCACCGTCTCCGCTCCCGCCATCAAGAACATCGAAACCGGCGCCTCCAGCCCCACCGCCACCACGCAGCGCCATATCTGCCGCGCCTTTGAAAACGAGGGCGTGTTTTTCGCGGGGCAGGGCGTCGAGCACCGCGTCGACCGCATCCGCTTTTTCAGCGATTTTCTCGAAGTGCTGGAGGACGCGCAGGCCTCGCTCAAAAAAGGCGAGGAACTGCTGCTCCACTGCGCCGACGAGCGCAAGAACACCCCCGAAGTTACGGGCAAGATAGCCGAACTGTCGCGCGCGGGCATCGTCCTGCGCCTGACGATTGAAACCGGCAACCGCGCCATCACGACCGACCCCGCCAATTACCGCACCATCGATCCGGCGCTGGTCGAAAGCGCGGAAGTCTCGGTCATCTATGCCGACAAATACGTGCTGCATGTGCCGGACGGCGAGCGCGATATTTACATCCTGATTAAAAACCGTCCGCTCGCCGCCGTGCGCCGCCGCGAATTCGAATACTGGTGGAAGAAGGGGGCGCCCTATGTCGCGGCGTAGCAGAAGGAAATATTTCGCCGGGATCGAGTGGGGCGATTTTGAGGGCGATAGAATCATCCTGCCGGTCTGCCCGCGCTCGCAGGCCGTCAACAGCCGCAACTTTGAGGCTACCGTAATGGCGCTCGCGGAGCGCGTGAACCATGTCCATGTCCTGCTGTGCGACACACTCGACCGCTACAATCTCGAAGGCACACCCAAGGCAAAAGAGGTAAGGGCGCATATTCACGGCAGCAGGTGGCTGGACCTTCACCTGCCGGTGATCGAAGAACATATCGGGAGCTTCGATGTGCGGCGCTGGGATAGGGTGCGCGGCGACCCCGGCTTTGATCCCCGCCTGCAACTGATGCACCGGCTTTACGCGCAAAATGCCGACATGCGCCGCATCGTCGACAATGTCGCAAGCCATTATCTGGTGGCCAAGGAAAAGCGCTTCACCAATAAGGGACTGCCTTTCAACTATGAAATCGAGAAGCAGAATTCGGTCTGCTACCTGCTCGAGGAATTCGCGGGCGACGCGGTTTGCAATGAATGGTTCGGCGGCCTGCCCGAAGCCTACTGGGGTTTTTATGTCGGCGATCCGGATATCTTCAACCGCGTCAATACCCTCAACCGCGCCATCGACCTCACCATCCCGCCGACCTGCGCCGTTCATCTAAACCGCCTCTCCCCCCCGCTGCGCGTGGAACATACGCCGAGGGTGGCGTGAGCGTCTGATTTTATGGGTGGCGGCCGTCAAAACCCGGTGGCTCAAGGCGTCTTGTCGATAACCTTCTGAAACTTGCCCCGGATCAGATCGGTCAGGGGCGCGAATTCGATGGCGACCTCGCCCAGGCACCTGCGGACGATGTTTCGCTTGTGCTCGACACCGATGCCGAGAGTCCGGCGCAGGGCGAACATCATCCTGAATTCTTCTTCCACCCCGTCGCTGAAGCGGCGTTCGTCGGCGGACATCAGCAAGCCGCTGATGCTCCAGTTTTTCACAGGGTACTTTTTCCCGCGGACACGGGCGGCGCAGCGATCGTGGGTCCGGCGGGGATGGCGGCGCACCTTGATAAAGGCGGTATCGTTGCCACCGCAGGGCGGCAAGGATGAAAACTCGTTGTCTTCCATGGCGGTATCCATTTGTAGTTTTTTTCCCCAGTCCTTAATTGTTGCACATAAGAACCCCCCTTCGCAAATTTACATATATAAGCCACGGATAAAATAAGGAAAAATTAAGGCCGCTCTGCGGGGGGGCAGAGCGGCCTAGTCTTATGTGGGGAACAGATAATTCTATGTGTGTGGGGGATAAGAACAATCTGTATGCATATTGTCATAAGGTATTACGGATATTCTGTCAACACAAAAATTACATTTTTTCAATATTTTTTTTATACTAAAAGTATAATACATTGAAATAAAAGAACCCGTGAAATTTCCTTAGCCCCCGGCTTTTAACGGAGTTATCATTTTATCCACAGAGTTACGCAGGGTTAAGGGGTGGAATTCCGTCATGAAAAAAATCGCTACTTTTATAGCAACGGCGCTGCTGGCGGGGGGATTGTCCATGGCGTGGGAGCCGTTTTTCTCGCTGTTCGTCTACGATGAGGGTTTTCTCGGTTTCTGGCTTCTCTGCGCGGTCATCACCGTCGCGGCGCTGCATCTTTCGACCGCAAGCTGGAGACTGGCGCTGGGCCGCAGCCTTGCGTTCGCCGCCGGCATCGGCGCGCTCGGCGGGCTTGGAATAATGATGACGGCGGGGCCGGCTGAAGCCTCGATCCCGCTGGTTATCGCGCTGGCCGCGTTCGGCGCTTCATGGCCGCTGACCAATCATGTCGTGCGGTCCGACCCGCAGGCGCTCGCGCAGCTAGCGGAAACCTCAAAGCATCTTGCCGGCTTTCCCGCTTTCTACAGCGGCGAAGTGCAGGAGTGGATGCATGCGCAGGAAACGCGCAGGAAAAATGCGGTCAGGCGCATGTGGATCGGCCTGTGCTTTGCGATCCCTGCCGCCGCGATCGTCATGGGCGCCGCCGATTTTTACATCATCCCCGATACTGTGAACGACGAGGGCGAATGCTGGTGGGACTGGGTGGTGTTCGGCGTGTGGCTGGCCGCGATATGCGCGGGGGCAGGGGTTTCGTGCCTGCCCGCGTGGGATCTGAAGGACGAGATGAAGGAAAAGCTCCTGAAGCGGCTTATTTCTTATTTCGGCGACCTCAAGCACCAGGAGGACATGAAGTTCGACGCGAAGAAATTCAGGGAAGCGGGGCTGGTCGGCGCCTTCAACCGGGAGGACACCGACGATGGTTTTACCGGCACCCACGGCCATGTCGGTTTCGAACTGGCGGAAGTGGACCTTGAATATGAAACGGGCTCCGGCAAGAACCGGCGCACCGAACAGGTGTTCGACGGCCTGATGATCGTGATGAATTTCCCGCTCCCTTTTCAGGGCAAGACGCTGGTTTTGCGCGATCAGGGCAAGTTCGGCAACTGGATCAAGGACAAGATATCCGGCCTTGAGCGCGTCAACCTGAACATCAAGCAGTTCGAGGACAGGTTCGAGGTCTATTCGACCGACCAGATCGAGGCGCGCGCGATTCTCACCCCGGACCTGATGGAAAACGTCATTAAGCTTGGCGTCCTTTTCAGCGGCAAAAAATACGACCGGCTGAAGGAAAAGGACGAATACGCCGCCGCCGTCGGCAATGTCCAGCTTGCCTTCGAGGACAGCTCCCTGATGATTACGATAGCGACGGGCAAGGACCTGTTCGAGGTCGGGCATCTGGACGCGAGCATGGAAGACACCGCCCGCATCGCCCAGTTCGCCCGCGAAGTCGGGATTATCTATGAGATCATCGACACGCTGGAGCTGAACCGCAAGGCGGAGACGTTCGCGGTATTGAAGGCTTAAGATTCATTTTACGCGGAGTACCGGAGAAGCGGAGTTTTTATGCGTTTTTCTCCGTAACTCCGCATCTCCGCGTAAAAAGCTTGCGCTTCGCGCGGATTTTTGTGGATTTTCGATTTTATTTGCGCTAAACAATTGCCATTCCCTGACATAAAGGAACGTCCCTCCCGGCAAGCCCGACGACACGAACCTTTGGTCAAAACAGATACCTAGAGGCAAAAATGGCAAAGACGACGCCGATGGAATATGTCCGCCAGGTGCGGAGCGAAATACAGAAGATTACATGGCCCTCGCGCAAAGAAACGACGGCCAGTACGGTTGCGGTTTTCATCATGGTCACGCTGGCGGCGATATTCATGTTCATGGCCGACCAGTTCATGGCGATGATGGTGAACTGGATTCTCAAGCTTGGCATGGGATAATTAGGAGAGATTGAAATGAGCACAAATACCCAGGAAAGCGGCAACAGCGGCAAGGAAGGCAAAAAGCGCTGGTACGTCCTGCATGTCTATTCGGGCTTTGAAAACAAGGTGGCCGAAGCGATCCGCGACAAGGCGAAGAAAAAAGGCCTTGCCGACAAGATCGAGGAAATCATGGTGCCGACCGAGGAAGTCACCGAAGTGCGGAAAGGCAAGCGCGTCAACGCCGAGCGCAAGTTCTTCCCCGGCTACGTGCTGGCGAAACTGGAACTCGACGACGACGTCTGGCACCTTATCAAGGATACGCCCAAGGTCACGGGTTTTCTGGGCGCGGGCAACAAGCCCTCTCCCGTCAGCGAGAAAGAGGCCGAACGCCTGATGAAGCAGATCCAGGAAGGCGTCGACCGGCCGCGCCCCTCCGTCATTTACGATATCGGCGAGGAGGTTAAGGTCACTGACGGCCCGTTTGCCTCCTTCAACGGCTTCGTCGAGGATATCGACGAGGAAAAGGGCAAACTCAAGGTCTCCGTTTCCATCTTCGGCAGGGCAACGCCGGTGGAGCTGGAATACTCGCAGGTTGAGAAGATTTAATTAATTAACCGCAGAGACGCAGAGGCGCAGAGAATAGAAAACTCTGCGCCTCTGCGTCTCTGCGGTTAATTTTAAAATGCCATATGATCCATAAAAACCTTGCATTTCCGCGGGCATAACGCTATAAACCCCGCATTCGCAACGACCGTGGAAGGTTTTCCGGCCAAGTCCTGCCGGAGCCGCACCACGAACCTCTAACCTTAAGGAGGCCAAAATGGCAAAGAAAGTAACAGGTTTTATCAACCTGACGATTACGGGAGGCTCCGCCAACCCGTCTCCGCCCGTCGGTCCGGCTCTGGGCCAGAAGGGCGTCAACATCATGGAATTCTGCACGGCTTTCAACAAGAAGACCGAAGCCAGCAAGGGAATTCCGATCCCGGTGATTATCACGGTTTACGAAGACCGCTCCTTCACCTTCATCACGAAAAAGCCGCCCGCGAGCTATTTCATCAAGAAAGCGGCAAAGCTTGAGTCCGGCTCCAAGACGCCGGGCCGCGAAATTGCGGGCAAGGTGACGAAAAAGCAGGTCAAGGAAATCGCCCAGGAGAAAATGGAAGATCTCAACGCCAACGATATCGAGGCGGCCATGAGGATCATCGCGGGCTCCGCCCGTTCCATGGGCATCGAAGTGGTGGAGGGCTGATATGACGCAAGGCAAAAAAATGAAGGCCGCTTACACGAACGTCGACCGCAACAAATTCTACCCGGTCGCCGAAGCCGTCAAGCTGGTCAAGGACGCGGCGAAAAACCGCAAATTCGATGAAACCGTCGAGCTTTCGATCAACCTCAACGTCGATCCCCGCCACGCCGATCAGGCCGTGCGCGGCATGTTCGAACTGCCGCACGGCACCGGCGCGAAGATCCGCGTCGCCGTGTTCGCGAAGGACGAAAAAGCGAAGGAAGCCAAGGCCGCCGGCGCGGATATCGTCGGCGCGGACGATCTCGCCGATAAAATCCGCAACGGCGAAATGAACTTCGACCGCTGCATCGCCACGCCCGACATGATGGGTCTGGTCGGCCAGCTTGGCAAGATCCTCGGCCCCAAGGGCATGATGCCGAACCCGAAACTGGGAACGGTGACGCCCGATGTTAAAAAGGCCGTCGAAGCGGCCAAGGGCGGCGCCATCGAATACCGCGCCGAAAAGGCCGGTATCGTCCAGGCGCGCGTCGGCAAGGCAAGCTTTGATGAGAAAAAACTCTCGGAGAATATCGTTGCTCTCGTCCGTGAAATCCTCCGCGCGAAACCCGCGGGCGCGAAAGGCACTTACATGAAAAAAGTGACCCTGAGTTCGACCATGGGCCCCGGCCTCAAGCTCGACCTCTCGCAATTCTCGGCCTCGCAGGACAAGAAAGCGGCTTAGACATAAGTATATACCATTTCGGTTTTGCAAGACCCCCTTTCAGTGTAGAATAGGGGGTCTTGTTTTTTTCACGCCATCGGGATTTCCAGCAATGTATTGGGCTATTTTCGGGATATTTCACAGTATTTTCCGCGCCATTTTCGCCGAGGTGAACCGGGTTTACAAGGTCGACGCCTGGCAGCTTGCTTTCTGGCACGCGAGCGTCGCGGTGATGATCCTGCTGCCCTTCATCCCGTTCATGGACTGGCCCGCCGATGTGAACTTTTATCTTGCCGCCGTGCTTGTCGCTCTCATCCTGTCCGTGGGCGTGGTTATCCAGCTCAATCTTTCCTCGCAAAAAAAGGGCAGGGTTTCCAGCATCGCCATCCCGCTGGAAGCGATATCCGCCGCCGTGATCTGGGTCCTCATAACGCCCGCCATGATTTATTATTATTCGCATGATCCGGTAATGACGTTCAGCGTCATCTGCGCTTTCCTGCTCGCCTCGGCGTCGCTTTTCTTCCTGCGCACCACCGATTTCTCATGGCAGGCCTTTGTCGTCGTCGCCCCGGTCGGGGTGACCTATGCGGTGGCGGCCGTCGTCACCAAGCTCGTCGTTCCTGAACACCAGCTTGTCCCGGCGGCGCTTTCCTTCGTGCTGATGAATTTCGTGGTGATGACGGTCGTAATGGGCCTTGTCCTGCTTCTCAAGCAAAAGGCCAACGCGAAGATGTATGAAAGGGCGACCATCAAGGCGGGCGTCCTGACCGGCGTCTTTTCAACCATGGCTTACCTGACATTCGTTGTCAGCGTCGTATATGCGCCCAATCCCGGCTACACGGGCATTCTTGCCGCTCTCGTCCCCGTCTGGCTGATGTGGTATCACGAATTGCGGCTGATCGAGGACCGCGCGAAACCGCTCGCGGGTCTTCTGATCGTGGCGAGCATCATCCTGCTGATTACTTCAACCTGGCCCTAGAGCGGCAGGCTTCAGAGCGCCGCGAAGCGTGCGCTGCGGGTTCACGCCGTAAAGCGGCAGCAGCGCCCATTCCAGCGGCTCGTCCGTAACATTGGAGTGAAACGACCAGTCCGGTATGCCGCGTACCAGCTCCGCAACCTGCCTGATATGGTTGCGGACGATGTCCTCAACCTCGTTTCTTGCGCTTTCGGCCCTTTTGATCGTGTGCGAAAAGCCGCCTTCCAGATCCCTGAACTTGACGTGCTTTTTATAATGGAACTCGATTTCGGCGGGATCCAGCACCTGCACGAGATTGACGGCGAGCCTGATGGAACTGAAGTTCTTGACCATCGCTTTGATCTCCTCGATCGGCGCAAGGAAATCGCTGATAATTACGACCCTGCTGTCTTCAGGCAGGGGCTGCCCGAGATGCACGGGGAATTTAGGAAGCTCCGCTCCGCCCCGGTTCTGCATTTCCTGCAGGGAAAACTCCTCGACGATCCGGTCGACGCCGTGCTCGTTATTGCTCATGTCAAGGCCGCTGCCGAGCAGGGTGAAACGCTCGCCGCTGCGGGCCGCAAGATGCGAAAGGCTCAGCAGCAGGATCTGGGAGGCCTGCTTTTTCGTAAAGCGGGGCGGGTTCGGGATCAGCGATTTGGCGGCCTTGTACTCCATCGATTTGCTGCCGTCGCTGAACAGATAGATCATGTGGGAAACTTCGCGTTCCCGGTGCTTGACCAGGAGCATGTCCCTGCCATTCCTGTCTTTCTGTTTCGCGGACTGCCGCCAGTCGATCCTGTTCAGCTCGTCGCCCACCTGGTACGGCTCGTAACTGTGGAACTGTGTGCCGATGCCTGCGATGGCGCGGTCGTGCGGGCCCTGCAGGATGCCGGCGATCCGGAGCGCTTCGAAATTAAGATCCGGCAGCTTTGCCGCCACCCGGTTCGCCTCGGTGCTTCTTTGGAATAATTTGCGTGCTGCGTTTGCCAGCGCTCCCATCGGTCTCCCCCATTTCAATTATTGGAAAAACCGTTGCACATGGCATGCGGGGAGTCAATTTGATTTTGCGAAAAAACTTGACGGCCCCGCCTTAATTCTGTAGAAACTGCCTTCATTCCTGTCCAAGACTACAGGTTCCGCGGTTTCCGGGGAGTAAATCCTGTACAGATAGGCGCCAGAAGACCGGCCAACGCCGGGTTCCGGCCTGCTGATTTGGACGAGGATGAGCCTTACATAGGCGTCATCCTTTTTTTATGGCCGCGGGGAACGGCCTTTTGAAAAAGTTTTTTGAAGGAGAACCATGCGATGCCGATGACCCGCGCTCAAAAAGAGCAGGAAGTGCAAGACCTCAAGAAAGGTTTTGAAAGCAACGAAGTTTTCGTCGTCACCCATTACTCGGGCCTGACCGTCGCGGAAATGACCGACCTGCGCGGCAAGCTCCGCGCGGCGGGCGCCTCCTACAAAGTGCCGAAAAACACGCTCGCCAAACGGGCGCTGGAAGGAACGCAGGTCGCAAAACTCGCGGACATGCTGGGCGGCCCGGTCGGCGTCGCCGCGTCCAACGATATGTCCGTCACCAAGACGGTTTATGAATTCGCGAAAAAGCACGAAAAACTTATCATCGTCGGCGGCGCCATGGGCGCGGAGATCCTCGACAAGGCCGGCGTTGAAAAAATCGCGAAACTGCCCACGCTCAACGAAGTGCGCGGCATGCTCGTCGGCCTGCTGCAGGCCCCGGGCGCGCAGCTCGCGCGTCTTGCCAAGGCCTATGCCGACAAGGGCGGCGCATCCGCCGCCGCTCCGGCTGCTGAAGCACCGACCGCCGCGCCCGCCGCAGAAGCCGCCCCGGCTGCTCCTGCTGCTCCGGAAACGCCGCCGGCAAGCTGATTACTGAAAACCGATCACTGACAACCGACAACCGATAACTGAAACTGAAGGAGAACTAAAATGGCTGCCAATCTTGCAAAAATCGTCGATGACCTGTCCGCCCTGACGGTCATGGAAGCTGCGGAACTCGCGAAGCTTCTGGAAGAAAAATGGGGCGGTTCCGCCGCCGCTCCGGTGGCCGCTGCCGCCGCTGCCGCTCCGGCTGAAGAGAAAGACAGCTTCACTGTCGTTCTCGCGAATGCCGGCGCCAACAAAATCGGCGTCATTAAAGAAGTCCGCGCCATCACCGGCCTCGGCCTGAAAGAAGCCAAGGACCTCGTCGAGGGCGCTCCGAAGCCTCTGAAAGAAGGCGTCAAGAAAGACGAAGCCGCGAAGTTCAAGGCCCAGCTCGAAGCAGCAGGCGCGACCGTCGAACTGAAGTAACTTCGGCACAGCATGTTCATCCCGGAAGGCATTGACCCTCCGGGATGATTTGCTGCTCTGGGCGCACAAAAGGGTTGACATTGCAAATCCTTTGCGCCATATAACACACGCAATACTGCACCCGGGATGAGCTTGACAGCAGTTAATCCACATAACGGCCACGGAATTTATCAAAGGCTGTAATGCTTTAACCGCTTCGATCCGTGAAGGATTTCGAGGCGGCATTGTCGTTTTAAACGTCGTATTTGACCGAGTCCTGACAGGACCCAATTGGCGAAGGTAGAAAAAATGAGCGCGAAAAAAGGTAAATCCACCTCCAAAGCAAAAGCCACCGAAAAGAAAAAGCCGCTGCAAGTGAAAAAAGCCAGCGGGCCCAAGGTTTACAAGCCCGCCAACGACGTTGACAGCTTCACCGGCCGCAAGCGCATCCGCCGCTCATTCGGGAAAATCCGCGAAGTCGCGGAAATGCCGAACCTGATCGAGGTGCAGCGCCAGTCTTATGAACTCTTCCTGCAGGCCGACCTCCCGGCGGACCAGCGCAAGATGCAGGGCCTGCACGAGGTTTTCACCTCCGTGTTCCCGATCAAGGACTTCTCCGATAAGGCTGAGATAGATTACGTTAAATACGAACTCGAAGAGCCCAAATACGACGTCGATGAATGCCGCCAGCGCGGCATGACCTACGCCGCCCCGCTGCGCGTGACGCTGCGCCTGTCTGTTTTCGACGTCGATGAGGATTCCGGCCTGCGCTCGATCCGCGACATTAAAGAGCAGGACGTTTACATGGTCGACATGCCGCTGATGACCGATGAAGGCACCTTCATCGTCAACGGCACCGAACGGGTGATCGTATCGCAGATGCACCGCTCCCCGGGCGTGTTCTTCGATCATGACGGCGGCAAGACGCATGCCTCCGGCAAATATTTGTTCGCCGCCCGCGTGATCCCGTACCGCGGCTCCTGGCTGGACTTTGAGTTCGACGCGAAAGACCACATGAACGTCCGCATCGACCGCCGCCGCAAATTGCCGGTGACGACGATGCTGCGCGCGCTCGATTCCGCCGAGACCGCCGCCTACCGCAAAAAATGCGAGGAGAACGACGAGCCCGTCGATACGCTGCTGGTGCAGGGCATGAGCAACGAGGAAATCCTCGGCACGTTCTACAACAAGATCGTTTACACCAAGGACAAAAAGGGCTGGAAAACGCCTTTTGACGGTTCGCGGCTGCGCGGCGTCAAGCTGTCCTACGACCTGATCGACGCCAAGAACGGCAAGGTCGTCCTCGAAGCCGGCGAGAAGATCACCCCGCGCAAGGCAAAGCAGCTCGCCGAAGAGGGCCTGAAAGAAATCCTGGCGCAGGACGAGCAGTTGCTCGGCCAGTATATCGCCGTCGATATTTTCGATTCCAAAACCGGCCTGGTTGAATTCGAGGCGGGCCACGAAATCGGCAAGGGCGATATCGACAAGCTTGCAGGCATGGGCGTGTCCGAACTGCCCGTGCTGGCGATCGACCACATCAATATCGGTCCCTATGTCCGCAACACGATGGAAATCGACAAGTGCGATACGCGCGAGGAAGCGCTGATCGACATCTACCGCGTCATGCGCCCCGGCGAGCCGCCGACGGTCGAGTCCGCGGAAGCGCTGTTTGCTTCGCTGTTCTTCGATCCCGAGCGCTACGACCTCTCTCCGGTCGGCCGCGTTAAAATGAACGGCCGTCTGGATCTCGATGCGCCCGACACGATGCGCGTGCTGCGCAAGGAAGACGTTCTTGCGATTCTCAGATACCTGCACGGCCTCAAGGACGGTCTGGGCGAAATCGACGATATCGACAACCTTGGCAACCGCCGGGTCCGCTCGGTTGGCGAACTGATGGAAAACCAGATCCGCGTCGGCCTGTTGCGCATGGAGCGTGCAATTAGAGAACGCATGAGCTCGGTCGATATCGACACTTACATGCCGCACGACCTTATCAACGCGAAACCGGCTGCCGCCGCCGTCCGTGAATTCTTCGGCTCCAGCCAGCTCTCGCAGTTCATGGACCAGACCAACCCGCTTTCCGAGATCACGCACAAGCGCCGCCTGTCGGCCCTTGGGCCCGGGGGTCTGACCCGCGAGCGCGCGGGCTTCGAGGTGCGCGACGTGCACCCGACGCACTACGGCCGCATCTGCCCGATTGAAACGCCGGAAGGCCCGAACATCGGTCTGATCAACTCGCTCTCGACCTTCGCCCGCGTCAACCAGTACGGCTTCATCGAATCCCCGTACCGCAAGGTCGTAAACGCCAAGGTGAGCGACGAAGTCATTTACATGTCGGCGATGGAAGAAGCCAAATACACGATCGCGCAGGCGAACTCGCCGCTCGACAAGACCGGCAAGTTCACCGCCGATCTGGTTCAGTGCCGCAAGGGCGGTGAAAACCTGATGTCGACGCCCGACACGATCGAGCTGATTGACGTTTCGCCCAAGCAGATCGTTTCCGTCGCCGCCTCGCTGATCCCGTTCCTTGAGAACGACGACGCGAACCGCGCGCTGATGGGATCGAACATGCAACGCCAGGCCGTGCCGCTGCTGCGCACCGACGCGCCGCTGGTGGGTACGGGCATGGAAGCAACCGTTGCCCGCGACTCCGGCGCAGCCGTTACCGCCCGCCGCACCGGCATCGTCACCAAAATAGATGCGACACGTATCGTTATTCAGGCGACGGTGGATCTCAACCCCGGCGAACCCGTGGTCGATATCTACAAGCTGCACAAGTTCCAGCGCTCCAACCAGAACACTTGTATGTTACAGAAGCCGCTGGTGAAAGTGGGCGACGAGATCAAGGCGGGCGACATCATCGCCGACGGCCCCTCGACGCAATTTGGCGAGCTCGCGCTCGGTCAGAACGTGCTGGTCGCGTTCATGCCGTGGCAGGGCTACAACTTCGAGGATTCGATCCTGCTCTCCGAGCGTATCGTCCGCGAAGACGTCTTCACCTCCATCCACCTTGAAGAGTTCGAAGTGATGGCCCGCGACACCAAGCTGGGCACGGAAGAAATCACCCGCGATATCCCGAACGTCGGCGAAGAGGCGCTCAAGCACCTCGATGAAGCCGGCATCGTGCATATCGGCGCGGAAGTCGGCCCCGGCGACATTCTCGTCGGCAAGGTGACGCCGAAAGGCGAATCGCCGATGACGCCGGAGGAAAAACTCCTGCGCGCGATCTTCGGCGAAAAAGCCGCCGACGTGAAAGACACCTCTCTCCGCCTGCCGCCCGGAGCGTCGGGCACGGTCGTGGAAGTGCGCGTCTTCAACCGCCGCGGCGTCGATAAAGACGCCCGTGCGATGGCGATCGAGCAGGCCGAAATCGAACGCCTTGCCAAGGACCGCGACGACGAACGCGCGATCCTCGAAGACGGTTTCTATGCCCGCCTTTATGACATGCTTTCGGGCCAGACGCTGGCTTCCGGCCCGAAAGAGATGAAGCTCAAGAAGGGCGAAAAGATCAAGATCTCCGATCTTGACTCGGTCAAGCGCGGCCTGTGGCGTCAGATCGCCGTCGGCAACGAAAACCGCATGGCGGAAATCGAGGCCTTCTCGAAAACTTTCGATGACGCCGTCGATGCGCTCAAGCACCGCTTTGAGTCCAAGGTCGAAAAACTCCAGCGCGGCGATGAGCTGCCGCCGGGCGTGATGAAGATGGTCAAGGTCTTCGTCGCCGTGAAACGCAAGATGCAGCCGGGCGACAAGATGGCCGGTCGTCACGGCAACAAGGGCGTCGTCTCGCGCATCATGCCGATCGAGGACATGCCGTATCTCGAAGACGGCACGCCGGTCGATATCGTTCTGAACCCGCTGGGCGTGCCCTCGCGGATGAACGTCGGCCAGATTCTCGAAACGCACCTCGGCTGGGCGTCCGCAACGCTCGGCAAGCAGATCGGCGAAATGATCGACAGCTTCAAGGACGTCGAAAACCCGTCCGACACGGAAGTCAAAAAGCTGAAAACCCAGCTCAAATCCGTCTACGGCGAGAGCGAATTCGAAGCCAAGGTCACCAAGCTCGACGACAAACAGGTGGTCGAAATGGCCAGCAACCTTCGCGCCGGCGTCCCGATGGCGACTCCCGTATTCGACGGCGCGCACGAGCCCGACATCAACGCGCTGCTTGAAAAAGCAGGCCTGTCGACGACGGGCCAGGTGACGCTGATCGACGGCCTGACCGGCGATCGCTTCCACCGCCCGGTGACGGTCGGCTACATCTATATGCTCAAGCTGCACCACCTCGTCGACGACAAGATCCACGCGCGTTCGATCGGGCCTTACTCGCTCGTGACGCAGCAGCCTCTCGGCGGCAAGGCCCAGTTCGGCGGCCAGCGCTTCGGGGAGATGGAAGTTTGGGCGCTCCAGGCTTACGGCGCGGCTTACACGCTGCAGGAAATGCTGACCGTGAAATCCGACGACGTCGCGGGCCGCTCGAAAGTCTACGAAGCGATCGTGCGCGGCGAAGACAATTTCGAAATCGGCATCCCTGAATCCTTCAACGTTCTGGTGAAAGAGCTGCGCGCTCTCGGCCTCAACGTCGACATGAAGCAGGGCGGGACGAAGGGCTGATAATGGGCGAACTGGCGAACACCTTCGCACTGCCCGCAGGGCCGGAGGACATGCCGGAAGGCATGGATTTCTGGGTCAACTTCTACGTCGATGTGGAAGGGGCGGAGCCCGCGGCGGTAGCGGAGTTTGCGAGAAGCTTTGAAGGCGCCGCCGTCCGCTGGGCCGGTCCGACATTTACTTTCGCCATCCCCAGCCGGAGGGCGGAAGAATTCCGGGAAGCGGCGCCGGAGCAGGACTGGTGCGAGGATGTCAGGCTTGACGATCACGCCTATTCGAAAGGCGAGTATTTCGACCCGGCCCAGCCGGTTGATAGAAGGTTTTTATTCGGTTTTGCGGGCTAGGGGCCCGTTGCAGACATACTATTAGAGCGCAGGAGTAGTGACGATGAACGAACTTATGAACCTCTTTGGACAGCCCACCGGCCCGCAGTCTTTTGACAGCATCCGGATCTCGATCGCGAGTCCCGAGCAGATCAACAGCTGGTCTTACGGCGAGGTCAAAAAGCCGGAAACGATCAACTACCGCACATTCAAGCCGGAAAAAGACGGCCTGTTCTGCGCCAAGATCTTCGGCCCCATCAAGGACTACGAGTGCCTTTGCGGCAAATACAAGCGGATGAAGTACAAAGGCATCATCTGCGAAAAATGCCATGTCGAGGTTACGCTGACCAAGGTCCGCCGCGAGCGCATGGGCCACATCCAGCTCGCCGCCCCCGTCGCGCATATCTGGTTCCTCAAGTCGCTGCCCTCGCGCATCGGCCTGATGATGGACATGACGCTGAAGGAACTCGAAAAGATTCTCTATTTCGAATCATACATCGTCATCGAGCCGGGCATGACTTCGCTGAAAGAATATCAGCTGCTCTCCGAAGAGGAATTCGCGGACGCGGTCGATGAATTCGGCGAGGAAAACTTCCGCGCCGGCATCGGCGCCGAGGCGCTGAAGGAAATTCTCACCGGCAAGGATCTTGAGAAAGAGCGCGAAAAAGTCGAGGAAGACCTGAAAGAAACCTCTTCCGAAGCCAAGCGCAAGAAGCTGGTCAAGCGCCTGAAGCTGCTCGAATCCTTTATCGAGTCCGGCACGCGCCCCGAATGGATGATCCTGGACGTCGTCCCGGTCCTGCCGCCCGAACTGCGCCCGCTGGTGCCCCTCGACGGCGGCCGTTTCGCGACTTCGGATCTCAACGATCTCTACCGCCGCGTCATCAACAGAAATAACAGGCTCAAGCGCCTGATCGAGCTGCGCGCTCCCGACATCATCGTGCGCAACGAAAAGCGCATGCTGCAGGAATCCGTCGACGCGCTGTTCGACAACGGCCGCCGCGGCCGCGTCATCACCGGCGCGAACAAGAGACCTTTAAAGTCGCTCTCCGACATGCTGAAAGGCAAGCAGGGCCGCTTCCGTCAGAACCTGCTCGGCAAGCGCGTCGACTACTCCGGCCGTTCGGTTATCGTCGTCGGCCCCGAACTCAAACTGCACCAATGCGGCATCCCGAAAAAGATGGCGCTGGAGCTGTTCAAGCCGTTCATTTATCACAAGCTCGAGATTTACGGCATGGCCACCACGGTCAAGGCCGCGAAGAAAATGGTCGAGCGCGAGCGTCCGGAAGTGTGGGATATCCTTGAAGAGGTTATCCGCGAGCACCCGGTCATGCTGAACCGCGCCCCGACGCTGCACAGGCTTGGCATCCAGGCGTTCGAGCCGATCCTCATCGAAGGCAAGGCGATCCAGCTTCACCCGCTCGTTTGCACGGCGTTCAACGCCGACTTCGACGGCGACCAGATGGCCGTCCACGTTCCGCTGTCGATTGAATCGCAGCTGGAAGCGCGTTGCCTGATGATGTCGACCAACAACATCCTCAGCCCCGCGAACGGAAAACCCATTATTGTTCCGACGCAGGACATCGTTCTGGGACTCTATTACCTGTCCATCGCCCTCGAAGGCGAGCCGGGCGAAGGCATGGTCTTCCGCGGTCCCGGCGAGATCCAGCACGCGCTGGCCGCGGGTGTGATCTCGCTGCACGCGAAGATCAAATGCCGCTACCACGGCGTCGATCTTGAAGGTAAACCGATGACCGAGATCGTCGAATCGACCCCGGGCCGGATGCTGATCTCCGAACTGCTGCCGCGCCACAAGGAAGTGCCGTTCAGCACGATCAACACCATCCTGACCAAGAAAGACATCTCGTCGATCATCGACGTCGTCTACCGCTATTGCGGCCAGAAGGAGACGGTCATTTTCTGCGACCGCCTGATGAAGCTCGGTTTCAAATACGCCTGCGTCGCCGGCATCTCGTTCGGCAAGGACGACCTCGTCATTCCCGACGCGAAGCACCGCCTCGTCGGCGAAGCGCAGGACCGCGTGAAGGAGTTCGAACAGCAATACATGGACGGCCTCATCACCAAGGGCGAGAAATACAACAAGGTCATCGACATCTGGTCGAAATGCACCGACGACGTCGCGGACGCGATGATGAAGGGCATTTCCAACGTGTCGGGCGGCGTTCTGAACTCCGTCTACATGATGGCGCACTCGGGCGCGCGGGGTTCCGCCGCCCAGATCCGCCAGCTTGCCGGCATGCGCGGCCTGATGGCGAAACCCTCGGGCGAGATCATCGAAACGCCGATTATCTCGAACTTTAAAGAGGGTCTTTCCGTTCTGGAATACTTCAACTCGACGCACGGCGCGCGTAAAGGTCTTGCGGACACCGCCCTCAAAACGGCGAACTCGGGTTACCTGACCCGCCGCCTTGTCGACGTGGCGCAGGACGCCGTCATCATCGAAGCCGATTGCGGCACCGGCGCCGCGATCACGATGAAGGCCGTGATGAACGGCGCCGATGTCGTGGTGTCGCTCTCCGAGCGCATCCTCGGCCGCAGCGCGTCCGTCACGATCAAGAACCCGCTGTCCGGCGAAGTCATCATCAAAGGCGCTGAAATCATCGACGAAGTCGCAGCTGAAGCCATCGAAACCGCCGGCATCGACGAGATCAAGGTGCGCTCCGCCCTTGTCTGCGAAACGGTCGGCGGCGTCTGCGCGGCATGTTACGGGCGCGATCTTGCCCGCGGCACGTCGGTCAATATGGGCGAAGCGGTGGGAGTCATGGCCGCCCAGTCCATCGGCGAGCCGGGCACGCAGCTCACGATGCGGACCTTCCACATCGGCGGCGCGGCGCAGCGCGGCGCGGAGAAAAACTCCGTTGAATCCCCGATCGACGGCAAGATCGAAATCCGTCACCACAACGTGGTCAAGAACTCGGCGGGCGTCTCCATCGTCATGGGCCGCAACACCGAAATCGCCATTCTCGACGGCAAGGGCAATGAGAAAATGTCCCAGCGCCTGCCCTACGGCTCGCGCCTGCTGGTCGAGGAAGGCGGCAAGGTCAAGGCCGGCACGAAAATGGCCGAGTGGGATCCTTACACCATTCCGATCATCACCGAAAAAGACGGCGTTGCGCACTACTACGACCTCGTCGAAGGCGTCTCGATCACCGAGCGCGTCGACGAAGCCACGGGCATCGCGAGTAAAGTCGTCATCGACTGGCGCAGCCAGCCCAAGGGCGGCGATCTGAAGCCGCGTATTTCCCTGCTCGATAAAAAGGGCAAGGTCATCACGCTCCCCAACGGTCTGCCCGCGAACTACTACATGTCGACCGACGCCATCTTGTCCGTTGAAAACGGCCAGGAAGTAAAAGCCGGCGATATCATCGCCCGTATTCCGCGCGAAACTTCGAAAACGCGCGATATCACGGGCGGTCTGCCGCGCGTCGCCGAACTGTTCGAAGCCCGCCGCCCGAAAGATTTCGCGATTATCTCGGAAATCGACGGCCAGGTGGAATTCGGCAAGGACTACAAGTCCAAGCGCCGCATTATCGTCAAGCCGACCGACGGCAAGGGCGAACCGCGTGAATACCTGATCCCCAAAGGACGTCACCTGGCAGTGCATGAGGGCGACTTCGTCCGCAAGGGCGACCCGCTGCTCGAGGGCGCGATGGTGCCGCACGATATCCTTGACGTCATGGGCGTCGAGGCGCTGGCCGACTACCTCGTGCAGGAGATCCAGGACGTCTACCGCCTGCAGGGCGTGAAGATCAACGACAAGCACATCGAGGTGATCGTTCGCCAGATGCTGCAAAAGGTCGAGGTCATGAAGCCCGGCGATACGACTTACCTTGTCGGCGAACAGATCGACCGCGAGGAGTTCGAGCGGGAAAACCGCAAATACCTCGAGGATGGCAAGCAGGTCGCCGAAGGCAAGCCCGTTCTTCAGGGCATTACCAAGGCCTCGCTGCAGACGCGCTCCTTCATCTCCGCCGCATCCTTCCAGGAGACCACAAGGGTCCTCACGGAAGCCGCGACGCAGGGCAAGATCGACCATCTGTATGGCCTGAAGGAAAACGTCATCGTCGGCCGCCTGATCCCGGCGGGCACCGGTTCATACGTGAACAAGGTCCGCCAGCTGGCATCCGACCGCGACCAGATCGCAATCTCCGCCCAGCAGCAGGCCGAGGCGCTCGCCCAGAAAGAAGCAGGCGGCGCGCTCCCCGAACCGATGCCCGAGCAGGATACGGCGGCGTCCGCCAAGAGCAAAGCCGCGGCGCGGTAAGAGCGGGACGCATAACGATTTAAAAGGGGCCTTTAGGGCCCCTTTTTATTTGACTGTAATCGATTTATGCTGCCAGTGCGGGTGTGGGAAGAGGAAGCATGACCTTGCGGGCCTCATGGGCGGCTTCCACCACGGCGATGGCGGCTGTGGTGCGGGTTTTCAGGTCGTCCGTAACCGCGACGTCATAGCTGAACGCGGCGCCATACAGGGTATTATAATTTGCTCCCTGCAGATAACGCCCCACGACTTCCTTAAACCGCAGCGCAAGTCTGTCTTTCAGAACGCCTCCGGCGCGGACCGCTTCTTTAAATTCTGCGAGAACGCTTTGTTCCTGTTCAATTGTCTGCTCAATGCTCATTACTTAAACTCCCTTTGCGATTAATTTTGTTTTTATCTCATATCATAAAAAATCGCTTTTGCGCAATAAATTTGACATATTATTTTAGATGCTTTAATTTGATGATATTCAGGAAGGTTTGAAAATGAGCGTAACAGATCTCCACCCCGCTGGATGCACCCGTATAACCGAAGCCCAGTTTGCCGAGTTGCAAAGCAAAGGCGGCGCTCCGCATGACATTGTGCAGGAAGTGGGCCGCCTTGGCATGGCGTTCGTCAGCGCAGCCGGAGGCGTCGTTCAGGCATGGCATCTTGAAGGGGTAGGCCACTTCCTGCAAACGCCGGGAAGTTTCGCGGAAGCGCTAAAGATTCTCACACCCGGTTAAATCGGTCGGTTTTTTCCCGCTCCCATAAAGGAACTTTTTTAAGATTTCCTAAATAAGGTCTTGACTGTGGATAACATTATCCCTTATATTCCGCCCGTTCGAACATGGATGGGCTGGCTGTAAGCCGCTTTTTTCCCCGGTTTTTCGGGGGTTTAAAAAGAGGATTAGACGCAGTCCTGACGTGCCGCGAAAGCGGCATTTTTATTAGGCGCCACTTGCTTGTAAGGCCCGCAAAGTGATCTTGTCCACCTTGGTCACAGTCAGGGGCTCTACGCCGCAAAAGCCAACCATCCAAACCGTTTGATAAAGAACAAAACTTAGGAGAAGGCTACATATGCCGACGATACAGCAATTGATCCGCAAGCCGCGCATTAAAGGCGGCAAGAAGTCCCTGAAGGCCGAAAAGAAGCGGGCCCTCGAAGGGCAGCCGCAGGCGCGTGGCGTTTGCACCCGCGTTTACACGACGACCCCGAAAAAGCCGAACTCGGCGCTGCGCAAAGTCGCGAAGGTTCGTCTGACCACCGGTTACGAAGTGATCTGCTATATCCCCGGCGAAGGCCACAATCTGCAGGAACACTCCGTTGTTCTCGTGCGCGGCGGCCGTATTAAAGACTTGCCGGGCGTTCGCTACACGATCATCCGCGGCACTCTGGACACCCAGGGCGTCAAGGACAGGAAAAAACGCCGCAGCCGCTATGGCGCGAAACGGCCCAAATAATCAGGAGCTAGGAAAAATATGTCACGTCGTCACAGAGCAGAAAAACGCGAAATCCTCCCCGACCCGAAATTCGGGGATCTGGTGCTGTCCAAGTTCATCAATTGCATCATGATTGAGGGCAAGAAGTCCGTCGCCGAGAGAATCGTTTACGGCGCGCTGGAAATTCTTGAGAAGAAAGCCGCCAACGAGAACTTCGAGGACGAAGAAGGCACGGGCGGCAAAACGAGCAAAGGCATGCTGGTGTTCCGCCGCGCGCTGAAAAAAGTCCGCCCGCAGCTTGAGGTCCGCTCCCGCCGGGTCGGCGGCGCGACCTACCAGGTGCCGGTCGAGGTTCGCAGCGAGCGTGGCATGGCTCTTGCAATCCGCTGGATCATCGACGCGGCGAGAGGCCGCGGCGAAAGCACGATGACCGAACGCCTCGCCAACGAACTTCTCGATGCCGCCCACGAGCGCGGCAGCGCCGTCAAAAAACGCGAAGAAACCCATAAGATGGCCGACGCCAACCGCGCGTTTGCCCATTACCGCTGGTAATTAGAGGAATATTGAGTAAATAAGATGACACGCGAAACACCGATAGATAGATACCGCAACTTTGGCATCATGGCCCACATCGATGCCGGGAAGACGACGTGCACGGAACGCATTCTTTACTACACCGGCAAGTCTCACAAGATCGGTGAAGTGCATGACGGCGCCGCCACCATGGACTGGATGGAGCAGGAGCAGGAGCGCGGCATCACCATTACCTCCGCCGCCACCACTACCTTCTGGAAGGGCCCCGAGCACGGCGTCTGCCCGGATCAGCAAATGCGCTTTAACATCATCGACACTCCCGGTCACGTCGACTTCACGATTGAAGTCGAGCGCTCGATGCGCGTTCTCGACGGCGCGGTCTGCCTGCTGGACGGCAACCAGGGCGTCGAGCCGCAGACAGAAACCGTCTGGCGCCAGGGGGACAAATACCATGTTCCCCGTATTATTTTCGCGAACAAAATGGACAAGATCGGCGCCGATTTCTATATGTGCGTCGACAGCGTTAAAAAGCGCCTCGGCATCAAACCGCTGATCCTGACCCTGCCCATCGGCATTGAAACCAGCTTCGTCGGCATCGTCGACCTCATCAAGATGAAGGCGGTCATCTGGGACGCGGAAACCCTCGGCGCGACCTTCCGCGAGGAAGAAATCCCCGCCGACCTGAAAGAACAGGCGCAGGAATATCGCGCCGCGCTGGTTGAACAGGCCGTCGAAATGGACGACGCCGCGATGGAAGCCTACCTCGAAGGCAAGGAACCCGATATCGCGACGCTGAAAAAATGCATTCGCAAGGGCACGATCAATTTCAAGATCATCCCGATGATGTGCGGCAGCGCCTTCAAGAACAAGGGCGTCCAGCCGCTGCTCGACGCGGTTGCCGATTATCTGCCTTCTCCGCTCGATATCGGCGCGGTCAAGGGCAAGAAAGTCGATTCCAGCGAAGAAGACACCCGCAGGCCTTCCGACGAAGAGCCGTTCTCCGGCCTTGCGTTCAAGATCATGAACGACCCGTTCGTCGGCACGCTGACCTTCGTGCGGATTTACTCCGGCAAACTGGAATCCGGCTCCTACGTCATCAACTCCGTCAAGGACAAGAAAGAGCGTATCGGCCGTATGCTGCTGATGCACGCGAACTCCCGCGAGGAAATCAAGTACGCGGAAGCCGGTGACATCGTCGCGCTGGTCGGCATGAAGGACACGACCACGGGCGACACGCTGTGCGACCCGAACAAGCCGATCGTGCTCGAGCGCATGGAATTCCCCGATCCGGTCATCGAGATCGCCGTCGAGCCGAAAACCAAGGCCGACCAGGAAAAAATGGGCCTCGCGCTGCAACGTCTTGCCGCCGAAGATCCCTCTTTCAGAGTGTCTGTGGATCACGAATCCGGCCAGACCATCATGAAAGGCATGGGCGAACTTCACCTCGAAATCCTTGTCGACCGCATGAAGCGCGAATTCAAGGTCGAAGCCAATATCGGCGCGCCGCAGGTTGCCTACCGCGAGACCATCACCAAGATCACAGAAATCAACTACACCCACAAGAAACAGACCGGCGGTTCCGGCCAGTTCGCGAAAATCACGCTGGTGTTCGAGCCGCAGGAACGCGGTCTCGGCTACGAGTTCGAATCTGAAATCGTTGGCGGCGCGGTTCCGAAAGAATACATTCCGGGCGTTGAAAAAGGCCTTCTGTCCGCAAAGGAAACCGGCAGGATTGCAGGCTTCCCCGTGGTCGACTTCAAGGTCAGGCTGATCGACGGTTCATACCACGATGTCGACTCCTCGGCGCTTGCGTTCGAAATCGCTTCCAAGGCCGCCTTCCGCGAAGGCATGGACAAGGCGGGCGCGATCCTGCTCGAGCCGATCATGGAAGTCGAAGTCGTTACGCCGGAAGAATACATGGGCGATGTCATCGGCGACCTGAACAGCCGCCGCGGCCAGATCAACAACATGGAAGACCGCGGCAACGCGAAAGTCGTGACGTCCATGGTGCCGCTCGCCAACATGTTCGGCTACATCAACAACCTGCGCTCGATGTCGCAGGGCCGCGCGAACTACACGATGCAGTTCCACCATTACGAACCGGTGCCGGCGAACGTTGCCGAAGAGGTTCGGGCGAAACTGGCCGGTTAAGGATAGGATTATGAAAGAAAGAATGCTTGTAAGTCTGAACAAAGAAAGCCTTCTCGCTTCGAGGAGAGGCGACGGGAACGCGGTTACTCTGGCGGCTGTTTTTGAAGCTGCGGGATTGGGCCATCTGACTCCGGTGCGTATAGCCGAAACTGTCGCTGAAGTGTACCTGAATGCAGATGAGCAGCAGGCTTTGACAGCAACCGGGCGAGTTGTTATCGACAATTATGCCGAACTTGACATTAATATTTAAGACTGAGCGAAGGGAACTTGAAAAATGTCTAAAGAAAAATTCGAACGCAACAAACCGCACGCGAACGTCGGCACGATCGGCCACGTTGACCATGGCAAGACGTCGCTGACGGCTGCGATCACGAAGTATTTCTCGAAGAACTACATACCGTACGACCAGATTGATAAAGCGCCGGAAGAAAAGGCGCGCGGGATTACGATCAGCACGTCGCACGTTGAATACGAGACGGAAAAGCGCCACTACGCGCACGTCGACTGCCCCGGCCACGCGGACTACGTGAAGAACATGATTACGGGCGCGGCGCAGATGGACGGCGCT
>Ga0187893_10004413_pt1 | contig 26802 bp, 33 predicted proteins | sample MA1701074metaG_FD_139574 | JGI IMG/M metagenome (GOLD analysis project Ga0187893, IMG submission 139574) | White microbial mat communities from a basaltic lava cave in the Kipuka Kanohina Cave System on the Island of Hawaii, USA - MA170107-4 metaG ... | reverse complement strand
GTTTGTTCAGCATCCACTTCGGCAAGCGAATGCTACTCGCTCGAGGCTCTCAACCCTTTTTTATTGCCTTGATCGCGCACGCATTTCCACTAAGGTAGTGCCATTGGGGACAGACCCCATTTTTTCCTGCGCCTCCCGGTAGGCGACGCTTTTTCGCAGGTCCCTGCCGCCCTTCTTCCTCATCCGGTCGAGGCGTTCGGGGTTCTTCATCCGGACGTCGCCCAGCGACTCCAGCAGCTTCATCTGGCCCGCGGGGTCGTTGCAGAGGAGCACCATGTCGCAGCCGGCGGCGAGCGCAGCTTTCGCCCGCTCGGGCGGCCCTCCCGCCACCGCGGCGCCCTCCATCGACAGGTCGTCGCTGAAGACCAGCCCTTCGAAGCCGAGCTTCCCGCGCAGGACCTCCTGCAGCCAGTACTTCGAGTAGCCCGCGGGCTCCGCGTCGCACTGCGTGTAGACCACGTGCGCCGGCATGACCGCCGCGAGCCCGACCCGGATCGCGGCGCGGTACGGCGCGATGTCTTTTTTCAGGATCTCGGCGAACGTGCGCTCATCGCGTGCCACGTCATGGTGGGTGTCGGTGAGCGCGTAGCCGTGGCCGGGGAAATGCTTCCCCACGGCGGCCATTCCCGCGTCGGCAAATCCTTGCACGATCGCCGCGGCGAGTGCGCCGACCGCATTGGGATCGAAATGCAGCGCGCGGTCGCCGATGACGCTGCTCGTCCCGTAGTCGATGTCGAGTACCGGCGCGAAACTGAAGTCGACGCCGTGGGCGCCGAGCTCGGCGCCGATCACGTAGGCCGCGGCCCGCGCCGCCTTCCTGGCCGCTTCCTTGTCGCGGTCCCAGAGCCGGCCGAGCTCGCGCATCGCCGGTATGGCGGTGAAGCCCTCGCGGAAGCGCTGCACCCTGCCTCCTTCATGGTCCACGCATACCGGCAGCGCAGGCTCACGCAATTTCTCAATATCCTCGACTAAGGCACTGAGTTGCTGATGATTCTCGTAGTTCCTGGTGAACAGGATTACGGCACCTGCGGCAGGATGGCGCAGGCGCTCGCGGTCATCGTCGTTCAGAACCGTGCCCACGACGTCGGCCACGACCGGGCCGGGTGGAAGCCTTACTTTTCGCACTCGAGGATGACGGTGGCCACGGCGACCCCGCGCTCGTCGGCCAGCGAAACGTGCCAGCCGGAGATGCCCCGGCTCGAGAGGACTTTCTTCAGGGGCTCGGAGAACTGAAGCTGCGGCTTGCCCGAGGCTTGCTTGGTGACCCACACCCCGTGCCAGTTCGCCGGCGCCTTGATGCCGGTGCCGAGCGCCTTGGCGAACGCCTCCTTGGCGGCGAAGCGCTTGGCGAGGTAGTTGGCGGGAACCCGGTGCGCCCGGAAGCGCTTGAGCTCGGGCTCGCACAGCACCCTTTGCGCAAAGCGGTCCCCCCAGCGGCTCAGGGCCTTGCGAATGCGCTCGATCTCGACCACGTCGGTACCGACGCCGTAGATCACCGCGCCGCCTGGACCATCAGCGCCTTCATCTCGCGCACCGCCTCGCGCATGCCGACGAACACCGCGCGCGACACGATCGCGTGCCCGATGTGCAGCTCGCGCACGCCGGGGAGCGCCGCCACCGGCTGCACATTGAAGTAGTTCAGCGCGTGGCCGGCGTTGAAGCGCATCCCGAGCGCGCGGATCGCCTCGCCGGCGGACTGGATCTTCTTCAGCTCTGCGATCACCGCAGGAGATTCGGCGTCCCTGCCCTTCGAATGGAAGGCGTGCGCGTATGGGCCGGTATGCACTTCGCAGACCGAAGCGCCGATGCGCTTCGCGGCCTCGACCTGGCGCCGCTCGGCGTCGATGAACACCGAGACCACGATGCCGGCATCGCGCAGCCTGGAAACGGCGCTGCGCAACTTTGCTTCGACGGAGAGGATGTCCAGACCTCCTTCAGTGGTCACCTCGTGCCGGCCCTCGGGCACCAGCATCGCCATTTCGGGCTTGATGCGGGAGGCGATGCCGACCATCTCGTCGGTCGCCGCCATCTCCAGGTTGAGCTTGATGTGGGTCAGCTCGCGCAGCCGGCGCACGTCCTCGTCCTGGATGTGGCGCCGGTCCTCGCGCAGGTGCACCGTGATGCCGTCGGCGCCGCCGAGGTGCGCCTCGACCGCGGCCCAGACCGGGTCGGGCTCGTAGGTGCGCCGCGCCTGGCGCACGGTCGCGACGTGATCGACGTTGACGCCGAGCTCGATCACAGGTCCGCCAGCTCGCGCAGGACCGCGCGCGTGTGCAGCACCTGGCCGTGCAGGCGCTGGCCGATGAGCGCGCGCAGCAGCAGGCGCGCCTCCTCGCGCGTCTCGGGACGCGCGAAGTCGTCGGCCGCGAGGTCGAGCAGCGTCTGGCCGCTCACCATGAAATCTCCGTTGCCAGAGCGTCCGGTTGGAACTGGACCTTTATCGGGTTCATAAACATAGCGGCGCTGCGGGTCGATCGGCGCCCCGCCCGCATCGCGCTCAAGCAGCGGAGCATACCCGAGCTCGGCGAGCAGCCGCTTCTCGAAGGCCCGGAGGATGGCGGCGTGGACGGTGCTTTGCGACAGATCCTTCAATGCCGCCCCATAGATGTCGAACAGCTGCTCGTGCGGATCGTCGCGCGGCAGCAGCCGCAGCACGAGCTCGTTCAGGTAGAAACCGCACATCAGGGCGCGGCCACCGAGGGGCTGCAGGGCGCCCGACCATTCCGCGGACACCAGGTTGCCGAGCTCGGCCGACAGGCTCCAGCCCAGGCGCAGCGGGTGGAAGGCGAGCAGCACGCCGCGCATCGCCGAGCGCGGCCGCCGCGCGCCGCGCGCGAGCAGCGACACGCGGCCGAAGCGGCGCGTGAACGCCTCGACGACGAGGCTCGTTTCCTTCCAGGGATAGGTGTGCAGCACGTAGCCCGGCTCGTGCTCGGTGCGCCTTTTCATTCGTACCCCAGCTGGCGCAGCACGCGCGCGTCGTCGGTCCAGGCCTTGCGCACCTTCACCCAGGTGCCGAGGTACACCTTGCCGCCGAACAGCTTCTCCATGTCCCGGCGCGCCGCGCTCGCCATGCGCTTCAGGCGCTCGCCGCGCGCGCCGAGGACGATCGGCTTCTGGCTCTCGCGCTCGACCAGGATGGTCGCCTCGATGCGCCGCAGCCGGCCCTCCTCCTTGAAGCTGTCGACCACGACCTCGCAGCGGTAGGGCAGCTCCTGCCCCATCTCCTGGAACAGCTTCTCGCGCAGCAGCTCGGCGGCGAAGAAGCGCTCGTCGCGGTCGGTGAGCTGGTCGGGCGGATAGGCCGCCGGCGCTTCGGGCAGCTCCACGCGCAGCGCATCCAGGAGCTGCGGGATGTTCCTGCCGGTCTTCGCGCTCACCGGGACGATGGCCGCAAAGTCGCGCGTTTTTGAGAGGCGATCGAGAAAGGGGATCAGCTGCCCCGGGGTTTTCAATCTATCGACTTTGTTGACGGCGACGACGATGCGCTGAGCCGCGGGGATTTTCTCCAGAACCGCATGATCTTCCGGGCCGAAGCGCAAGGCCTCGACCACGAAAAGCGCGACGTCGGAGTCCCGCGCCGCCTCGCTGGCGCGGCGGTTGAGCCGGCGGTGGAGCGCGTTCACCGCCTGCAGCTGCTGGCCGGGGGCGTCCACGAAGATGTACTGCGTGTCGGGCCGCGTCAGGATCCCGCTCACCAGGTGGCGCGTGGTCTGCGGCTTGGCCGACACGATCGAGACCTTCTCGCCGACCAGGCGGTTGAGCAGGCTCGACTTGCCGGTGTTCGGGCGGCCGGCGATGCCGACGGTGCCGCAGCGGTGGCTCATTCCCGCAGCTTGTCGAGCATCGCGTGCGCGGCCTCCTGCTCGGCGCGTTGACGCGAAGTGCCGCTGCCGGCGGTTCGCGTCTGTTCCACGATGCATTCCACTTCGAAAGACCTTTCATGCGGGGCGCCGCTGGTCGCCACCACGCGGTACTCGGGCAGCGCCTTGCCGCGCGCGTGCATCAGCTCCTGCAGCCGGGTCTTCGCGTCCTTCTCCACCGCTGCGGGATCGATGCCCTCGAGCTGCGCGCCGAGCGCCTGCACCACCGCGCGGCGCGCGGCATCGTAGCCGCCGTCGAGGAACACCGCGCCGAATACCGCCTCCAGCACGTCCGCCAGGACCGAAGGCGGCAGCGGCGCGGCCGTGCGGATCCGCGCGGCGAGGCCGAGCCGCTGCGCCGCCTCGGCGAGCGATTCCTGGCGCACCAGGCGCGCGCGCAGGCGGGTGAGCTCGCCCTCGGGAAGCTGCGGGAAGCGCGCGTAGAGTTCGTCGGCGACCGCGCAGCCGAGCACGCCGTCGCCGAGGAATTCGAGCCGCTCGTTGTGCCGCGGGCCGTGGCTGCGGTGCGTCAGCGCCTGCTCGAGAAGGCGCGGATCCGCGAAGCTGTGGCCGAGCAGCTCTACTTGCTGTCCGCCGCGTAGTCGATGTACAGGCCGACGCCGGCGAACAGCGGGATCTCCTTGCGGTAGGCGAACGAGACCACCGTCTGGTTGCCTTCCTTGGTGATCTCGAGGTCCGCCGGCTTGACGGCGGTGACGTTGTCGATCTGGGCGCGGTTCTCGAACGCCCGGCGGATCTCGGCGGGCGTGGCGCCGGCGCGCGCGACGGCCTGGATCGTCGCCTTGGCGGTGCGGTACTCCATGAAGGACGGCAGGACCTTCATCCCGAACAGCGCCACCACGATGACGACCACCAGCCCGATCAACAGCGCGGTGATGGTGAGTCCTGCTTGTGTGTTGCGCATCTTCTCCCTCCTGCCCTTCAGCGGAATGACCCGAAGCGCCCCAGCTCGTTGAGGTTGAGCCAGATGAAGAACGCCTTGCCGACGATGTTCTCGTCGGGCACGAAGCCCCACACGCGGCTGTCGCTCGAGTTGTCCCGGTTGTCGCCCATGACGAAGTACTGGCCCGGCGGCACCGTGCACGCCAGGCCGCTCATATTGTAGTTGCAATTTCCGGCGAACGGGAACGTCCGCCCCGGCGAGAGCGCGGCGGACACGTCCTCGTCGAGCAATATTTCATGCTCGACGCCGTTCAGGGTCTCGACGAAGCGGCGCGAGAACTGCATGCGCTCCTTCGACAGGTAGTCGTCGATCTGGCGCACCGGCACCGGGGTGCCGTTGATCGACAGCCGCTTGTTGCGGTACTCGATGCGGTCGCCCGCCACGCCCACCACGCGCTTGATGTAGTCGAGCGACGGGTCGTCGGGATAGCGGAACACCATCACGTCGCCGCGCTCCGGGGCGCCGATCCCGATCAGCTTGCGGTTCGCGACCGGCAGCCGGATGCCGTAGGCGTACTTGTTCACCAGGATGAAGTCGCCGACCAGCAGCGTCGGCACCATCGAGCTCGACGGGATCTTGAACGGCTCGACCAGGAACGAGCGCAGCAGGAACACGATCAGGATCACCGGGAAGAAGCTGATCGAGTACTCGATCCACCACGGCTGCTTCAGCAGCCGCGCCTTCTCCTGCTCGAGGATCTGCGTGCGCCTGTCCTCGGGCTCGTGCCGCAGCTGCGTCTCGAGGCGCGAGAGCTCCTGCGTGCACAGCGCGAGCCGCCGGCGGCGCAGCGCGAGGCCTTCCACCGCCCACGCGAGGCCCGTCACCATGAGCAGGATCAGGAGGAAAAGCGCGAAGTTCAACTCTCGCCCCGCTGCAGCACCGCGAGGAACGCCTCCTGCGGGATCTCCACCGCCCCGACCTGCTTCATGCGCTTCTTCCCCTCTTTCTGCTTCTCGAGCAGCTTGCGCTTGCGCGTGACGTCGCCGCCGTAGCATTTTGCCAGCACGTTCTTGCGTAGCGCCTTGACGTTCTCGCGCGCGATGATGTGGCCGCCGATCGCGGCCTGGATCGCCACGTCAAACATTTGTCTTGGTATGAGACTTCTTAATTTCGTAACTAATTGTCTGCCGCGCTGCTGCGCGGTCTCGCGGTGCACCATGCTGGAGAGCGCGTCGACGCGCTCGCCGTTCACCAGGATGTCGAGCCGCACCACGTCGGCGGCGCGATATCCCTTGAGCTCGTAGTCGAGCGAGCCGTAGCCGCGCGTCAGCGACTTGAGGCGGTCGAAGAAGTCGAGCACCACCTCGTTCAGCGGCAGGTCGTAGGAGATCACCACGTGGCGCGCCGAGTAGTGCATGTTGGTCTGGGTGCCGCGCTTCTGGGTGCACAGCGTGATCACCGGGCCGACGTATTCCTGCGGCACGAAGATCTTGGTGGCGATCATCGGCTCGCGGATCTCCTCGATAGCCGTCGGATCGGGCAGCCGCGCCGGGTTCGACACCTGCTCGACCGAGCCGTCGCGCAGCAGCACCTCGTAGACCACCGACGGCGCGGTGGTGATGAGGTGCATGCCGTACTCGCGCTCCAGGCGCTCCTGCACGATGTCCATGTGCAGCATGCCGAGGAACCCGCACCTGAATCCGAAGCCGAGCGCCTGCGAGGTCTCGGGCTCGTAGTGGAACGAGGCGTCGTTGAGGTGCAGCTTCTCCAGCGCGTCGCGCAGCGCCTCGTATTCGTTCGCCTCCACCGGGTAGAGGCCGGCGAACACCTGCGGCTTGATCTCCTTGAAGCCCGGCAGCGCCGTCGCGGCCGGCTTGTCGTCGTGGGTGAGCGTGTCGCCGACCTTGGCCGCGCGCAGCTCCTTGATGCCGGCGGTGACGTAGCCGACTTCACCCGCCGAAAGGCTGTCCTTCGCTCTCGCCTTCGGCGTGAACACCCCGAGCTGGTCGCACAGGTACGACGCGCCGGTGCTCATCAGGCGGATGCGCTCGCGCGGGTTGAGGGTGCCGTCGACTACCCGCACCAGCATGACTACGCCGACGTAGTTGTCGAACCACGAGTCGATGATCAGCGCCTTGAGCCTTTTCCCGGGATCTCCCCCGGGCGGGGGAATGCGGGCGATGACCGCCTCGAGGATCGTGTCGACGTTCTCGCCGGTCTTGGCGCTGGCGCGGATCGCGTCCTGCGCCTGGATGCCGATCACGTCCTCGATCTCCTGGATCGCCTTCGCCGGGTCGGCCGAGGCGAGGTCGATCTTGTTCAGCACCGGGATCACCTCGACGCCCTGCTCGATCGCGGTGTAGCAGTTCGCCACCGTCTGCGCCTCGACCCCCTGCGCGGCGTCGACCACCAGCACCGCGCCCTCGCACGCCGCGAGCGAGCGGCTGACCTCGTAGGAAAAGTCCACGTGCCCCGGGGTATCGATCAGATTGAGCAGGTAGGTCTCGCCGCTCTTCGCGCGATATTCGAGCGCCGCGGTCTGCGCCTTGATGGTGATGCCGCGCTCGCGCTCGAGGTCCATGGTGTCGAGCACCTGCTCGGCCATCTCGCGCTCGGGCAGCCCGCCGCACGTCTGGATGAAACGGTCGGCGAGCGTCGACTTGCCGTGGTCGATGTGCGCGATGATCGAGAAGTTCCGGATGTGGCTTTGCGGCATGGGGAAAAGCGCGAGATTCTAACGCAGCTTGGCGATCGCCTCCGGGGTCAGGCGATGCTTGAAAACAAACTCCTTGAGAACCAGAACCGGGACGTCGCGGCCGTACCGCAGCCGCAGCTGGGGATCGGAATCGACGTCGATTTCCTCGAAATCGATGCCGAGCGCACGGAGCTGCCCTGCCATCTCCTCGCAGAGATGGCAGCCGCTGCGGCCGTACAGCCTAGCCTTTGTCAGTCAGGCCCGAGATGGTGACGAACGCGACGCTTTCACCGCGCCGCACCTGGAGCGTGATCACCGAGCTCTTGTCGAGGCCGGCGAGCAGCCGGTTGAACTGCTCGACCGACTGCAGCTCGGTGTGCTGGCCCTTGTGCACCATGGTGAGCAGCACGTCGCCTTTGCGCACGTCGGCCTTGGAGTCGGGGCGCACCTCGGTGACCACCAGGCCGTGCGACACGCCGAGGCCCTTCTTCTGCTCGGCCGAAAGCTCGCCCACCACGATGCCGAGCCGGTTCGCCGGCATCGCGGGCTGCGGCTTGCCGCGGCTCGGCGGGGTGGCCGCGGCGACGCGGTCCTCCTGCAGCTCGCCGACCGTGATGCTGAGCTTCTGGGTCTTGCCCTTGCGCCAGACCTCGAGCGAGGCGCGCGAGCCCGGGCGGGTCGCGCCGACGATGCGCGGCAGGTCGCTCTGGCCCTCGACCGCCTTGCCGTCGAAGGAGAGGATGATGTCGCTCGCCTCGACGCCGGCGCTGTCGGCCGGGCTGCCCTTCTCGACCGCGTTCACCAGCGCGCCGCGCGGCCGGTCCAGGCCGAACGAGGTGGCGAGGTCGCGCGTCACTTCCTGGATCACCACGCCGATCTTGCCACGCGCCACGCGGCCCTTCTCGCGCAGCTGCTTCTGCACGTCGACCGCGACGTCGATCGGGATCGCGAAGGAGAGCCCCATGAAGACGCCGGTGCGGCTGAAGATCACGGAGTTGATGCCCACCACCTCGCCGCGCATGTTGAACAGCGGCCCGCCCGAGTTGCCCGGGTTGATCGCGACGTCGGTCTGGATGAACGGCACCAGGCTCGCGTCCTGCGGCAGCGAGCGCCCCTTGGCGCTGACGATCCCGGCAGTCACGGTGTTCTCGAAGCCGAACGGCGAGCCGATCGCCACCACCCACTCGCCGACCTTGAGCTTGGTCGGGTCGCCGAACTTGACCACCGGCAGCCCGGTGGCCTCGATCTTGATCACCGCCACGTCGGTGCGCCGGTCGGCGCCGATCGCCCTGGCCTTGAACTCGCGCTTGTCGGTGAAGCGCACCGTGATCTCCTCGGCGCCCTCGACGACGTGCGCGTTGGTGAGGATGTAGCCGTCGGCGCTGATGATGAAGCCGGAGCCGAGCGAGCGCGGCTCGGGCTGGCGCGGGCCCGGGCCGGGCTGCTGGCGCGGGATGAAGCGGCGGAAGAACTCGAGCACCTCCTCGTCCTCGATCCCCGGTACCTGGGGCCCGGCGCCGGTGCGGCGCGCCGCCTGCGTGGTGCTGATGTTGACCACCGCGTTGCCCTGCTCGTCGACCAGGCGGCTGAAGTCGGGCAGCACCTGGGTCTGGGCGAGCGCCGCCGCGGTGAACACGGCCAGCCACAGGGCGCCCAAAGTCTTGACGACGTTCATCTTGATCTCCCGTTACTGCTGTGGACGGCGATACTCGACCGCGTTGGCGATGCGCTGCACGCTCGCGGCCGGGGCCTCGCCGACTACCGTCACAACGTGATTGGCGACCTCGCGCGTATAGATATGGATCGCGCCCATGCTGGCCAGCCCGGTCCTCACCCGGTCGCTGCGCCCTTCCAGCGACTCGATGAACACCGAGACCGCGGCCAGGCCGTCCGAATACACCACCTGCCCCGCCGAGCGCGAGTCACCAAGCCGCCTTTTCAATTCAATGATTTTTTGAAAACCCGGTAATTCGCTCGATAGCCCCCAGCCCGCGAGGCGCGCCGGCGCGGCGGCGGCATCCTCGATGCGCCAGCCGGCCGATGCGTGGCGCGGCTTCACCATGTCGCGCGTCACCCCGCCGATCGCGAGCTGCGTGAACATGAACTGCTCGACCTGCGCGCCCGCGGCGTCGACGGTGACCGCATTGAGCAGCATGCCGCTATGCGTGTCGGCGCACAGCTTGTAGCCGTAGCGCACATCGTCCCGCGGCGTCAATGCGACCGTCTGGCATTCGAGGCCGGCAATGCGCCGCGTCTCCCCCAGGCCGATGTCGTAGTGGCGCGCCAGCGCGGTGATGCGCTCGGGCAGCAACCCCGGGAACGCGCGCTCGCCGGCGCGACGCTCGACCTTGACGACGCGTTGCCCGGGCAGGTAGCAGCGCACGGTATCGCGCGTGCGGATGATCTCGCGCGGCACCCCGTCGAGGACTTCGAGGCGCTCGATGTCGGCCTCCGCGTAGCGCGTGATGCGCGAAGTCTCGCTGCGGCCGCCGTTCTGGTAGACGAAGGTGCCGCTGTAGGAAAGCTTCTGCGTCGCGTCGTGCATCTTGCGCAGCCAGCCCAGGGCTTCGGGAGTTTGCGCGTGGGCCGCGAGTGGCACCAGAACGAGCGCGAATGCCAGAAACCGTTGCATTACTTGCGCGGCTCCACGGTCTGCTCGGCCACGGTGCGCACGTAGGGCGCCATGCCCTGCAGCGAGATGCGCGGCGAGAAGCCCTGGTGGGCGAGGAGATAGTCGTTCGCCGCCGAGGGCAGCGGAACCAGAGTGGGTTTCAGTTCAGGTTGTACTTGCGGTACTTGCGCCACCGGGGCGGGCGCAGGGGGCGGCGGCGCGAAGGCGAGCCAGCCGACCAGCGCGACCGCCGCGAGGCTCGCCGCGGCCGAAAGCGCGGCCCAGCGCCGCGGCGCGGCCTGGAGCGCGCGCGGCGCGAGGACCGTGGGCTCGCTCGCCAGCCGCGCCGATACGCGCGCGGTGAAGCCGCTCGACAGCACACGGCTCTGGCGCATCGCATCGCTGATCAGCTGGTAGGTGCGCCAGGTCTCGAGCGCGTCGCGCTCGCGCCCCAGCGCGTCGATCACCTCGGCGGCGGACTTGTCGTCCAGCTCGCCGTCCATCAGCTCCGAAAGCCTGTCCTTCATGCCCCTACCACCTCTTGTCTTTGCGAGTGCCCAGCAACGGCCGCAACTGCTCGGCGATCGCCTCGCGTGCCCGAAAGATCCGCGAACGCACCGTTCCGATCGGGCAGTCCATCGCTTTCGCGATGTCCTCGTAGCTCATCCCCTCAATCTCGCGCATCTGAATCGCCGTGCGCAGCTCCTCCGGCAGCCCCTCGATCGTCGCGTTCACGGTCCTCGCGATCTCGTTCGACAGCAACAGGCTCTCGGGCGTGTTGATGTCGCGGAGCTGCTCGCCTTCCTCGAACCCTTCCGCCTCTTCGGCCTCCACCTCGGTCGAGGTCGGCGCCCGCCGACCCATGGCCATGAGGTAGTTCTTGGCCGTGTTGATTCCAATCCGGTACAGCCACGTATAGAACGCGCTGTCGCCGCGAAACGCGGGGAGGGCCCGGTAGGCCTTGATGAACGCCTCCTGCGTCACATCCTCGACCTCGGCGGGGTCGCGGATAAAGCGTGACAGCAGGCGCGCCAGCTTGCGCTGGTACTTCTCGACAAGCAGCTCGAAGGCCTGCTTGTCCCCGCGCTGCGCCCGGGCGACCAGCTGCCGGTCGATATCGCGGTCGGTCATCGGACCGCGCTCAATCGGCGGTGGCCGCGGCTTGCGCCGCGCGGCGAGGGCTCCCCACCTCGTTTCCTACGCCTATGTGCCACAGACACACGCACTTGGAAATAGTTCGGCGCCTTCGGGCGGCTCGGCTCACGCGGACAGTTGCTTCGCCGCCACGGGAAGCTTTCCCCAGAGGGCCCAGAGGCGGAGACGTCTGAACTCTTCCGCGCCCAGCATGTCGCGCGTGACGAGGATGGTGCGGCGCACCGGCCGCCGCACCGGCAGGGTCACCATCAGGCGGCCGACGCGGCGATTGCCGCCCAGCTCGGCGGGCAGCCTGCGCCCGTCCTTGAGCTCGAGCAGGATCTCCTGCCCGGACAGCTCCAGGGCGCGCACCGAAGCCGGGGATCGGAGCAGCGCGCGCCCCCAGGCCGCCGCCAGCCCCAGCGCAAGGATGGCGGCACCCAGGGCGAGGCCGATTGCGCTGCCAAGCACCGCGACGACCGACGCGGCCGCAGCCGCATGCAGCGCGACCAGGACTACGGCGAGGGCCCGCGATGGAGAGAGGACGAGGCGCGTGCCGCTCAAGGGCGCGCGAGAACCAGAGTGGCGTTGGTGCCGCCGAAGCCGAAGGAGTTGGAGAGCGCGACGCGGATCGGCATCCTGCGCGCGACGTTCGGGACGTAGTCGAGGTCGCACTCGGGATCGGGCGTGCGCAGGTTGATGGTCGGCGGCGAGACCTGGTCGCGGATCGCCAGCGCAGTGAATACGGCCTCGACCCCGCCGGCCGCGCCGAGCAGGTGGCCGGTCATCGACTTGGTCGAGTTCACCACCACCTTCGCCGCGTGCGCGCCGAGCGCGCGCTTCACCGCCCGGGTCTCGGCCACGTCGCCGAGCGGCGTGGAAGTGCCGTGCGCGTTGATGTAGTCGATCGCGCCGGGCTCGACCCCCGCGTCCTTGAGCGCGTTGCGCATGCAGCGGAACGCGCCGTCGCCGTCCTCGCTCGGCGCGGTCATGTGGAAGGCGTCGGCCGACACGCCGTAGCCCAGCGCCTCGCAATAGATGCGCGCGCCGCGCGCCTTGGCGTGCTCGTATTCCTCGAGCACCACCGCGCCGGCGCCCTCGCCGAGCACGAAGCCGTCGCGCTCCTTGTCCCACGGCCGGCTGGCGCTCGCGGGGTCGTCGTTGCGCGTCGACAGCGCGCGCGCCGAGGCGAAGCCGCCGACCGCGAGCTCGGTCACCACCGCCTCGGAGCCGCCGGCGATCATCACGTCGGCCTCGCCGTAGCGGATCGATTTCACCGCCTCGCCGATGCAGTGCGTCGAGGTGGTGCAGGCGGTCACCATGGCGAGGTTCGGGCCCTTGGCGCCGATCTCGATCGAAAGCAGCCCGGCGATCATGTTGATGATCGTGCCCGGGATGAAGAACGGCGAGATGCGCCGCGGCCCCTTCTCCTCGAGCTCGTCGTACTGGGCCTCGATCATCGGCAGGCCGCCGATCCCCGAGCCGAAGTTGACGCCGATGCGCTCGGCGTTCTGCGGCGTGACCTGCAGCCCGGCCTCGCGCCAGGCCTGCAGCGCGGCCGCCATGCCGTAGTGGATGAAGACGTCCATGCGCCGCGCTTCCTTCGGCGACATAAAGGGCGCGACGTCGAAGCCCTTCACCTCGCCCGCGATCTGGCTCGCGAGGCGCGAAGGGTCGAAGCGCGTGATGCGGGTGATGCCGGACTTGCCGGCGAGTGCGCTTTCCCAGGCCGGCTGGACCGCGTTGCCGATCGGGCAGACGATGCCGAGGCCGGTGACGACGACTCTGCGGCGCGTCAATTCAAGCCTTGGCGTGCGCCTTGATGTAGTCCACCGCCTGCTGCACGGTGGTGATCTTCTCCGCCTCCTCGTCCGGGATCTCGGTCTCGAACTCCTCCTCGAGCGCCATCACCAGCTCCACCGTGTCGAGCGAGTCGGCGCCCAGGTCGTCGACGAACGAAGACTCGTTCTTGATCTCGGCCTCGTTCACGCCGAGCTGCTCGGCGATGATCTTCCTGACCCTTGGTTCGACGTTTTCCATCACGGCTCCTTCCCGAAGAGGGGGCGTATTTTACGCCATGTACATGCCGCCGTTGACGTGCAGGACCGCGCCCGTCACGTAGCCCGCGGCCGGCGAGGCGAGGTACGCGACCGCCGCGGCGACGTCGTGCGGCGCGCCGAGGCGCCCGAGCGGGATGTGCGCGAGCAGGTTCTTTCGTTGATCGTCCGGCAGCGCGCGCGTCATGTCGGTGTCGATGAAGCCCGGCGCGACGCAGTTCACCGTGATGTTGCGGCTGCCGAGCTCGGCGGCGAGCGACTTCGTCATCCCGACCACGCCGGCCTTCGCCGCCGCGTAGTTCGCCTGTCCCGGGTTGCCCGCGGCGCCGACCACGGAGGTGATGTTGATGATGCGCCCCCAGCGCGCCTTCATCATGCCGCGCATCACCGCGCGCGACAGGCGGAACACTGCGCGCAGATTGACGTCCAGCACTTCATCCCAATCTCCGTCCTTCAGGCGCAGCGCCAGGTTGTCGCGCGTGATGCCGGCGTTGTTGACCAGGATGGCGACATCGCCAAGCTCCTTTATCAGGGCATCGCACTGCGCCGCATCCCGCACGTTCAGGACTTTTCCAGTACCTGGAATGTTTTTGAGGCCGGCCTCGCTGGTTGCCGTGCCGATCACTTGCGCGCCCTGCTTCGCCAGCTCCTCGGCGATCGCCTGCCCGATGCCGCGCGAGGCACCCGTCACCAGCGCCAGTTTTCCTTCTAGCATTTCAGGGCCTCTTCCAGCGATGCGCGGTCCGCCGCGGCGAACGACTTCACCTGCGGCGCGATGCGCTTGGTCATCCCGGCCAGCACCTTTCCCGGCCCGCACTCGACGATGTGCGTCACGCCCTCGTCCACCATGCGCTTGATCGTCTCCACCCAGCGCACCGGCGACGCCGCCTGGCGCACGAGCGCATCCTTGATCGCGGCGGGATCGGACTGAGTCGTCACATCCACGTTATTAAGGACCGGGATGCGCGGGCCGAGCAGATTCACCTTGGCGAGATACTCCTTGAGCTTCTCTCCCGCCGGGCGCATCAGCGTCGAGTGAAACGGCGCGCTGACCGGCAGGAGCATCACGCGTTTTGCGCCCTTTGCCTTGCATGCTTCCATCGCGCGCTCGACCGCGGCCTTCTCGCCCGCGATCACGACCTGGCCGGGCGCGTTGAAGTTGACGGCCTGCACGGTGCCGCCCGCTTCGGCGCAGGCCGCGCGCACCGCATCGTCATCCAGCATGAGGATCGCCGCCATCGCGCCCTGCCCTTCGGGGACCGCCTTTTGCATCGATTCGGCGCGAAAGCGCACCAGCGGCAGGCAGTCCCGGAAAGAGAGAGCGCCGGCGCATACCAGCGCAGTGTATTCGCCGAGGCTGTGGCCGGCGATGATCTCGGGCAGCGGCCCGCCGAGCGCGCGCCACCGGCGGAACACGGCAATGCCCGCCGTCACCATCGCGGGCTGCGTGTTCACCGTCAGGTTGAGCTTCTCGGCCGGTCCTTCCTCGAGCAGCTTGACGAAGTCCGCTCCCAGGACATCCTTCGCTTCCGAAAGCGTCTCGTCGACCCCGTCGTAGCCGCGCATCATGCCTACCGACTGCGAACCCTGGCCCGGGAACACCATCGCGAGCTTCATAGGGTGACGAGGGTCGAGCCCCAGGTGAAGCCGCCGCCGACGCCCTGCAAGAGGACGCGATGCCCCGGGCGGATCTTTCCCGCGCGCACCAGCTCGTCGAGCGCGAGCGGCACCGACGCGGCCGAGGTGTTGCCGTGGCGGTCGACCGTGACCACCAGCTTTTCGCGCGGCAAGCCGAGCTTGCGCGCGGTGGCGTCGAGGATGCGCACGTTGGCCTGGTGCGGGATCAGCCAGTCGACGTCCGAGAGCTGCATGCCGGCGGCGGCGACGGTCTCGCGCGCCGACTCTTCCAGCACCTTGACCGCGAACTTGAACACCGCCCGGCCGTCCATCTGCAGGAACGGCGAGCCGACGATCGCGCCGCCGCACACGTTGCCGGGAACCGAGAGCATGCCGGCCTGGCTGCCGTCCGCCCGCAGCACGCTGGCATGGATTCCGGGTTTTTCCGAAGAAACCAGGACCACCGCGCCGGCGCCGTCGCCAAAGAGCACGCAGGTGCCGCGGTCGTTCCAGTCGAGGATGCGCGAGAACACTTCTGCGCCGACCACGAGGGCCGACTTGGCCATCTTGTTCTTTATGAAGCTATCCGCGGTAGCGAGGCCATAGACGAACCCGCTGCACACCGCCTGCACGTCGAACGCCGCGCTGCCATGCACGCCCAGCTTCGCCTGCAGCAGGCAGGCGGTGCTGGGAAAGACATAGTCCGGCGTCGACGTCGCCACGATGATCAGATCGATTTCATCCGCTCCTACCCCCGCAACCTTCAAGGCATTCCTGGATGCTTCCAAGGCAAGATCGCTCGAGGCTTGCGACTTGTCCGCGATGTGGCGCTGGACGATGCCGGTGCGCTCCCGGATCCAGGCGTCGCTGGTGTCGAGCCGCGCCGCGAACTCGGCGTTGGTCATGACGCGCGGCGGCAGGTAGCTTCCCGTGCCCGCGATGCGGGAATAGATCATGGCGCGGCCTGGACCGGCTGCACGAGCTGCGCCGGCAGCTGGCTCATGCGCGCCGCGATGCGCTGCGGCACGTTGTTGCGCACCTCGTCGACCGCCCGCTCCAGCGCCTGGCCGAAGGCGAACACGTCGGCCGAGCCGTGGCTCTTGATCACGATGCCGCGCAGGCCCAGCAGGCTCGCGCCGTTGTAGCGCCGGTGGTCGAGGCGGTCGCGGAACGCGCGCAGCACCGGCAGCGCGATCAGCGCAGCCAGGCGGGTCAGCAGGTGGCGCGAGAACTCCTCGCGCATCGTCGTCATCATCATCTGCGCCACGCCCTCGGAGGCCTTGAGCGCCACGTTGCCGACAAAGCCGTCGCATACCACCACGTCGACCGTGCCCTTGTAGATGTCGTCGCCTTCCACGTTGCCGGCGAAATTGAGCCCGCTCGCGCGCAGCAGCTCGGCCGCCTGCTTCACCGCCTCGTTGCCCTTGATGTCCTCGACGCCGATGTTGAGCAGCCCCACCGAGGGCCGCTCCTTGTGCTCGACCGCGGCGACCAGCATCGCCCCCATGATGCCGAACTGCAGCAGGTGCTCGGGGGCGCAGTCGACGTTCGCGCCGAGGTCGAGCACGTAGGTGCTGGTGCGCCGCAGGTTGGGCAGGACGCTCGCGATCGCCGGCCGGTCGATCCCGGGCAGCGTCTTCAGCACGAAGCGCGAGATCGCCATCAGCGCGCCGGTGTTGCCGGCGCTGACGCAGGCGTGCGCCTCGCCGTTCTTCACCAGGTTGACGGCGACGCGCATCGAGGAGTCCTTCTTGTAGCGCAGCGCCTGCGCCGGCGGCTCGTCCATCGCCACGACTTCGCTCGCGGGGTGCACGCGCAGACGCGGGTTTTTTCCGGAAAGCTGTGCTTCGATCGCGTCGCGCACACCCACCAGGACCAGCTCGACGTCGGGCAGCCGCGCCTGGAACTCGAGCGCGGCCGGGACCGTCACATGGGGGCCGTGGTCGCCCCCCATGCAATCGACCGCGACGGTGATCAACGCGACTACTCTTCGCGGGTCTTGACGACCTTCTTGCCGCGGTAGAAGCCGGTCGGGCTGACGTGGTGGCGCAGGTGCGTCTCGCCGCTGGTCGGCTCGACCGCGATCGCGGGCGCGCTCAGGTGGTCATGCGAGCGGCGCATGTTGCGCCGCGACGGCGACTTCTTGTCCTTGTGTACCGCCATGTGTTCGACTCCTCTCCTGTCTCAATGTTTGCGCATCAGGCCGCGCAGCCCGGCAAACGGCGAAACCTTCTCCGCGTGCGCGTCCAGCCCGACCGCCGTACAGCTCTCGTGCCGCGGCGCGTAAGGCACGGCGAGGATCAGCTCGTCCTCGATCAGCTCGCGCACCGCCATCTCCTTGCCGGCGACGACGCGGTCCGGGCCGCGGGCGTCGGCGGGCTCGGCGTGGACCTCGGCGATGGTCGCCGCCAGGACCAGCGTTGCGTCGGTCTGCACCTCGAACGGCATCGTCTCGAGGCAGCGCTGGCAGCGCAGCGCGAGCGTGCCGCGCACTCTGACGCGCAGGGCCGGCCGGCCGCGCTCATCGCGCACTCCGCTGATCTCGTAGGCCACTTCGCCCGAATCCGCGGCGAGCGCGTCGCGCAGGCGCGGAAAGTCGCCGAGCGGCCAGACCCCCTGCTGCGTTGCGCCGGCGGACGCGAACTCAAAGCCGTCAATCACCGGCTGTTGCGACATAAACTGTGCATTTTAGCAAAAACCATGGATCAGCCCCGGACACTCGTGCTGGCGTCTGGCTCCGCGTACCGCAAGGCGCTGCTCGAGCGCCTGGGGCTGCGCTTCGAGATCTTTTCCCCCGACGTCGACGAGCAGCCTCTCGCCGGCGAATCGCCCGCCGACAGCGCGCTGCGGCTTTCGGTGCTCAAGGCGCGGGCGGCGCCGCAGCGCGACGCGCTCGTGATCGGCTCCGACCAGGTCGCCTCGAGCGGCGGCAAGCGCTACGGCAAGCCGGGCAACCACGAAAACGCCGCGCGGCAACTCCGCCAGCTCTCGGGGCGCGTCGTGGACTTCCATACCGCAGTCACGCTTCTTGACAGCAGAAATAACCATTCTGAATCGCGCGTCGTGCTCTGCCGGGTTGAGTTCAGGAAGCTCGACGAGCAGCGCGTCCAGGCCTATCTGCTGCGCGAAAAACCGTACGACTGCACCGCCGCCGCCAAGGCCGAAGGTCTCGGCATCGCGCTGATCGCGCGCATCGACACCGAGGACCCGAGCTCGCTCATCGGCCTGCCGCTGATCGCGCTCACCGGGATGCTCGAGCGCGCCGGGCTGCGCGTGCTTTGATCCTCTACGCGATTCCCACGCCGCTCGGCGGCTCGCCAGAATCGGCATTGCCCGCCCCGGCGCTCCAGACGATTCGCGGCATCAAGGACTTCGTGGTCGAAGACGCCAAAAGCGCGCGCGCGTTTCTGGGCGCGCTCGGCATGCCGGTGCGGGAACTGAGTATTTCAGCCGTGGACGGCGACGCCGCCGCATTGCTCAAACCTCTCCGCGAGAAACGCCCCCTGGGCCTGCTCTCGGAGGCCGGCTGCCCGGCGATCGCCGATCCCGGCGCCGAGGTGATCGAGGCCGCGCATCGCGAGGGCTTTCGCGTCGTGCCGCTGGTGGGGCCCTCGGCGATCGCGCTCGCGCTGATGGCCTCGGGGCTGGAGGGCCAGCGTTTCGCTTTTTGCGGTTACCTGCCCCGCGAGACACCCGACCGGACGAAACGCATCCGTGAGCTTGAACGCCGCTCCAGAAGCGAGAAGGAAACCGAGATCTTCATCGAGACCCCCTATCGCAACGACGTGCTGCTGGCGGCGTTGCTGGAGATCTGCGGCGAGACTACCCGGCTTTGCGTGGCGGCAGACCTCACGCTCGCGACCGAGAGCGTCGCTACGAGAACCATCGCCGAGTGGCGTGGCCGGCGCGCGCCGATCGGCAAGCGGCCGGCGGTGTTCCTGCTCTGCGCCTAGCCGCGGCAGTTCTCGGGCATCAGCCCCTCGGGGACCTCGGGGCGCGCGCAGGTCCAGACGCGCTTGCCGCCGGCCTCGGTCGCCGAAAAGGTGATGCGTTTGCCCGCAAGCGCGATCCTGCCGGTCGGCAGGTTGGAGTCGAGCACGAGCACGATGCGGTCCTTCCCGACCATGATCTCTTTGACGGTGCCGGACCGCGGCGCGAGCCCTAGGTCCGCGGCGGAGGCCGGCGGCGCCTTGCGCTCGCGCAGGTAGCGCTCGTACGCCTCGGCGGCCTCGAAGCCGTCCTTCACCGCCATCGCGAGCTTGCCGCGCGCGTAGTAGGCATGGTCGGCCGGGCTGCAGGCCGCCGCCAGGCCCGCGGCCGCCGCGAGCGCCCTAGCGCAGCGCAGGCGAGGCGCGCAGCAGCGATTCGACGAAGGTATTCGCGGCCGCGGCGCCGAAGCGCCGCGCGAGCTTCTCGGCAACGCCCTCGCTGATCGTGAAGTCGCGGATCTCCTCGGCCTTGATCACCTCGCGCGCGACGTACTCCAGGCTGCCGATGTCGTCGGCGAGGCCGAGGTCCACGCTCTTCTGCCCGGTCCAGATCAGCCCGCTGAAGATCTCGGGCGCGTCCTTCAGCCGCTTGCCGCGCCCTTCCTTGACCACGGCGATGAACTGCTGGTGGATCTCGCCCATCAGCTGCTTGACGTGCTCCTTGTCCTTCTCCTCGAGCGGCGAGAACGGGTCGAGCATCGCCTTGTTCTCGCCCGCGGTGATCAGGCGCCGCTCGATGCCGAGCTTGTCCATCAGGCCGGTGAAGCCGAAGCCGTTCATCAGCACGCCGATCGAGCCGACGATGCTCGATTTGCCGACGTAGATGCGGTCGGCGCCGACCGCGACGAAGTAGCCGCCCGACGCGCTCACGTCCTCGACCACCGCGTAGAGCGGGATCTCGGGGTACTTCTTGCGCAGGCGCTTCATCTCGTCGTAGATGGTCTGCGCCTGGACCGGGCTGCCGCCGGGCGAGTTGATGCGCACCACCACGCCCTGGGTGTTCTTGTCCTTGAACGCCGCCTGCAGCGCGGTGGTGATTTTTTCTGCGCTGGCGTCGGTGCCGGGGGCGATCAGGCCGCTCACCTCGACCATCGCGGTGTGCTTCCTGCCGCCGGCGACGTCGGCGCGCTTCCAGTCGATCGCCATCAGCAGGATCAGCGTCACGTAGGCGAAGGTGAGCAGCTTGAAGAAGATGCCCCACAGCCGGGCGCGCCGCTGCTCCTTGAGCGCGGCGGTGGCGAGCTTGGTGACGAGCTCGCGTTCCCACTGGCCATTGTTCTCAGTCATCGTCGAATCCTATGAAGTAGACCTTCCCGTCGCGCTCCTCGAGGCGCAGCCCGACCAGCGGGCTGCCGTTGCACGGGCCGCCGAGGCAGCGGCCGGAGGCGGCTTCGTAGACTGCACCGTGCGTCGAGCATAGCAAATCGCGCCCCTCGGCATCGAAAAATACCCCTTCCTGCCAGTCGAGCTCCATCGCGACGTGCGCGCAGCGGTTCAGGTAGCCGTGCACCGTGCCGTTCTTGCGGATGGCGAACGCCGGCGCCGCCTCGCCGAAGTACTCGACCTCGAAGCGCACCCCGCGCCCGGATTCGGGCAGCGCGCCGGACTCGCAGATCAGGCGTGGGTGCGCAGCCATTGCTGTAGTTGCGTTACCGAAGAAAGACACCCCAAGGGCATGCAGGCCCGCAGCCCCTCCTCGGCATGGGCGCCGTAGGTCACGGCGAGCGCAGCCACTCCCGCCGCGCGCGCCATTTCCATGTCGTGGGAAGTGTCGCCGATCATCAGTGCCCCGTCCCGGGAAACGTCCAGCTCGTCCATCAGCTCGAGCAGCATGGCCGGGTGCGGCTTGGGATTGGTCTCGTCGGCGCAGCGCGATGCGACAAAAACCGGCTTGAGGTTGTGGAACTCGAGGTCGCGGTCCAGGCCGCGGCGGCTCTTGCCGGTGGCGATCGCCAGCAGGTGCTTCCCGGAAAGCTGGTCCAGGAGCGCCCGCATGCCGTCGAAGAGCCGCATCGCGTCCTTGCGCTCGAGGAAATGCCTGCGGTAGCTGGCGACGAACTCCGGGTAGCGCTCGGGCGCCAGGCCGGGCACCGCGGCGCTCAGCGCATCGTGTAGGCCGAGGCCGATCACGTGCCTTGCCTGATCTTCGTTTGGAACGTCCAAGTGCATTTCGCGTGCCGCATCCTGGATGCAGGCCGCGATGGTCGACGCCGAGTCGATGATCGTGCCGTCCCAGTCGAAGACGAGGAGGCGGTATTTCACGCCACCGCCCTTTCGAGGAAAGCCTTCATCTCGGCGGGCAGCGGCGACTCGAGCTTGACGGGCTCGCCGCTCAGCGGATGCCTGAACGAAAGCCTGGCCGCGTGCAGCAGAAGCCGCCGCTTGAGCTGCCGGTTGAGCGCGAAATCGCCGTACTTGTCGTCGCCGACGATCGGGTAGCCGGCATGCGCGAGGTGGACCCGGATCTGGTGCGTGCGCCCGGTCATCAGCTCGACCTCGAGCAGGCTGAATTCGGCCCCTGCCTTCAGCAGCTTGACGCGGGTCACGGCGGCCTTGCCGTCCTCATGCACGCTGACCCGCCGCTCGCCCGAGCCGGTTACGTACTTGTGCAGCGCCTGGCTCAATTCCCTCAGGTCCCGGGGCCACTTGCCGGCCACCACCGCGAGATAACGCTTCCTGACTTCGCCCTCGCGGAGCATGCGATGCAGCTCGACCAGGGCGCTGCGCTTCTTGGCGATCAGAAGAAGGCCGGAGGTGTCGCGATCGAGCCGGTGGGCGAGCTCGAGGACCTTCGCCTGCGGCCGCGCCGCGCGCAGCGACTCGATCACCCCGAAGCTGACCCCGCTGCCGCCGTGGACCGCGACCCCGGAGGGCTTGTCGACCACCAGGAGCGCCGCGTCCTCGTGGACGATGGGAAATTCCCGGGCTTTTGGAGGGAAAGCCTTCTTTTCCGAAATCCGGACCGGCGGGATCCGGATGCGGTCCCCGAGCTGCAGCCGGTAGTCCGGCTTCACGCGCCCGCTGTTGACGCGCACCTCGCCGCTGCGGAGCACGCGGTAGACGTGGCTCTTCGGCACCCCTTTCAGCTCGCGCAGCAGGAAGTTGTCGATGCGCTGGGCCTCGCCTTCTTCACCGACGACCAGCCACCTCGCCTTGGGACGAGCTGCGGCCTTGCTTAAGTCATTCATTTTCCGTATGATCTCGCCGTCGCTTCGAGTTGCGAGGCACAGGAGGACCCGGCCACAGCCGCCCCCTGCAACCCGCCTCCCGCCCGGCCGCAGCTGGGCCTGAAGCGCTGGTTAATTTCGCTCACCGGAAGTAGCGATACTACTAGCAGCGCGCGTAGGGATCTCTTTTCAAGTCAATCCCATGAGGAGAGTTTTCGAGAGGTAAAACCTGTCTCCTGCGCGCGCAGGAGAAAAACAAGTGAAGCGCATGTTGTTTAACGCGACGCAGCAAGAGGAGCTGCGCGTCGCGATCGTCGACGGACAGAAGCTCGTCGACCTGGACATAGAGTCAGCCTCGAGGGAACAGCGCAAAAGCAACATCTACAAAGGCATCATCACCCGCATCGAGCCCAGCCTCGAGGCCGCGTTCGTCGACTACGGCGAGGAGCGGCACGGGTTCCTGCCGTTCAAGGAAGTCGCCCGCAGCTATTTCAGGGAAGGCATCGACGTCGGCCGCGCCCGCATCCAGGACGCGCTGCGCGAAGGCCAGGAGATCATCGTCCAGGTCGAGAAGGACGAGCGCGGAACCAAAGGCGCCGCCCTGACGACGTTCATCAGCCTGGCGGGGCGATATCTGGTGCTGATGCCGAACAACCCGAGGGGTGGCGGGGTATCGCGCCGCGTGGAGGGCGAGGACCGCAACGAGCTGCGCGACACCCTCGACCAGCTCCAGCTTCCCGAGGGCATGAGCGTGATCGCCCGCACCGCGGCGATCGGCCGCTCGCTCGAGGAGCTGAACTGGGACCTGAACTACCTGATGCAGCTGTGGACCGCGGTGGAAGGCGCGTCGGCGGACCAGTCGAAGAAGCCGTTCCTGATCTACCTCGAGTCGAGCCTGGTGATCCGCGCGATCCGCGACTACTTCCAGCCCGACATCGGCGAGATCCTGATCGACACGCCCGAGATCTACGAGCAGGCGCGCACCTTCATGGACACGGTGATGCCGGGCAACGTCGGCAAGGTGAAGCTGTACCGCGACGACATCCCGCTCTTTTCCCGCTTCCAGATCGAGCACCAGATCGAGAGCGCCTATTCGCGCCAGGTGGCCCTGCCCGCGGGCGGCGCGATCGTCATCGACCACACCGAGGCGCTGATCTCGATCGACGTCAACTCGGCGCGCGCGACGCGCGGCGGCGACATCGAGGAGACGGCGTTCCGCACCAACCTCGAGGCGGCGGAGGAAGTCGCGCGCCAGCTGCGCCTGCGCGACCTCGGCGGCCTGATCGTCATCGATTTCATCGACATGGAGTCGCAGCGCAACCAGCGCGAGGTCGAGAACCGGCTGCGCGACGCGCTCAAGTACGACCGCGCCCGGGTGCAGATCGGCAAGATCTCGCGCTTCGGCATGATGGAGCTCTCGCGCCAGCGCCTGCAGGCCTCGCTCGAGGAGACCGCGCACATCAGCTGCCCGCGCTGCAGCGGCACCGGCTTCATCCGCGGCACCGAGTCGACCGCGCTGCACGTGCTGAGGATCATCCAGGAGGAGGCGATGAAGGAGAACACCGGCGCGGTGCACGCGCAGGTGCCGGTCGACGTGTCCTCGTTCCTGCTGAACGAGAAGCGCGCCGAGATCCAGAAGCTCGAGGCGCGCCTCAAGGTGAACATCGTGCTGGTGCCCAACCCGCACCTCGAGACGCCGCACTACAAGGTGCAGCGCCTGAAGCACGACGAGCTGAACGCGATGGAGCACGTGCCCTCGAGCTACGAGCTGGTCGAGCGGCCCGAGGAGCCCAAGGCGCCCGGCGTCGAGGAAGAGGCGAAGATCGAGCGCCAGCAGCCGGTGGTGAAGAGCATTACCCCGGAGCAGCCGGCGCCGCTGCCGCAGGCCCCGCGGCCCCAGCCCGCGCCGGCCCAGCCCATGGCGGCGCCGCAACCGCAGCCTGCCCCCGCGGCGGCGGGGGGAGGCGGATTCCTGAGCCGCATCTTCGGCGGGCTCTTCAAGTCGGAGCCCGCCCCTGCCCCGGCGCCGGTGGCCGCTCCCGCGCCGGCGCCGCAGCCCGCGCAGCGCGAACCGCGGCGCGACCAGCACCGGCGTGACCAGCGCCCAGATCACCGGCGCGACGGCCGCAGGGATGGCGGTCGCGACGGCCGCGGGCGTGACGAGCAGCGGCAGCGCGATCGTCAACAGCAGCCGCGTCTGGAGCAGAGGCGCGGTAATGGCCAGCAGCAGCGCGGCGAGCGAAGCGAGCGAGGCGACAGAGGTGGCCGAGGCGACAGAGGTGGGAGGCCCGACCAGCAGCAGCGTCCGCCCCGGCCGCCGCAGCAAGCTCAGCCACAGGAAGCTCAGCCGCAACAGCAGGGTCAACCGCCACAACAGCCAAGGCCCCCGGAGCGGGAAGGCCGCGAAGGCGAGGACCAGCAACGCCGCGGCGGCCGGCGCAACCGGGGCGGTCGCGACCGCCATCGCGGCGGGCGTGACGAGCGGCCGGGCCAGCAGGGCGAGGGCCGGGCGCCGGCCGGGTCGCCGCCCTCCTTCCCGATGAAGGAGGAGCAGCTGCGCGAGGACCAGCGCCGCGAGGCGCTCGCGCGCAGGGAGGAGCCCGCGGCCGAAGAAACCCTGCCGCCTGCTGCCCGCGTCGAAGCACCCAAGCCGGTGGACGCGCCAAAGATCGACTCGAAGGCGCTGCTGGAAAGCGCCGGACTCGTCATGATCGAGACCGACCGCGCCAAGGCGCCGCCCCAGCCGCAGGCGCCGGAGGAGCCGCAGCAGCTCGGCCGTCCCCGCCGCGAGCGCCCGAAGCCGTCGGAGGACGGCGGCGAGCTGGTGCAGATCGAGACGACTAGGAAGTAGGCTTTTTCAGCTCTTCCAGCAGCACGCGGCAGTGCTCCTCGACCAGATCGAGGACCTGCTCGAAGCCGCCGGGGCCGCCATGGTACGGATCCGGCACCTCGGCCTCGGCCGCGAACAGGCGGATCCGCGCCCGGCTCCCGGGGGGCGCCATGCGCTCGAGGGCGCGCAGGTGCCCGCGGTCCATCGCGAGGATCAGGTCGAAGTCGTCGAAATCGCGTGGCTTCACCTGGCGCGCGCGCTGCGCGCTCAGGTCGTAGCCGCGCTGGCGCGCATGCTGCTGGGTGCGCTCGTCGGGAGGATCGCCCACGTGCCAGTCGCCGAGGCCCGCGGATTCGATGCGCAGGCCGATCGATTCCTTTTTTGCCAGAGTCTTCAGCACCCCTTCCGCCGTGGGCGATCTGCAGATGTTGCCGCTGCACACGAATAGGGTGGAGCGCCTTTCTTTCATATCATCGCCATTATGACTTCCTGCGCCGAGGTGCTCGCCGGCCGCGCGCCGCAACACGGGCCGGTCACGCTGAAGGGCTGGGTGCGCACCCGGCGCGACTCCAAGGCGGGCTTCTCGTTCATCCACCTGTCGGACGGCTCTTCCTTCCATCCGGTGCAGGTGGTGGCGCCGAAGAACCTGGCCAACTACGAGAGCGAGATCCTGCATCTCACCGCGGGCTGCGCCATCGAGGCCACCGGCAGCATCGTGCCCTCGCCCGCCAAGGGCCAGCCGTTCGAGATGCAGGCAGCCGCGATCAAGGTGGTCGGCTGGGTCGACGACCCCGACTCCTACCCGATCCAGCCCAAGCCCCACAGCTTCGAGTTCCTGCGCGAGGTGGCGCACCTGCGGCCGCGCACCAACGTGATCGCCGCGGTGACCCGCGTGCGCCATACCATCGCGCAGGCGATCCACCGCTTCTTCCACGAGCACGGCTTCGTCTGGGTGAACACGCCGATCATCACCGGCGCCGACGCCGAGGGCGCGGGCGCCCTTTTCAGGGTTTCCACGCTTGACGTGGCCAATTTGCCGAGGACGACTTCCGGTGGCGTTGACTTCTCAAAGGACTTCTTCGGGCGCGAGACGTTCCTGACGGTCTCCGGGCAGCTCAACATCGAGGCCTACTGCCTCGCGCTCTCCAGGGTGTACACCTTCGGCCCGACGTTCCGCGCCGAGAACTCGAACACCAGCCGCCACCTCGCCGAGTTCTGGATGATCGAGCCGGAGATCGCGTTTGCCGACCTGTCGGACAACGCAGACCTCGCCGAAGCTCTTCTGAAGTTCACGCTCACCGCCCTTCTCAAGGAAAGACCCGAAGACATGGCTTTCTTCGACGAGCGCATCGAGAAGGGGCTGGTGGCGAAGCTGCGGGGGATCGTCGACTCGGAGTTCGTGCGCATGGACTACGGCGAGGCGATCTCGATCCTCGAGCGCTCGAGGGAGAAGTTCGAGTTCCCGGTGAAATGGGGCGTCGACCTGCAGTCGGAGCACGAGCGCTTCCTCACCGAGAAGCACGCGAAGAAGCCCGTCGTGGTGATGAATTACCCGAAGGACATCAAGGCCTTCTACATGCGCATGAACGACGACGGCCGCACCGTGGCGGCGATGGACGTGCTCGCGCCGGGGATCGGCGAGATCGTGGGCGGCAGCCAGCGCGAGGAGCGCCTGGAGCTCCTCGACCGCAGGATGGCCGAGGTCGGCATCGACAAGGACAACCTCGGCTGGTATCGCGACCTGCGCCGCTACGGCAGCGTGCCGCACGCCGGCTTCGGCCTGGGCTTCGAGCGCACCGTGGCCTACGTCACCGGCCTCGCCAACGTGCGCGACGCGATCCCGTTCCCGCGCACGCCGGGCAGTGCGCGCTACTAGCATGCGCATCCGCCTCGCGACCCCGGAAAAATAGGGACAGTCCCTATTTTCAAAATTCC
>Ga0187893_10004412_pt1 | contig 26811 bp, 26 predicted proteins | sample MA1701074metaG_FD_139574 | JGI IMG/M metagenome (GOLD analysis project Ga0187893, IMG submission 139574) | White microbial mat communities from a basaltic lava cave in the Kipuka Kanohina Cave System on the Island of Hawaii, USA - MA170107-4 metaG ... | reverse complement strand
GCCTTGACGGCGCCCCGATAGCCGACGGCGGCGCGAAACCCCGCAGCGGGGCATTCGCGCCCTACAAACCCGTTGAGCGCCTTTTCATCAACTGCCACCGGCTCCAGTGTCAAGATGCGCCCGAACTGCACCCCCTCAAGAATCGAAACTTGCGCATATTTATTGCGATTGTTAGTCTGCGGAAAGGCAGCAACCCACACTCAACGGAGAGGAGATTCTTATGGCAATTCGATTAGGAGATGACGCGCCGAATTTCACGGCGGACACGACCGAAGGCAAAATTGACTTCCACCAATGGCTCGGCAATAGCTGGGGCGTTTTGTTTTCGCACCCCGCTGACTTCACGCCCGTTTGCACGACCGAACTCGGTCTGCTCGCCAAACTGAAGGGCGAGTTTGAGAAGCGCAATGTCAAGGTCATCGCCATCAGCGTGGACCCGCTCGACGCGCACAAGGGCTGGATCGCCGACATCAACGAAACGCAGAAGACGACGGTGAATTTCCCGCTCATCGCCGATCCCGACAAAAAGGTCGCGCTGCTCTACGACATGATTCACCCGCAGGTGAGCGACAAGTTCACCGTGCGCAGCGTGTTCGTCATCGGACCCGACAAGAAAGTGAAACTCACGCTGACGTATCCCGCCTCGACGGGACGCAACTTCGCGGAACTCTTGCGCGTGATTGATTCGCTGCAACTGACGGCGAAATACAAACTCGCGACGCCAGGCGATTGGAAACAAGGGCAGGATTGCATCATCGTCCCCGCCGTGAAGGACGAGGAAGCGAAGCAACTTTTCCCGAAGGGCTTCCGCACCGTGAAACCGTATTTGCGCTATACGCAGCCGCCTGTGTGATGGGTGGTGGGTTGATGGGTTGAAGGGTTAAAGAGGTTAAAACGGTTAAAAGGGAGGGGCAGCGTCCACGGTGTCCCTTTCTTTTTTTCTGCGTTGTTGTGCGAGGGTCTCCGACCCCGCACAAGTTCTGACCGAAGGTCTCCATCCCATCTCAGGGAGACCTTCGGTCAATCCAACGGCGAGGTCAGGAGACCTGCGCCGAACTTGATGATTCATTGGGGAGGGACGCCGTCCCCGGCGTCCGTTGGCGGGTTGGTCGAAACGCGGTCGGCGGGGACGCCGACCCTCCCTTGTTTTTCCGCGATGATTTGCTCGAAGAATTTTTTCTGCCGCCGCTCCAGGTAACGCCGTCGCCACCACAGCGCGGGCGCGAGGGCAAAGAGGAGGATGAGCAGCCAGTAGGGGACGAAGAGCCTATGGTCCCACGGTGTTTCAGCATGGTCCTCGTATGAGACTGATACAAAAAATCGCTTCTCATCATTGAGGGTTAATGGTTCTGGAGTAAAGTAGCCGCCGTACCGAACTGCGAAGTGGCGTCGCATTGTCCCAGAGCACCATTCAATCGCAAGCGCATGCGCATAACCTTCCAATTGGAGGTCAAAAGCGCTCGATTTCGCGGTCGGACTTCTAAATTCGGGAAATGGAAGGCATTCAAATCCCCATCCTGCCATCCCCAATCCCCACGCCACCATTGCGGCGAGGCAGAGTAACGCCGAGAGCGCGACGAAAAAGTTCTTCACTCGCCGCCGTCATTTCCCTCGCTTCGGATGCTCGGATTGCGAACTAGATTTTTCTTTGGCGTCCATGATTTAGCCGTTGTGCGTGGGTCTCCGACCACCGCACATCTGCCGACCGAAGGTCTCCATTCCAACGCACGGAGACCTGCGGTCAAACGGACGGCGAGGTCTGGAGACCTACGCCGAACGTTCCGCTCACACCTTCTCGTGTTCGGGCACGGCGGCGTCAATGCAGACGACCCCTTCGGGGTTGGGGACGGCGGCGTATTTGGGGATGACGACGATGCCTGATTCGGAGACGAAGAATCGTTTACGGTCTTCCTCAGGGTCGTAACCGATGACGGTGCGCGGCGGGATGATGACATCCTTGTCCACAATCGCGCGGCGGATTTTGCAATGCCGCCCGACGTCCACGCCATCCATCAACACGCATTGATCCACTTCCGCCCAACTGTGGACATAAACGCGCGGGGAGAGCACGCAGTTGCGCACGCTGCCGCCGCTGATGATGCAGCCTGACGACACGATGGAATCCAGCGCCTTGCCGCAGCGCCCGCCTGGGTAATCGTCGCCGAAGACGAATTTCGCGGGCGGCTGCGCGCCCTGATACGTGCGCAACATCCAGTCGCGGTCGTATAAATTGAAGATCGGGTCCACGCCGCACAAATCCATGTTCGCCTCGAAATAGGCGTCAATCGTCCCCACGTCTCGCCAGTAAATGGAAAGCTTCTTGTTTTCGTCCACGAAGTCATACGCCATTACGCGCTGTTTCTGGATGAGCTTGGGGAGGATGTTCTTGCCGAAGTCCACTTCGCCCGTCGCCATCGCGTCGGCGGTCAAAATATCCATCAGCATCTCGCGGTTGAACACGTACACGCCCATTGAGGCGGGCGATTGTTGCGGGTTGCGCGGGGACGGCTTTGGTTCGCGCGGTTTTTCCTCGAACCCAACAATCCGCCCGCTCGCGTCGGTCTCGCAAATGCCAAACTGGTTCGCGCGCTGGCGTTCAACTTCGATCACCGCGACGGTCGCGTCCGCCTGACGGTCACGATGGAAGCGGACGAGCTTGGAATAATCCATCTTGTAGATGTGGTCGCCCGACAAGATGAGGACTTCCGTGCTGTCGCTGCCGATGACGCGCAAATTCTGGAACACGGCGTCCGCCGTCCCGCGAAACATGTCGCCTTCCCTGGTCAGCGACGGGTAGATGGGAAAAATCGTCTCGCCGAGTTCGGGCTGCTGAAAATTCCACGCGAGGTGCAGGTGGCGGTTGAGCGACGTGGATTTGGTCTGCAAGAGCACCCCGACGCGGCGGACGTTGGAGTTGATGCAGTTGGAGAGCGTAAAATCAATCAGCCGATAAATCCCGCCGAACGCCACCGCGGGCTTGGCGCGATACTGCGTGAGGGGAAACAACCGCGTCCCCTCGCCTCCCGCCAGCAACAGCGCAAAAACCTTTCTCACGAAACAACCTCCTGTTTCTCAGCGCGCAGATTAGCAAGCCCCGCCCTGCCTGTCGAGAAGTCCAGCGACAGCCTTTTCCGCACTCCCCTCTTTACACTCCCGCCCTGCTTGGCTACTCTCCGCCCGAAGGTTTTCTTTGTTGTTCGGACTTTTTAACCTTTTTAACCCCCAACAGTTCAACCCCTTTAACCCACATTTCCCATGATCATCGGCATCCCCAAGGAAGTTAAAATCCAGGAATTTCGCGTCGGCCTCCTTCCTGTCCACGTCGAGGAACTCATCCGCGCGGGTCACGCCGTCGTCGTCGAGAAAAACGCAGGCGTCGGCAGCGGCGCGCTCGACAGCGATTACCGCGACGCGGGCGCGCAGGTGCTCAACACCGCGCGCGACGTGTGGAAACGCGCCGACATGATCGTGAAAGTGAAGGAGCCGCAGCCCGAGGAAATTCCGCTCATGCAGGCGGGACAGATTGTCTTCACCTATTTCCACTTCGCCGCGTCGCGCAAACTGACCGAATCCGTCATCAAAAGCAAAATCGTCGCCATCGCCTACGAGACCGTGCAATCGCCCGACGGCACGCTGCCGTTGCTCACGCCGATGAGCGAAATCGCGGGACGCATGTCCGTCCACGAAGGCGCGAAATGCCTGGAGAAACCGATGAAGGGACGCGGATTGCTCCTCGCGGGCGTGCCAGGAGTTTCGCCCGCAAAAGTTGCCGTCATCGGCGGCGGCGTGGTCGGCACGAACGCCGCGAAAATGGCGGCGGGTCTCGGCGCGGATGTCACGATTCTCGACATCAGTCTGCCGCGGCTGCGTTATCTCGACGACGTGATGCCGAAAAATGTCCGCACACTGATGTCCAACATCCAGAACGTCCGCGAACAGGTGCAGGCCGCCGACCTCGTCATCGGCGCGGTGTTGGTTCCTGGCGCGAAAGCGCCGCAACTGGTCACGCGCGACATGGTCAGCAAAATGAAACGTGGCGCGGTCATCGTGGACGTGGCGATTGATCAGGGCGGCTGCATCGAAACGTCCCGCCCCACAACTCACGATGAACCGACGTATGCCGTCCACGAGGTCGTGCATTACGCCGTGACAAATATGCCGAGCGCCGTCGCGGGCACAAGCACGCCTGCGCTGACGAACGCGACGTTCCCCTACGTCCTGCAACTCGCCAACAAAGGATGGCAGCAGGCGACGAAGGACAACAAATCCCTCGCCTCAGGAGTCAGCATCGTCGAAGGCAAAGTCCACGATCGTCGTCTCGCGGAACTGTTCCGTCTGTCGCTGGCAAATTGAAATCGGCGCGCGTTCCCGCAAGCGTTTCATGAAGCACCTCTGCATCATTTGCGCCGTCGTATGGGTCGCGCTCGCGCTTTCTTCCTGCGCGTCCACCAAATCCACCGTCGCATCGCGGGATTCCGTGCTCCTCGAACTGCGCCCTGAGAAAGGGCAACGATTCAGGACGACGAAAACGACCACGGCAGTCGTGACCGCCACGGTCATGGGCGAGAAAGTCAATTTTTCGCAGGAGTCGAGGGAAAGGACAAAATCCATCGTCTCCTCCGTCAGCGGCGAGACCCTCCAAATCAAGGAAACCCTCGAACGCGTTTCCGCGCTCATCAGCACGGGCAAACGGGTCATTGAATTCGACTCGTCAAAGCCAGCGCAGGACCTTCCGCCGCCCGCGCAACTCGCCTTGTCGCTGGTCGGACAGACGCTGGTCATCACGCTGAATCGGCGCGGGGAAATTGACCGAATTTCGGGAATCGAACCGCTCATCGAGCGGCTCAGGAACGACCCTGCGCTCGATGAGGAGCGGCGGGAAGACCTCGACAGGTTGCGGCGCGCATACACGCAGACGGGAATCACGGGTCTGGGGCGCCGTCCCGTCGTGTTCCCGATGCGCCGATTGTCCGTTGGGGATTCCTGGACGGAAACCACGCGCGCCGACGTGGATCGGTTCGCCGTCACCGTCCACGAATCGTGGTCGCTGGCGGGCAGAAAAAACAGCGTCGCGACGCTGGACGTGACGATGAAATTAAGTCTCGACCCCGCCTCCGAACTCGCGCAATTATACGCCGCCTTGAGCATGGAATTTTCGGCGAAAGCCATCGGCTTGTTCGAGGTGGACGAGAAAACAGGGCTGGTGTTGCGAAGCAGGGTCGTGCTGGAGATGGCGGCGAAACGCTCGGAGGCGACACCCGATTTCATGGGCGACTCGATTTACAGGTTCACAACGGACAGGCAAAGTGTCATCGAATGAATCCATTTTCCCTGCCCGCGCAAAGACCACGTCAACCGAAAGGAATCCCTGCATGAAAACGTCACTCGTTTTGTTCGCGGTCCTGCTCCTCTGCTCCTGTTCGTCCACCTCGACGAATGTCAAAAGCGCCGACACGTTTCGGTTGCAATTGCTCTTCAAGAAGGACGACACCCGCCTGCATCGCATGACGGTGAACCAAGTCATCGCGCAGACCATTGAGGGCGAAAAGATCGTCGTCAACCAGACGATAGGCTTCGACATGTTGCAGGAGGTGCTCGACGTGGATGCCAACGACGTCGCCAACGTCAAGGTCACCTACACCGCCGCGCGGATGAAGCACGAAAGCACGATGGGCAACTTCAACTACGATTCCGCCAACCCGCCGCAGAAACTGCCGCCGCAGGTGATGGGCCTCGCCGCGATGGTCGGCAAATCGTTCACGATGAAAATGAAACCCAATGGTGAAATCCTCGCGCTCGGCGGACTCGACAAACTCATCGAAGACACCATCGCCGCGCTCGACGCGCCAGAGGGTCCGATGAAAGCCGCGCTCGCCAGGGCGCTCAAGCAGCAATACGGCGAGGAGGCGATGAAGGAGTCCATGCAACAGGCGTCCACGACTTATCCCGAAAAACCAATCGCCGTCGGCGATTCGTGGGAAACGTCCGCTGTCACCACCCGCGGGTTTGCGGCGGTGACGAAGAACCGTTACACCGTCGCGAGCCGCAAACACGGTGTCGTCATCCTCGATGTCCATTCACAAGTCGCCGACAACCCCAAGGGCGAACCGATGGACATGGGCGCGATGAAGTTGCGCTACAAGATCAGCGGCGAGCAGAAGGGGCAGACGGAAATCGAGGAAAAGACGGGGCAACTCATCCGCAGCAGCGTCAAACAATCCATGTCGGGCACGGTTGAAATCGTCGGAGGCGAGGATGACGAGGATGTCCCCGATGAATGGCCCATCTCCATTGAGTCCGTTATTACCTTCGAAGCCGCCAGGAAAAAGTAACCCCGCGACCACGGTGGTGGTTCCCGTAATTTGCACGCTCATGCCTGGAGAAATCACCGCCGAACTTTTTCTCGATGCCCGCGCCACGCTCGGCGAAGGCGCGCTCTGGGATTCCAAACGGCACATGTTGTATTGGGTGGACATCATCGAAAAGAAACTCTTCGACTTCGACCCGTCCACGAAGAAAAATCGCGCGATTGATGTCGGGCAGTTCGTCGGCACGGTCGTCCCCCGAAAAAGGGGCGGAGTCATGCTCGCGTTGCACCACGGATTTTGCGCGCTCGATTTGGAAACCGAAAAACTCACACCGATTGCCGACCCCGAAAAAGATTTGCCCGACAACCGTTTCAACGACGGCAAATGCGACCCCGCTGGCAGATTCTGGGCGGGCACAATGTCGCTCGTCGGCAAAAACAACGCGGGCGCGCTCTATCGTCTGGACCCCGACCTCACCGTGCATCGGATGCTCGACGGTGCGACCACTTCCAACGGCATCGTCTGGTCGCTCGACTCAAAGACCATGTATTACATAGACACGCCCACGCGCCGCGTGGACGCATTCGATTACGACATCGAAACGGGTGACATCAAAAAACGTCGTCCCGCGATTTCGATTCCCGAATCGGGCGGCAACCCTGACGGAATGACGATTGACGCCGAGGGAATGTTGTGGGTTGCGCACTGGGGCGGCGGGCGCGTGACTCGATGGAATCCGCGCGACGGAAAACCGCTGCAAACAGTCCGAGTCCCAGTTTCCCGAACAACCTCGTGCGCCTTCGGCGGCGAGAAACTCGACCAGCTTTTCATCACCACCGCGCAAATCGGCCGCTTCTCGCAAACCCCTCTGCCCGATGAGCCCCACGCGGGCGGCGTTTTTGTCGCGGAAGTCGGCACGCGCGGCGTCCCCGCGTTTGAGTTTGCGGGTTGATTTGGGCGCCTCGTGATGCTGGAGCCATGCAGGGCGATACCGCGTGGTGGTCGGGCGCGAATGCCCCGCCCGCAGTCTGCGGAGGGCTGGGTTTCGCGCCGTGTCCAGAAATTCCCCATTTTGATTCAGGAGCTTGACGCGGAGCGAGTTGGAGGGTCACGCTCCGTCGTGACCGTCCCGCGAAGCGGGAGACGCGACAGAGCGCGTCCCTCCAATTTGTGGAATTTCTGGCCGTGTCCTTTTCCCTTGATGGCGCCACGATGGCAGACGGCGGCGCGAAACCCCGCAGCGGGGCATTCGCGCCCTACAACCCCGTTGAGCGCCTTTTCATCAACTGCCAGCGGCTCCAGTGTCACGATGCGCCTGGTTGATTTTCCTGCGCACTTTCGCGCTTGCTCACTTGAGCACTTGAGCACTACTCTGAGGTCGGGTGGGAGAAAGAGAACGGTCATTATGAGCGTCCAAAAGGAACTCTCAGTCGTCCTCGCCAACGAACCTGGCACTCTGGCAAGTCTCTGCCGCGAACTGGCTCAGGAAAAGATCAACCTCCTCGCTGCGGAAGCGTCAGGCGGTTTCCATCACAACCAGTTGCGACTTGTGCCCGACAAGCCTGACAAGGCTAAAAAAGTCCTCAACCGCAAGGGCTATTACGTTGGCGAAACCGAAGTGGTCTGCGTCGCCCTTGCACACGAGCCAGGCGCGCTCGCCGATGTCGCCACGCGCCTCGGTAAATCCAACATCAACATCGAGTATTTCTACACGGCGGGCGAAACGATCAACGGCAAGGCGTTTGTCGTGCTGCATCCGAGCGAGCCGCAGAAAGCCGCCGAAATTCTCTCCGACGTCGCCGTGTAATCGCCGCGCCAGCGCAACGCGCGAGGCGGGTCAGCCGCCGCCGCTTGCGCTTGCTCTGAAATGTCGCGTTGCGGGCTTGCCCTTCTCTTGCCCGCCCGTTAAGAATCCTCCCCGCATTTTGCACATCCCAATCGTCCCATGAGCAATACCATCGAAAACGTCGTCGTCCTCGGCACAGGCTGCGCGGGCTACACCGCCGCGCTCTACACCGCGCGCGCCAACTTGAACCCGCTCGTCATCGCGGGCGACCTCGAACACGGTCAACTCGGCACCACGACGCTGGTGGAAAATTTTCCAGGATTTCCTGACGGCATCATGGGTCCCGACCTGATGGAGAAAATGAAGGCACAAGCCGCCAAGTTCGGCGCGCGCTACCAACACGGTCTCGTCACTGATATTGATGTGACCAAACGCCCGTTCAAGCTCACCGTGGATGAGGACAAAACCGTCGAAACCAAAACCGTCATCATCGCCACGGGCGCAAGCCCAAAATATCTCGGACTCGAATCGGAGCGGCAGTTGCTTGGGCACGGACTAAGTTCCTGCGCGACGTGCGACGGCGCGTTTTTCAAGGGACAAGACCTCGTCGTCATCGGCGGCGGCGACACTGCGATGGAGGATTCGCAGTTTCTCACGCGGTTCGCAAAGAAGGTCACCGTCATCCATCGCCGCGACGAGTTGCGCGCGTCGAAAATCATGCAGGAACGCGCGTTCAAGAATCCCAAGATTGAGTTTCTCTGGGATACCGTCGTCACCGACATCCTCGACCCGAAGAAGAAAAACGTCGAAGGCGTGAAAATTAAAAACGTCAAGACGGGCAAGGAAAGCGTCTTCCCCTGCGGCGGCGTCTTTGTCGCCATCGGCCACGAGCCGAACACGAAATTCCTCAAAAGCAAAGTCGAGTTGGACGAAACGGGCTACATCGTCAACAAACACGGCTCGCAAACCAGCGTCACGGGAATTTTTGCCGCGGGCGATTGCGTGGACCACGTTTATCGTCAGGCCGTCACCGCCGCAGGCATGGGTTGCGCCGCCGCGATTGACGCCGAGCGGTTTCTGGCGAAGCAATCGTAAACGCGCCACTTCACGTTCGCGCCGATTGCGGTCAAGAAACCTCTCCACACCCCGAATCGGTTCTGCCACACTGAGCGCCAACGCCACGCATCGCCGTCATTTCGTGGAGAACGCCATCCCCATCCACGCGCCGATTTTTTGTCATGGGCACCGCGCGCGAACGGCAAGACATCGTCGCGCCCGAGATCGCGCACAGCAAGAACGCCGAAATGTTTCTCATCTCGACGCGCTCGGAGGAACAGGTCAGCGGCGGTCATCGCGGGGCGTTCGGGTTGCTCCGCATCCTCGGTTTGGCGCTTGCTGTCGGCGGGGTCGTCCCGTTGGGCGCGCTCGCGGCGACTCTGACGGGGTTCGGTTATTGCACCGCGTGGTTCAGCGGCTGGTTCATCATGTTCTATAACAGCATGATCAATCTCAAACAGCGCGTCGGGCAGGTGTGGGCGAATGTGGAACGTGCAACTCAAACGCCGCGCCGACCTCATTCCCAATTCCGTCGCCGCTGTGCAGGGAATCCGCGACCACGAATCCGACACGCAAACCCTCGTCGCCGAACTTCGCAACCAACTCGGCGCCACTGCGCTGTGGCCCTGGCGGCAAGGCACTGACCCCGCCGCTGTCACGCCCAGGCGCGTGGCGCTGGTCGAGAATTACCCAGAGTTGAAGGCAAACGAAAATTTCCTGAGCTTGCAAGAATCGCTCGTGGACACCGAACACCGCATCGCGCTTGCCCGCGCCTACTACAACGACATCGCCACCTTCTACAACACGCGCCTCGAAATCGTCCCCGACCGTTTCATCACCCAACTCGCCCGACTCACCCCGCGCACTCTGATGTCTGCCAATCAGTTTGAACGCGAAGCGGTGCAGGTGAAATTCGCAGAATAAAATTTCTTTTTGTCTCCTCCGTCCCTTACGTCTTTTCCTTCTTGCCACTCCCCAACTTCGCCAACCAAATCCCCGCCAACACCGCCACCGCTCCCGCCGCCTGCCACGGCGTCAACACTTCCGCAAACGCAAGCCACGCCACGAACGCCGCCACCACGGGTTGCCACAACAGCGTCACACTCGTGAATCCCGACGGCAGATGCGCCAACGCCCAGGTGATCATCCCCTGCCCCGCCACCTGCGAAATCATCGCCAGCCCCACCAGCACCCACCAGCCTCGCGCCGAATCGGGAAAAATCTTTTCGTTAAATCTGATCGTCACAGCGAACAAAATCGCCGTCATCGCCACGCCCGACCAAAACATGATCGCGCCCGTCGCGTGCCGCGCCCGCAATCGTTTCGTGCTCAGTTGATACCCCGCGTAAAACATCGCCGTCACCAAGCCGAGCAAATCGCCCCGCACCCGCTGCCCGCTCACCGCAAAACTCGCCTGCACCACCACCGCCGCGCCGACAATCGCCGCAATCATTCCCACGGGAAACAGCCATCGAAATTTTTCGCCGAAAAACAGCCACGCCACCAGCGTCACGAAAATCGTCGCGCAATTCGCCAGTAACGTCGCGTTCGCCACCGTCGTCCACGCGATCGAGACATGCCACACCGCCAGATCACCCGCAAAAAAAATTCCTGGGATGAACAGCCGCCAGTCGAATCCCCCTCGTAGCCACGAGCGTGAGCGAGTGGACGTTTCGCTCGATTCAGCGGTCGATTTGCTTCCCACTCGCTCACGCTCGTAGCTACGCAAATCATAAATCATCCACACCCACGCGAACGGCAGCGACAACGCCACGCGCCAGAACGCCGTCGCCGTCGAGCCTGTCTCGCTCCATCGCACGAAAATCGGCGCCAGCCCGATTGCCGTCGCGCCGAGCAGCGCCACGCCGAGCGCCAGTTTGCTTTGTCGTGTGTCGAGATGACTCAAGATTTCCCCACTTTATTTCAGCGCAAGAACCGCCAACAACCTCCCCGTCCTCCCCTTCTCCGCGCGATACGAATAAAATTTGTCCACGTGACACGCCGTGCAAATGCGCGGGTTGACAATGTCCTTCACGCCCGCCGCCGCGAGTTGCGATTCGATTTCTGTCCAGATGTCCATCTCGTAATGACGCGGGCCGATGGACGGACTCAGCACGGCGAGACAATCGGCGGGGTTTGTCCCAAACGACACGCGCATCGTCTCAATCGCTTTGCCAACGATGTTCAACTGTGTCCCCAACTTCCCCGAATGAAGCAGCGCAATCACGGGCGTTTTGCGGTCCACAATGAACACCGCGTTGCAATCCGCGACGTAAATGCCGAGCGGCAATCCGCGCCGCTTCGTGAGCAGCCCGTCCGTTTTCGCGACGGGCAATTCAGGGCGTTCGTTCAAGACTGCGATGCGATTGCCGTGAACCTGCTCCGCCACTGCCAGCTTTCGACGCGAATAACCGATGGTTTGCAGCGCGCGTTCGTGCTGTTCGCGAATCGCGCGCAAGCTCTCGTCCGATTTAGGATCTTCACCCAACGCAGTCGCGCGAAGCGTGAAAAAATGCTCGACGCACCCCAACGCCTCAAGCGCGGGGAAAACCAGCGCGGAAATTTCTGGCTTCAACACAACCTGCTCCGAATCCAGAAACGCGGCATTGGATGAAGGCGCGTTGCTCAAGGAAGACCTCCCAAAAACTCGCGCATCGCTCTAGTGAACGCGTCAGGATTTTCCAGATTGGAGATGTGCCCCGCGCTTTCAATCGTCACCAGCCGCGCGCCGCGAATCCCGCTCGCCAGCGTTTGCGCCATCGGCGGCGGCGTCAATGTGTCGTCGCCGCCCACGATGACCAGCGTCGGCACTTTGATTTGCGCCAGCAAGGGGCGCGAATCGGGTCGGTCGCGCATCGCCCTCAAAGCGTGGATGATTCCGTCGCGGGTTTGCGCCGACGCCAGCGCGCGCACTTGCTCGACGACGGGCGTTTGATTTTTGAACGCCGCGCCGCTCACCATTTTTGGCATCACATGGTCAATGACTTCGCGCGGCGAATGTTCGGCGGCAAACGCAATCATCTTTTCGCGTCCCGCCTTGCCCGCTTCGTCATCGGGTTCAGCGCGCGTGTCCGCCAACACCAGCCCGCGCAACCGCGCGGAATATTTTCGCGCGAACGCAAGCGCCACATAGCCACCCATGGACAACCCGCAAACCGCAACTGGCTCGCGCACGCCGCGCTCGTCGAGCAACGCGTTCACGTCATCCGCCATCCGTTCCATCGTAGGCGACTCGCGAAAAACCGTCGCGCCGCCAAACCCGCGCAAGTCGGGCGCGATGATGCGAAACTCTCCGCGCAGCGATTCGATTTGCGGCTGCCACATCGCGCGGCTCAGCGGAAAAGCGTGAATCAGCACGACGACTTTGCCCGAACCAGTGTCGTCGAATTCAATCTCCGTTCCGTTTTTGAGAAGACATTTCATAAAACGGCTCAAAACTATCACGGGAGGTCGCGTTGACAACGTTCTTTTGCCTGTGTTAGCGTCTGCGGGTCGAGTGACTTCTGGAACAAGACAAATGAGGACAGCGTTTATCTATGCGGTCATCATCGGATTGTGGGGCGTCAGCGGCTTCTGCGCGGACGAAAGCGCGCCGAAATCGCAGCCCGCCCGCGCCACAATCAAAAAAGTTTTCCACGAAGAGTTTCCCGCTAAATCCCCGCCGCGATTGATGCGCGATGTCATTGGAAGCGTCCCGCAAGGCGGGATGGATTGGCAGGCGGTCGTGCAACGCGCTTCGGAGTTTCGGGAAGGCGAAACTTTTCTCGTGATGTGGAGCGCGAGCGCGCAGGAAAAACTCGTCATCCGATTTGAATATCGTCAGGAACGGGCAGACGGAGTGAAGATGAAAGAAAAGGTGAACCCCAAACTGCACGGGCGCACTTTTTTTGAGGTAGCTGGCGATGAGTTCAAAAAAGACGGCATCGTGACCGCGTGGCGCGTGACGATTTTGGATGGGGAAAACGTTTTAGCGAACAAACAATCGTTTATGTGGTGAAAAAAATTGTAGGGCGCGAATGCCCCGATCCCGCGAAGCGGGAAGGGGTTTCGCGCCTCGACCGCAACATCAATCGGCGGGAAACCTTTCAGGCATTCCCGCCCTACAACAACAATGCAAATCCAAAAAGGCAACCTGATTGAAATGTTCGAGCGCGCCGCTGACGTGCAAGGGGAGCGCACCGCGATTTTTTGCGGCGACGAAGTCATCAGCTACACGCAGCTCAGCGACCGCATCGCGCGCGCCGCGTCGGGTCTTTCGACGCAACTCAAAATCAAGCCGACCGACCGCGTGGCGATTCTGCTGAAAAATTGTCCCGAATACATCGTCGCGTTGTTCGGCGCGCTGAAGACGGGCGCGACCGTCGTGCCCGTGAACAATTTCCTCAAAGCCGACGAGATCGCATTCATTCTCAACGATTGCGGCGTCTCGTGCCTCATCACTTCGGCGGAATTTGCAGAGACGCTTTCCAAAATGCGCCAGCGCGTGCCGACGCTGCAACACATCGTCAGTCTCGACAGCCCGAACGCCGCCGCCACGACTACGCTCGCCGAACTCACGAAGGAATTGGCGGTCGGTTTCCCGCAAATCAGCGCCGACGACCTCGCCGTCATCATCTACACCTCAGGCACGACGGGCAAACCCAAGGGCGCGACGCTCACCCACAACAACCTCGCCAGCAACGTCGTCAGTTGCATTGACATCCTCGATGAGGAGCCGTGCGATTGCATGACGCTGCTGCTGCCGATGTTTCACAGTTACATGCTCACCGTCTGCATCCTCACGCCGCTCAGCGTCGGGTCGAGCATCCTCATCATCAAATCGCTGCATCCGCCCAAGCAAATCTTCGACGAAATCAAGCGACGCCGCGCCAGCATCCTCGTCGCCATCCCGCAGCTTTATCAGGGCATGGCGCAGGCGAACATCGCGCCGTGGAAACAGATGTTGTTGCGTCTGCCGATTCTTGGAAAAAAACTCATGCCCCTCCGACTCGCCGTCAGCGGCGCCGCGCCGCTTCCCCTTGAAACGCTCGACGCCTTTTCGCGCAAATATCCGTTCCCGTTGCTCGAAGGTTACGGGCTGAGCGAAGCCGCGCCCGTCGTGACAATGAATCCAATCCACGGACAGCAAAAAGGCGGCACGGTCGGGTTGCCGCTCAAGGACGTGGAAGTGAAAATTTTCGACGAAAGCGGCAAGGAACTGCCCGTCGGCGAAGTTGGCGAAATCGTCGTGCGCGGTCCCAACGTGATGCGCGGTTATTGGAATCAGCCCGAGGCGACTGCGGACGCGTTGCGCAACGGCTGGCTGCACACGGGCGACCTCGGCAAAAAAGACGCAGACGGTTACGTCACCATCGTTGACCGCAAGAAGGACATGCTGCTCGTGCGCGGGATGAACGTTTATCCGCGCGAAATCGAGGAAGTCATCTACCAGTTCGCGGGCGTGAAGGAAGCCGCCGTCGTGCGCAAGAGCGACCCGCAACGCGGCGAAGTCCCCGTCGCGTTCGTCGTCCCCGCCGAGGGCGCGACCATGGACACGCGCGCGTTGCAGAAGTTCCTCAAGGAAAAACTCGCCGACTACAAACTCCCCCGCCAAATCAAGGTCATGGAAAAACTCCCCCGCACCGCCTCAGGCAAAGTCGCCAAGCTGGAATTGCGCAAAATCGCGGAGGAGGAGCGCGAGTTGGCGGCGGTGGCGGAGTGAAAAGTAAAATTAGGTTTTCGAACAATGAAAAAGATTGCGTTGTTAATGGCGGTCGTTCTGCTCGGTGGTTGTGCGACTAAGCAGCCGTCTGCGTCCAGCAAGGTGGGGTGGAAGTGGCTGATTCAATACTCATACCTCCAGTCAACGAAAGAAAAGGACGTCGTAAAAATTCACGTGCAGATGTATGACAATGGTCGCGTTGAATACATTCGCGCCGATGAGTTTCTCGTGGGCAACGCAGCGTGGTGGCGCAAATTAAGGAAGACGCCAAAGGAAGTGGAATCCGTCAGGAGGCAAATCGAAGTGATACTTGCAGGGTTGAAAGACGATAGTCAGCAATCAACAAGGTTAAGCCGAGCGCTGCAGGCAGGAATAATCATTCGGACGGCAGAAGAATTAGTGAACGCTTGGGGTAACGACATGTATGGTGATCCGCATAAACAGGAGCAAATGGTTTTCAAGAACTGGCGCGACCTTGATGACGACGCGCACATAAAGATTCAAAAGGTCATGAAACAATTCAACGACGAGGCCGAGAAGTTCCCGTGGAAACGGGAATAAGGATCGGGAGTTGGCAGTCGTGGGCAATGAGACGGTTTGAAAATCCGCAACATCATCTGGCTCGATGAATTCGTGGACAAACTGGCGCGCAAGCACTGCGTTGACCAGAGCGAAGTCGCCGAAGTTTTGCTGGGGCGTCCGTTGTTCCGCTTCATCGAGAAAGGGCATCGGCGCGGCGAAAATGTTTATTCCGCAATGGGGAAAACGCGCACGGGAAGATTCCTGACGATTTTCTTTGTGTTGAAAGACCGCGACCGCGCGCTCATATTATCGGCGCGTGACATGTCCGCCCGCGAGCGGAAAACTTATGAAAAGAAATAAAAGCTCCATATCAAACGCGACCAGCTACCGCGAAATCGGCGAGTTTTGGGACACGCACGATTTGGCGGATTATTGGGACAAGACAAAGCCCGCGCATTTCGACGTGGAGCTCGAATCGGAAACGACGTTCTTCGGAGTGGAAAAATCCCTCTCGAAAAAACTCGCCGCCGTCGCCAAGCAAAAAGGCGTCTCCTCCCGCGCGCTTCTCAACCGCTGGCTCGAAGAAAAATTGTCGAAGAAGAAAGCGGCTTGACGTGAAAGTCATCCCCCGCACCGCCTCAGGCAAAGTCGCCAAACTGGAATCGCGCAAACTCGCGAAGGAGGAACGGGAGTTGGCGGCGATGGCGGAGTGAAGTGGTTACTACGCCCGATGAATGGTGAATATCCCAACCGCAAAGTCCTCTGCGATATTGCCAATTGTGCGTTCGAGGTAATTAACAATCTCCTTGCCCGCGATCAGGAACTCGCACGAGAACTTCGTTCTCGCGAGACTAGCTCTCATCAAATTTACAGAGAGGAGAGCATCACTGTCGAGATGGCGACCGAACTGCGAAAGCGGTTTCCAAATCAAGTGCAGATAACTTTATTCACGCCTTTGGAAGAAACCCGCACGGGTGCTGATTGGTATTGGCGCATCGAGAAGGCTGGTCAAGCAATTCATGCTCGCGTGCAAGCCAAACGAGTGCAACGGACGGAGTTTGGGCAAAGCGACGAGTTCGGCCTTATTGACCTTGATGGACCGCAGTTGATCCAACTCGTAGAAGCCGCTAGACAACCGCCCACAGAGTTGGCTGGCTTGCAGGCTTGGTTGGCAACATACGCAAGATTCGATGCCACTCCTCCATGCGGTATGTCCGACTTGATGCGCTGTGGCTCCCACCGACATCAATCAAGCTGTCGGAGTCACCAGCCATCCTTGTGGATAGCTGATGCGAAAACGTTTGCGAGCGGACACTCGCAACAGCTACCGATCAGACAGGTTATTGGAAACTCAGTCCGACTGGACTGTGTGCTGCCGTGCATAGGAGAACAAGATGGGGCGGGTCCAGAAGATAAAGGCTTCGTCCTTCAGAGCGGTCTTGGATCCTATGAGGAATGCATTACCGCCATAGAGAGTAATATCGGCTTACGCTCAAAATTCAAAGGCGCACTACGCATCCAAGGATAGACGGCTCATTCACGGTACCCCTCACTCTTTCTCTTTCCCCATCAGTAATAAGAATTCGGGTACTCCGCGCGTGAAACGGGCCCTCTATACCCAATTCGGACAGTTTCTCAAACCCGCCCGAAACAGGAGGATTCACGAATCTTTTATTCCAGTTTATTATCCAAAGCGAAGATGAAACTCCTCTCCCTCAATGTCTCCCAGCCACACACCGTGACGTATCGCGGCAAGCAAATCAGGACGGGGATTTTTAAAGAGCCAGTCTCCTCTCGCGTGATGTTGCGGCAGCTGAATCTTGACGGCGACGGGCAGGCGGATTTGCGCGTGCACGGCGGCGAGTCGAAGGCAGTTTATGCGTATCCGTCGGAGCATTACGAATTCTGGCGCGGCGAATTTCCTGAAATGAAATTGCCATGGGGAATGTTCGGCGAGAATTTCACGACGGTCGGGTTGTTTGAGAGGGAAGTCTGCATCGGCGACCGTTTCCGCATCGGCGAAGCGGAGGTGATGGTGACCGAGCCGCGTCTCCCCTGCTCCAAGCTCGCAATGAAATTCCAGCGCGACGACATCATCGAGCGTTTCCTGCAAAGCCGCCGCACGGGATTTTATTGCGCGGTGGTGAAGGAAGGTTTCGTGAAGGCGGGAGACAAAATCGAACGGTTGAGCCGCGACGAAAACAAAGTCAGCGTGGACGATATCGTGCGCCTCCATTCATTTGAGCGCGATGATGCGGAGACATTGCGGCGCGCCATCAAGGTGGAAGCGTTGCCCAAATACTGGCGCAACCGTTTCGAGCGGCAACTCTTGAAAATGTAGCCGCAGGCTTTACGCCTGCGTTTCGAACCGCTCCTTTATGAGCGCGAATTCGCAGGCATAAAGCCTGCGACTACAATTTCTCCCTCCATCCGCCCAAAAGCGGAAAAACAAACAACGCGGCGAGCGCGGCGACGACGGTGCCGAAGACGACCGCCATGCCGAACCGTTGAGTCGGCGGAAAATCTGACAACGCAAAAATCGCGAACCCCACGGCGACGATGGCGCACGAGCCGACGATGCCGCGCCATTGTTCCGCCCGCGCAAGCGTCCACGCCTCCCAACCTTTCGCGCCCGATTTTCTCTGGCGTCGCACGGCGCGCGCGAGGTGAATCATCGAATCCACCGCCATCCCGATGCAGACATTCGTTGCGGGTGCGGAAATGATGTCCACGGGAATTCCAAACATCCCGAGCGCGCCGAGAATCGCGAGCGGCACCAGGCAGAGCGCGAAAATCATCGCGATGCCGCCGCGAAGCGAAAGCGAGATGGCAAACGCGATGAGCGTGAACAGCGCGACGAGCCACAACAGACCCTCCAGCAAACTCTGGCTCACCTGCTCGGCAAGTTTGCCTTGCAGGAAATACGCGCCGCCAACCATCTTCACGTCCAGCCCGTGCGCGCGCGCCGTCTCGCGCAGTTGCTCGACGACCCGCGTGTGGTTCGCGTCGCGGTGCTGCTCGACCATCCGCATCATGAATTTTCCCTCGGCGCGGTCTTTCGTCACGAAACTGTCCACCACGCTTTTGTATTCCGTCTGCTCCGCCATCGTCAGGATGAAATCCCACGGGATCATCCCCGTCACCAGGTCGGGCACTTTCAATTGCCGTTTCGCCTCCGCCATCAGCACGGGCAGCGAAAGCACGACGCCCGTGTTGCGGTTTTTCTCCAGCGCATTCTGGAACTTCCACATCCGCTCGTAGGAATCCGCCGTCATCAGCTTGCCGCCGTCCGCGCGCCGCACCACCAGTTCCAGCGGACTGCTCCCGCCGCGCACGTCCACATATTCGAGTCCCGTGCGAATGGGATCGCGCCGCCCGAAATACTCGATGAGGCTCGGGTCGGTGTTCACTTTCGGCAACCCGAATGCCAGCGCCGCGCACGCCGCGACAATGAGAACGACGGGCGCGGCAAACCCGCGCGACCAGAATCCTTCGGCGCGTTTTCCCGCGTCCGCTGTCGCCGCTCGCGATTCCGTCCACCGCAAAAAAACGGGATACATCGCGTAGGCGCACACCATCGCAATCACCGTCCCCAACGCGCCGCCGCGACCGAGTTCCTTCAACGGATGCGCGGACACCATCAGCAAACTGCAAAATCCCATCACCGTCGTCGCCATGCACCAGAACGACGGCACAATCGTGCGCCGCCACGCCGCCCACATCAGCGGCGGTCCCGCGAATCCGCCCTCGGCGGCAATCGTCCGCCAGTTCGAGGTCATGAATACGATGTGCGACAACGTGATGACAAACACCATCGTGCTGAGGTTCGTCGTGAGAATTCCCATGTGCATTCCCAGCAGATGCTGTTGCGCGATCAGCGTCAGCGTCATCGCGCTGAAACACGTCGCCAGCGTCCCGACGAGAAGTTTGAGCGAGCGAAACAATGCGCCCACTGCGACGCCGAACACAAGGAACGCCGCGACCGTGAACCAGACGAGATCGTGCACCAGGTTGCGCCGAATCAACTCGACGACATACGCCACGCCCGCGAGACGAATCTGAAAATCCTCGCGGTGATGACTCCCTGCGACCGCCTCCATCCCCGCGATGAGTTTTTTTCGGTCGTTGTTGTCGTGTGACACGATCACCATCGTCGAGCCGCCCTCACCCACACCGAACAACCGACCCCACAGCGGGCTTTCCGAAGCGTCCTTCATGTCCTTCGGACCGTTTGTCACGCTGCGCACGCCCTTCTCCACAACGTGCGGCGCCTTCTGCAAATCCTCGGAGAATTTCCTGACGCGCTCGTAGTATTCGGCGGCGTGGATGTCGGGCGCGGCGACGCTGATGTAGAGTTGCGAATGCGTCGGGAACTTTTCGCCGATTGCCGCGCCCTCCTTGACCGTCGGATCGTCCGAGCCGAAGAAAAATTCCTCGTCCACGTGCGGCGCGAGATCCACGAATTTCCAGACGAGGATGCCGAGTAGAATCGCCGTCGCCACCATCGCCAGCGCCAGCCACGGCGCGCGTTTGGGGTTGAGATTGCTGGCGTCAGTCATCGCTCACCGTCGCGGGTGTTTAGGATTCGATAACGCTCTGTTTCAGCGTCGCGATGTAAGGCAGGTTGCGGTATTGCTCGCGGAAATCCAAGCCGTAACCGACGACGAAATGCGGTGGGATGCGAAAGCCGAAGAAATCGGCGCGGATGTTTTCGGCGTGCGGCACTTCCTTTTCGAGAAGGACGCAGAGCTTCACTTCTCGCGCCCCGAGCGAACTGATGATGTCGCGGATACGCAGCAGTGTCGCGCCCGTGTCGAGAATGTCGTCCACGACGAGCACGTGACGATTCGCAACGTCGAGTTGGAGAGACTTGGTCAGCGTCAACTCCGTGGGTTTCGTCCCGCCGCGATAACTTGCCGCGCCGATGCAATCGAGGCGCAACGGGCGCGGCAGGCGGCGAATCAAATCCGCAATGAACGGCACGCTGCCCGTCAGCACGGCGACCATCGTGAGGTCTTTGCCGTCGTAAGCGCGGAGGATTTCCGCCGCCACTTCATCCACACGACGGCGGATGGTTTCGGCGTCAAAGAGAATTTTCTCGATGTCTTGCTCGTGCATTGAAAAGATTTAGCCACGAATGAACACGAATTGACACGAATTATTTTCGTCGTCGCGGGCGGTTGGGGAGCACCCCGAAAGCTTTCGGGGTTGTGACGGACGCCCCGTCCGTCACTTTTCCGAAAAGTGTTTCCCGCGAGGGCGCGGGAAACAGCACGCGAGGCGCGTGCGCTCCCCAGATCAACTGTCCATCATCGCCAGCAATTGGGTCGTCGTGTTCCAGTTACGCATCGTCATGTTTTGATACGCTGGGGTGCCGATGATTTTGTTGAGCCTGCTCTGCGTGGCTTTGCTGATGAGCCGCGAAAAGTAGAGAACGCCGTCGCCCGCGTGCGCCGTGTCAACGCCCTCCTTGACGCTAACGCTTTTCATCGCTTCGAGCGCGGTCAACGGTTCCTTGAGAAAAATCACGTCGTAACGGAACTTCGCGGCATCTCTGCCGAAACCGCGCGGGGCTTTCTCGACCACGCGCTTGAGTTGAGGGTGTGAAACCAACACGACGCGCGATTCGTAGTCGAACGCGGAGGAGAGCGCTTTTTCAATTTTTCCCGCCAGCTTTTTCCCGTTTGCTTCGGAGGTCTCGAACAACACGTTCCCGCTCTGGATGTAGGTGGCGACGTTGGCAAACCTCATTCCCTCGAAACACGCCTTGAGGTCAGCCATCTTGATGATGTTGTTGCCGCCGACGTTGATGCCGCGCAGTAGTGCGACGAATTTCATAATTTCACAAACTCGTAGGAGCGACATTCCTGTCGCGACCAGCCTTCCAGAATGGCACGGATCTTCGCGACAGGAATGTCGCTCCTACGGTGAATGGCTATACCCTGAACAACGCCCCAAGCTTTTTCCCCAAAATCAAACTGCTCCCGATGATAGTGATCGCCAAGAACACCATCGCCCAGACGCCGAGCGCCGAGGCGAGGTATTTGCCTGTGCCGATGAGTTGGAACAATTCGTAGATCGTCTTGGTGATCGGATAAAAATCCTGCCGTTGCGCGAGCATCAGGCTGTCGCTCACTTCGAGCATCGAAAACGCGAACGCCAGCATCCCGCCCGCGATGAGGTTCGCCGTGATGAGCGGCAGCGTGATGCGGCGGATGGTTTTCATCGGCGACGCGCCGAGGTTCGCGGCGGCTTCCTCAAGGGTCACCGATGTTTGCTGCAAGCCCGCGACCGCCGAGCGCACCATGTAAGGTAGCCGTCGCACGGCATACGCGATGACGAGAAACATCGTCGGGTTCGTCCGCACATCGAACAGCGATTGCCAGAACGGATTTTCCTTCACCCATTCCTGGTTCGCGAAATGCGAGCTGATTGCGAGATACCCAAACGCCAGCACCAACCCTGGCACGGCGAGCGGCAGCATCGCCAGCGCATCGAGCACACCGCGAATCTTCAAGTCAGAACGCACCACCACAAACGCCACCGCGATGCCGATGACCATGTTCAACACGACCGCCACGCTCGCGTAAAGCAGGCTGTTTCCGATGCTCGGCACGGTCATGTTGTGGCTCAACGCCTCCCTGTAATTGTCGGCGGTGAACACCTGCGGCAACACCGATTGATACCAACTGCCAGGCGCGCTCACGCTCGTGAACACCACGCCGAGATGCGGCAACAGCGCGACAAAACTCACCAACGCAAACGGCAACAGCACCGCCAGCCCCTTCAGCCCGCCCGCCGTTTCCATCCCCGCGACCGTCGCCGCGCGGCTTTGCATCGCGTAAGCCTTGCCGCCGAAAATAAATTTCGATGTCGCATACAACAGCACGCTCACGCTCAACATCACGAACACGAGCGCGTAGGGAAACGGATTCGTCCCGATTTCCTTGAGCGCGTCGAACACCTGCACAGGCGCGCACCGCGTGTAATTCATGATGAGCGGCGTGCCGAGTTCCGTGAAACTCCAGATGAACACAATCGTCCCGCCCGCGAATAATCCTGGCATGATGAGCGGCAGCGTGATGCGGCGGAATTTCTTGAACCCGTGGCAGCCGAGATTTTCCGCCGCCTCCTCCATCGCGGGGTCAACGTTCGCCAGCGCCGCCGCGACGTTGAGATACATGATGGGATACAGCCCAAGCGCTTGCAGGAGCACGACGCCCACGAACCGTCCGCCGCCGAGCCAGTCCGTTTGCAACCCGAACAGCGAATTCACGACGCCATACACGCCGAACATCTGTTGAAACCCGATTGCCCCGACGAACGGCGGCAGAATCATCGGCACGAGGATCAGCGCGCTCATCATTTTCTTGCCCGCGAAATCGTAGCGGTTCGACAGCCACGCCAGCGGCACGGCGATCAGCGTAACCAGCGTGGTCGTGCACATCGCGATCGTCACGCTGTTGCGCAGCCCCTCGGCGTAAATCGGGTTTTGGAAAACGCCGAACAGATATTTCAGCGTGAACTCCCCGCCCACAACAAACCCGCCGCTGATCACCATCCACAACGGCACGAGCAGGCAGACGATGAAAATCGCCAGCGTGATAAAAAAAACCGTCCATGCCGTGCTGCGTCGCATTGTGTGGTTAAAAAGTTAAAGAGGTTAAAAGGGTTAAATAGGTTGAAGGGTTAAAATGGTGGAACAGGCGTCTCGCCTGTCCGCGTTTCTGGGGAGCGCACGCGCCCTCGCGTGCTGCGTCGGACGCCTCGTCCGACACTCCGCTGTAGCAGCGGTCTATGACCGCTGTCGCGAATTGATTTTTCTCGGCGGTCATAGACCGCCGCTACAGTTTTCCCGCGAGGCGCGGGAAACAACACGCGAGGGCGCGTGTGCTCCCCATCTCATTTCCTCGCCGCTCCTTCCGCCTTCCGATAATTCGCGCGGAAAAATTCCGTCCACTCCTTCATGTAAGTCAGTCGGTCGAACCGCTTGCCCACGTCGGGCGCGGTGCGCCATGTTAACGGCTCGGGTCTGTCGGGCAATTTCCCCAGCAACGCCATTGCCTCCTGCTGTCGCGACGGGCCGCCGTTTTCATTGATGGCGCGCCACGCAGCTTTTAACTCGTCGGCGGAATCGAGGCACATCGCGCGAATCAAATCGCGGTGGATGTTGAAATGCCCCGCCGTCCAGCGCGTGCGGTAAGTGAACTTTTCGGCGAGCGCGTAGGGATTCACTGTCGGGTCGGCAAGATCGTCGGCGGCATATTTTCGGTGTCGCTCAAAAGGGTAGGTCAAGCTTCCAGCTTGACCTTCTGCCGAATGGGACAAGCTGGAAGCGTGTCCTACCTTTTCCATGGACAAGCTGGAAGCGTGTCCTACCCTTTCCATGGACAAGCTGGAAGCGTGTCCTACCCTTTCCATGGACAAGCTGGAAGCGTGTCCTACCCTTTCCATGGACAAGCTGGAAGCTTGTCCTACCCTTTCCATGGACAAGCTGGAAGCGTGTCCTACCTTTTCCATGGACAAGCTGGAAGCTTGTCCTACCCTTTCCATGGACAAGTTGGAAGCTTGTCCTACTCTTTCCATGGACAAGCTGGAAGCGTGTCCTATCTTTTCCATCGGATAAAAATCGCGGCGAATCGGCAGACGGCGCAACGCGTATTTTTCAGGACCTCCTGGAGTTCCCACGCGATACGTCCAGAGTTTCTGTCCGTCCTCGCTCAGCACGAACTCAATGAACCGCGTCGCGACTTCGCGGTTCGGCGCGCCGCGCATCAAACTGATCGGGTCGCAACTCACGCTTGAGCCGCCGACGGGCGTGACGTATGCCATCCGTTCGCGTCCGTCGGGACCGCGCGCGATTTGCGCCTGATACCGCCCGTAAAAATCAATCGCCAGCCCCGCCGTCGCGTCGCCTGCGCCGACATCCACGGGCACTTTCCCCGCCGAATCGGTGAAATAGCGCGCGTTCGCGCCGATGCGTTGCACGAGCCGCAATCCGTCGAGCCAGCCTTGCTCAACCGCGCGCTGATATTCGGCGGGCACGTCGGGCGGCACTTCACCCAGCGGCAACCGCGCCGCGCGGATTTTCTGCTCGTACTTCTCGATGTCCGCGTCCGTGAACCCCGCCGCGCGCACCGACTGATAGCACTTCTGATGAATCATCATCTCGAACGCCTTCGCCACGCTCCCGCTCTTGGTTGGGTCGGCGACACCGATTTGCCCTATATATATAGGGTCGGCAAGATCGTCCCAGCGCAACGGCGGCGATTTTTCCATGCCGAGATCGCGCAAACGGTCGAGGTTGTAACAGATGCCGAACGTGCTCACGACCGCGCCGAACAGATACGGCGTGCGCCACGTTTCGCCGCTGACGCGTTCGGGGATGAGTTCGATGCTGACTTGATAAGTCCACGAACTTTCGGGAGGGATTATGGCTTTGACTACACTGAAAATCTCCTCTGGCTCCTCCCCCTTCTTCCACGGCGCGACCGTCAAGCCCTGCCCGTGCGCGACGCTGTGGTCGTATTCGCCGCCGCCGAAAAACAGGTCAATCTTGCAGGTGAACTCGCGCGGATTGTCCACCTCGCGAAATTTCAGATACATCTCGCGCAACTCCTTCCACCGCGCCTCGTCCATCCCCTGCGGCGGTTTCTCCGTGTTGAAGCGGCGATCCACCAGCGTCTCGCTCGCGCCCGCGCCCCACGGTTTGCCACGCGCCTTCCACCAAGCGCGGAACGCGGTGATGTATTCCGACGTGAGATAACGGCTGATTTCCGAAGTGCCGCCGATGCTGAGCCATTCGATTTTGACGGGCTTGCCGTGTTTCGCCTGATGCCACCGCGAGAACGCGCGCTCGAACTCGTGCCGAATCGCCTCGTTGTGCGGCGAGACGATGGTGAGCACGGGATCGCCCGCCTTCCATTCGCCCGCGTCCTGTTTCGGTCGCAACGCAAACGGCAAACCGACCACGATGGCGGCGGTAAGAAGAATGATGATGTTGCGAATCATTTTCTAGTTTGGGGAGCGCACGCGCCCTCGCGTGCCGTTTTCCGCGCCTCGCGGGAAACCTGTAGCGGCGATCTGCGACCGCCATTTCCTATCAAATTCTTCGGCGGTCGCAACCACCGCTACAGGGGAGGCGTCGGACGGGGCGTCCGACGCAGCACGCGAGGGCGCGTGCGCTCCCCGATCATTTCGTCAGCACAACGACATCCTCTGGCTTCACCCAAACCTTCGCGCTCAGCTTGGTGTCGTCGCGCGCGACGTAGCGCGGGTTCAGTTCGAACACTTTCAACGCGACCGCGCCGTTGTTGCCGAGGTTGACGACGTGTTGCGCGACTTCGCCCAGATACACCGTGTCGTGCACTGTGCCGTCGAAAATGTTCGGCGCGGTCGCGGGCGGGTCGCCGAGCCGAATCGCCTCGGGGCGCAGCGACAACGTCACCTTGTCGCCCGCGCGCACGGGGTCGTTAGGCAGCGTCGCGGCGATCATCGCGCCGAGGCTCGTGGTCACTTCCACGCGCCCGTGCGAATAACCCGCGAACACGCCCTCGATGAAATTCGTCTCGCCGATGAAATTAGCGACGAACGCGCTGTTCGGCTTCAGATACACCTCGCGCGGCGCGCCGACCTGCATTACTTCGCCCGCGTTCATCACGGCGAGACGGTCGGCGATGGAGAGCGCCTCCTTCTGGTCGTGCGTGACGTAAATTGCGGTGAGCTTCGCCTCTTTGCAGATGCGGCGGATTTCCGTGCGCATTTCGAGGCGCAACTTCGCGTCGAGATTCGAGAGCGGCTCGTCGAGCAACAGACATTTCGGATGAATCACCAGCGCGCGGGCGAGCGCGACTCGCTGTTGTTGCCCGCCCGAAAGTTGGTTGGGGCGATAATCCGCGCGCTCGGTCATCTTCACCATCGCCAGCGCGGCGTCGGTGCGTTTCTTGACTTCGCTTTTCGTGAGTTTGCGCAACTCCAAGCCGAACGCCACGTTTTCGCGCACCGTCATGTGGGGCCACAACGCGTAGCTCTGGAACACCATCCCCGTGTCGCGCTTGTGGGGCGGGAGATTACTGACATCGTCGTTGTCGAAAAGAATTTTCCCTTCGTCGGGAATGTAGAAACCCGCGACCATGCGCATCACCGTCGTCTTGCCGCAACCCGACGGACCCAGCAGAAAGAACAGTTCACCATCGCCAATGTCGAGAGAAACGCTGCGAACCGCCGTCGTGTTTCCGAACCGCTTCGTGATGTTGTCGAGTCGGACTTGCACGCGGCAAGGAAAATGGAGAACGCGGACAGTGGCAAGGAAAAATACAGAAATTCCCCAAATTGGAGGGACGCGCTCTGTCGCGTCTCCCGCTTCGCGGGACGGTCACGACGGAGCGTGACCCTCCAACTCGCTCTGCGTCAATCTTCTGAATCAAAATGGGGAAGTT
>Ga0187893_10004410_pt1 | contig 26817 bp, 23 predicted proteins | sample MA1701074metaG_FD_139574 | JGI IMG/M metagenome (GOLD analysis project Ga0187893, IMG submission 139574) | White microbial mat communities from a basaltic lava cave in the Kipuka Kanohina Cave System on the Island of Hawaii, USA - MA170107-4 metaG ... | reverse complement strand
TACGGTAAGCGGTTCCGTGGTTGAGTGGCACTTGTTTGGGTTGCGTGACCTGGCGATGACCCACCCGCTACCGCGCGGTGGTACTGACCTCATGACGCGGTGGCCTGAAAAATACGTCGAACTTTAGAAACACCACCCTCGGGTCTAGTCGAACGAGTAGCGGCCGGGGGCCAGCACCAGAGTAGGGTCCAAGGCAGACTTGATAGTTTGCACCAACGGCCCAACCCTGGCTCCATGGTGCGCCAAAGCCGGCATGAACTGCGATCCGATTCGGTACGGCACGAAGCCCAGCGCCAGCCCCTCCTCATAGAGATCTTCAAAGCACATTCGCGCCTGGCGTTCGGCCTCCGGATCCTTGCGATCGAAGAGCAGCGGGATCGTACACGCGTAACACCGCGCCGATAACGTGGTCAACGTCATGGCCGCGGTCACGCCGTGCTTGCGGCACGTGCGTTCCGCGAACTCGATAAACTCCCCCACCAGCCCACGTCGCAGCGGCACGATCGGCGCGTACCAGAAGAGACCGCATCCATCATGCGCCGGGTTCAGATTGGTTTTGTCGTTTGCCCGGCCGGATTTCGCGTATGCCAGCGGCAGGGCAAATGTTGAAGGAATGCCGTCGACGATGTTGAGCGCCGCCTCCAGCCGATCGACGAGTCCAGTAAGGTGCGGCCGGCCAACCGCCGCCGCAAACGCGCCGATCCAGCGCAACCGCCTGATGTCGTCGGACCTGTATATCCGAATCTGTCGCCCGCGCCCTCGCAGGCAGCGCCTCACCAGGCGACACGTCGCGCGATAATGCTCTTTGCTTCCGTAAATCGAGCCGAACCCAAACCACGCGCCGGCGGGCATTGATCCGCTTCGCCCTCGCGACACTCTGCGAGACCCGTTTAGCAGGCATTCCACGCGGCTCCGGCTCATGACGTTGATCGCGCCAATGTTGTGCCCGGCTCCCGCGAGCAGTTCTCTGATTCGTTCAGTCGCCTCGTCGACCTGTTGGTTCGTATCCAACACGAAGAAGAGAGCGCCGCTGCGTTCTGCTCTCGGCTGAAGCGCAATGCTCGCGTCGACCACAATTCCCAGATTCGATTGCGAGAACAATCCATCGAGATAAGGACCAGTCCCCCACTTGAACGCCTGCGCCACCCCGGCAGCATCGAACGTTCGGGTGTACGACTCGTAGATTTCGCCATCGGGAAGAACCACTTTCATTGAGAGGACGGCAGCGAAGTGATCGGTAATTGGGGTGATGCCGAAGCCGCGTTCGAGCGCGTTGGCGATGATGCTGCACGAAGGACCCGCTCCGGTCACCGGCACCAGGAATGGCAAGCCGCGTGAATGCAAATACTCGCTGAGCGCCCCCTGGGTGACCCCCGGCTCGAGCGTCACAACACCGAGTTCCTGATCGAAGGCGATGATCTTATTCATGGCGCTCAGATCAACGATGACGCACGGCGATCGCACCGGAACCGAAGTGCCATATCCCCAGTTGTGTCCGGTGCTAATCGGATAGATCGGGATAGAAAAGCGTTGGGCCACCTTGACGATCTGCTGCACTTGCCCGACCGAGGCCGGCCGAAGAGCCACCGGTATTCTGCCCGCGAAGCTGCTCGTGTCGACGTTGTACCTCTCTGTCTCGGTAATGACGCGACCATCCCCTAGCGCTCGCCGCCATGCGCTAATCGCCTCGGCGAGCCGAGTTTGTGTCGCGTCAATGTTGGTTGGGAACGCGGCGCTCAGCACGGCATGCCCCCGAGGCTTAGAGACAGGCGCAGTTCCCGGTAGTCGGCGCGGCGGTTGCGTGGCAGTGTCTGAAGAATTTGATCGGTGTTTGCGGAGAGGTGCTGCGGCGAGGGAAAAGGCGACATCAAGACGAGCATCATCGGGCTGACTACCGTCGAATAGATGGAAATTCGTTGCCTTAAACGACCGGACAACACGCGGCTGAATTCCTCCCGTGAAAAGGCTGCCCGCAACGAGGCGCGATAGTCACGTTCAAGAATCGGTTCATTCGATGGGATCGCGCGTCTCACGAAGTATTCGATTGACTTCAGACTCTTGAGCCTGCCGAAATCCGATATCAAGACCCTGGCGTCTGGAGCCATCACTCTTTCGATCGCCTCGAAACAGCGGTAAAGATGGTCGCTGTCGGGCAGATGGTGCATGGCCATCGACGACAACACCACGTCGATGCTTCCGGATTCGACCGAGTCGAGCTCAGTCATGTCGTCAACCCGCAGATTAACACTGCACGCCGCCAGGCGACGCAGTGATTCGTTCCCCCTTGCGATCATTGGGGCGGAACAGTCAACCCCGACGAAGCTCGCCTCCTGATTCAGCGCCGCAATCGACCCCAGGAGCAGGGCCGGGCCGCACCCAAGATCCAACACGCGATCGCCGGGGCGGATCATCTTGCAAGCCTGTTCTACGTAGAAAGCGTAGACGCCGGACAAAATGCCGTTGGGTTGGCCCGCGCGCGCGAAAGCCGACACCGCCTCTTCCGAATCCATGATGAGGTCAGATTCCGGAATACGGTCGAACTGCGCTGACGTAAACAGCTCGCGGAGAAGTGTGGCCAACAACAACGTGACGTTACCCCTTTACCCTGGACTGTGGGCCATTGCATTAGTCGAATAATGTCGCTCGATATGGAGCCGATCGTCTCCGGCGAGAGTCAGTTGCCTGGTCTTGATCATCTCCGAAACCTCATCGTCCGACCACTGAAGGTACTGGGCCGCGCGGAGGTCGGCGTATGTCTGCGCCGGTTGCGTATCACGAAAGAACTTATGCGAATGGCTATCCGGCTTACCATTATGTGTCTCTCGGTAGCGTTGCAGATGAGTGGTGAGATCGACTCCGATAGGAATTGACGGTGCGTCAAGGAATCGGGGGTGCCTTTTACATTCGCCGAGCACCTCGAAGAGCAGCAGCTTTCCGTACGCCCGACGCGACGAAGGATTGACACAGGCAACGATGCACTGGGCGTCGGTTGCGAGCGCCCAACGAAACGTCGCCAGGTACAGCATCATGGTGATCCCGACACCGCGCCGGTCTTCGAGTACGGCCAAGCCGCCGACTTCTGCGACGCGCTTAAAACGGCCTCGCATTTCATCGACTTCCTCACCATGGACCTCGTCCATGGGAAGCCCGATCGCCGAATCCAGGTAGAAGCTAATCGTGCCGACGATCGAGCCGTATTCTTTAGCCACGAATATTGCCGATCCCGGCGCACAGGAATGGGGCAACACCTGCGGCTGGACCATGTTTTCCCGCAAGAGTCCTTTGCGCCGGTAAACGTCCCTCCGGAGTTCCAGCGCGTGTTGGCGATCAGATCGCGAGTGCGCCAAACCGACAGACAGCCCTGGGAGCGTGCCAGAACCGGGTAAGGTCAGAGTCACGAACTGCGACAGTTGCGCGGTCATTCGTCTTCACCCCTCTGTCTCAGGTTCTTTGAGCACTACTCTTTTCGGGCCATTCTGTTCTTCAAGTCCGGTGGGCTGTCGACGTGTTGATCGAGGAGAATTGGATTTCCGTCCGGATCGATCAGAGTCAGGCTTGCCGGACCGGTGTCAGATTCAACCGTCTCGGAAGCGAGGACAACCCCCCTGGCTTTAAGTTCCTGCCGAATCTCCCGAATGTCGTTGAATTCCGCGAGCGCCTCTGCCTTACTGGTCCAGCCCGGGTTAAAAGTGAACATGTTACGTTCAAACATCCCCTGAAACAGGCCAATCGTCGTTTCTCCGTTACGAAGAATCAGCCACTTCTGCGCCTCGTCTCCCATGACTTTTTCGAATCCGAGCTTTTCGTAGAAAGCTCGAGACGCAGCGATATCTTTGACGGCGAGGCTGACTGAGAAAGCTCCGAGGTTCAGTTTCATGAATGTTCAAGCTCCGCGGAAATGGTCACTGGATGCGTGATGCATCAGGAAGAAGCATCGCAGAATCCTAAACGCGCCTGACGTGCAGGCGCCGCATACGATAAACCGGCGGGCTGGATTCAGGCTTCTCCGAGTTTGCTAATTAGCTGGATTTGCTTGGGAAAGGAGGCGGGGCTCTGACTCGATATCCACTTCAGATCGAATGGCGACAGCGAAGCTCCTAGCGTAGTGTCGCTCAATCGACTAGACAGAGTTCCATTTGTGCGTATTCGTGATATTTAGTGGATCGTGCTGCGTTTCCAAAGAGGAGCGATCCACCAAAACACCCCAAAAACCACGAAACATATGACCACCTAATGTTTCAAATATGGATTTCGTCAGACAGTTGCTCATAGCAGAGCCATTTTGGAAACACTGCACTAGCCAGGCCTGGGAGCGATGCAGTTTGAATTTTTGTTATAAAGATTCAATCGATTACTGGGAGCGCGGGCGTCCCGCCCGCAGTGAGACTCGAAGCCCGAAAAATGGACTCGTAAGAGCACTCACTTCCCATCCGCTGGGGTTGGGCATTTCCTCGGCGGCTCCCTGAAGCGTCATCTCCTTATCTCTCTCGCTGAAGGTGAAGATCTTTAAGCGTTCAGTTCTTGAGGTTCTGCGCCGGCGTACGCCCTCTTCCATTTGTATGTCTTCTTTTGAGATTGCGCCGTAACCCGCTTCACTTTTCTCGTAGACGCTTTGACAGACGTTCCAGAGACGCTGGGTGAAAAGGGCAGGACTATGCTCCGCGCAACCAGGGAAAATTGGACGTGGCCAAACTCGCAGACGGCGACAAGAAAGCGTCAGAGCAGAAAAACCATCTCTTTATCTTCTCGTTGTTATGCGGCTGAGACTGAGAGGTTGGACACCGAAGCCAAATGAGAAGGCGGCTCGAAATGACGAATTCAACGTTCACTCGTTCATAGTAAAGGTTTGGATCGAAGAAGAAGATCGCCGCTCAACATGGTACGGCCATATCACTAAGGTCCCCGGCGGAGAACAACGCTACCTACGAAGTCTCCGTGAGATCGAGGATTTCATACGGCCTTATTTGAAGGCGGCGGGCATTCGGTTTGGCCTCAGTGACCGAATAAGGAAATGGTTGAGCTTTAGAAACCGTGCTTAGTGGCAAAAGAGACGGCAAGGACTCGATAACGATGGCCGAAAAAGTGGTACGGAACCCGGCATCTTTATCAATCATGAACTGACGGACGCTAAGAACGCGCCCGACCACCCCTCGCAGAAAGGGCCAAAACAAATTGGTATCGCGCCAAAGGAAAACCGGTTCTGAGTTTCCCGCCGCCGGCATCGACATCGTTGAGCATGAGTTGACTGTCGACGTGCTACAGGTCAGGGCAAAAGATGCGAAACATAAGCCGAGCCTGATCATCGCTGAGTTGGCAAACCGTGACTTCCCGGCCGAGTTCATCTTCAACGTCACATTTGACGCGCGAGCCAACAACCAAACGATCAAACGACGCCGTCATGGCAGGCCACATGGAACGGGACTTTTAACAGTTCCACCTGATGGCAATCGAAAGAACAGCCCGACGATTAGGAGCTTTAAAGATAGCTTCGTGCAACTTAAACATCCCGCTTTTCGGAACGATTCGATTAGTTCCGCGACAAGGCAACGATAATCTGGGAGTGACCGTTGTCTCTCTGCCGGCCTCGAACTAATTCAGTCGGTGCTTAGCTGAGCGAAAATTCCTGGGGCGCCTGTTAGTAAGCGTTCATTCCGCGCGAACGAGGGAAGATGTTTGCGATCAAGTCATTTACGGCTCAAGAGATCCCCGTCACCCGGCCCTTGACAGGGTTACGAAAACGCATGTTGGGAATTTCTCTTGACGAGGTGACTTTCAAGCGCCGGGGATTTGATGACGACGGACGTGGGGCGATGGCGCGACTGGAACACGTTGGGCAAGTCTTTCTGCACGGCTACCACGCAGCCCTCAATGACGAAGGTCCTGAAACTCTGGCCGCAAACTTAGACACGATCGACCGGGAGTTCTGTGGGTTTGCGTATGAGGGAGCAGCGATGGGCCTCACCTTATTGGATCAACTATCGCTCAGGAACCACCAGCGGCTGCTTACATTCTTGCACGGGGTCGGGTCAAAGCACACCTATATGATTCACGTAGGGGTCGGCTGGGCAATTGCGCGCGTGCCCTGGCTGCGCCGCGATCTCTACCGCGCGATGGCCTGCCTGGATCCGCTGCTGCGCTGGTTGGCCGCTGACGGAAGCGGGTTTAGCGATTTTTATTTCAACTCACAGTCGTTTCTCCGTAGTCCGGAGCGCCTTAACCGACTGCAGGGGTACGTCCGACATGCTTATGCGCAAGGCGTCGGGCGCTCTCTTTGGTTCGTAGCCGGAGCTAGTGCAAATCGAATTGCATCGGCAATCTCTTTGCTGCCTCGTTCTCTTCATGGGGACTTGTGGAGCGGCGCGGGCTTGGGATGTGCGATGGCTGGGGGAGCTGACCGTCGCGCAGTTGAACGATTGAGGGCAGCCGCAGGAGTCTTCCGGGCAGCTTTGGCGCAGGGCGCAGCCTTCGCCGCCAAGGCGCGCCAACGAGCCGATAATCCGATAGCTCACACGGAAATGACATGTCAGATCTTTTGCGGACTCAGCGCGGGGGCAGCCGCACAACTCACGGATGCGATGCTCGAGCATCTCCCTGAAGATGGAGCGATGCCCGCGTACGAAATCTGGCGGCAGCGGATTCAATCACAATTACCCCAGGAGTTAGGTTAGCTATGAAGCTGTTGACTCAGTATGTTCGCCGATACAGCGCCCGCTTAGTAGCAATCGGTTTCATCGTGGTGTTCTACCTGCTGGCCCAGCAGCCCAGTCTCTCAACCGCCGAGCGTCACAAACTCGCCAGGAACTTCCGCTTCGAACGCTCCCCGTTACCCGAAGTTCCGTCGTCAAGTTTTCGATCACACAGAATTGTTCACCCGAGCTTGCAGCGCATAGCTTCCTGGGTCTCTGCCACCGGCGCTTCGGTGGCGCTAAACGATCTCGATGGTGATGGGGTGTCGAACGATGTGTGCAGCGTTGACCCTCGAACCGATCGGGTCACAGTGGCACCGGCGCCAGGAACAGCGCTGCGATACGAGCCTTTTGTGCTTAACGCCGGCCCTCTTTATGACGCGACTGTAATGGCTCCGATGGGATGTTTGCCGGGTGACCTGAACGAGGATGGGCTGATGGACATAGTGGTTACGTATTGGGGCCGCACACCCATTGTTTTTCTCGCTCGAAAGCTGCATGACAAAGCCCGAGAGCCGCTTTCGAACGATAGCTACAAACCGCGCGAGGTGGTCGGTGGCGGCGAAAGATGGTTCACCGGAGCAGCCACGCTAGCTGATCTCGACGGCGACGGCCATCTCGATCTGATAATTGGCAACTACTACAAAGACGGCGCTCGCATCCTCGATCCTCGCGACAATACGAGGCCGGAAGAAATGCAGCACTCGATGTCTCGAGCTTACAACGGAGGTCGAAGCCGCCTGCTGCTTTGGCAGAACGCTACTGAGGGAACTGAGCCTTCCATCCAATTTCAGGCGGTTGAAGATTACGTTGAAGGATCTCCAGCACAGAAGGAGATGGTTACGCATGGGTGGACCCTGGCCGTCGGCGCTGCGGATCTTGATGGAGATCTTCTTCCGGAAATCTACTTCGCCAACGATTTCGGACCTGATCGGTTGCTGCACAACCGCTCACGGCCGGGCGAGCTGCGTTTTGCGGTACTTGAGGGAAAGAAGTCACTGACGACGCCAAACTCGAAAGTGGTCGGCCGCGATAGCTTTAAAGGCATGGGCGTCGACTTCGGTGACCTCAACGGCGATGGCATTTTGGATATCCTGGTTTCAAACATCGCAGCGCCCTTCGCGCTCGAAGAAAGTCATCTGGTTTTTCTCAGCACTGGCGCCAGCGGACAGATGAGGAGCGGCAGGGCGCCCTACGTTGATCTGAGCGAAGATCTTGGATTGTCAAGAAGCGGCTGGGGCTGGGAAATAAAAACCGCGGATCTGAACAACGATGGAACATCCGAGGTGCTTCAGGCGACTGGGTTCTTAAAAGGAGAAGAGAATCGCTGGCCCGAGTTGCAGGAGTTGGCCACCGGGAATGATCAGTTAATCAGCAATCCTAATGTGTGGCCCAGGTTTCAACCGGGAGACGCACTCAGCGGTACGGAACACAATCCTTTTTTTGTGCGCGCAACGGACGGCCGGTTCTATGACCTCGCCGCTGAATTAGGCCTCGATCACGAGCAAGTCAGTAGAGGTATAGCGGTGGCCGATGTCAACGGTGACGGATTGTTGGACTACGCCGTTGCCAATCAATGGGCTCCCTCGTTTATCTACGTCAATAAGAGCCCGCCACAGGGAGCATTCCTCGGAATACGCCTTCGTTTACCCCTTAATAAGAAGTCTTTGGAGCCGACGAAGGTTTGTAGCGGCGGACAGGGATTGACGCTGCCGGGCCGGAGCGCGGTCGGCGCCGTCGTGACTGTCGGGTTGCCGGACGGCCGCCGGCTGGTTACGCAGGTTGACGGCGGTAACGGCCATTCCGGAAAGCGCAGCCCCGACGTGCACTTCGGGCTTGGCTCCATATCGCCGGCATTAAGACTACCCGTCGAGATCAACTGGCGGGACGCGAGCGGTGTACAACGACAGACCATTCAACTGTCACCGGGATGGCACACGGTGATTCTCGGTCAGCCTGAGAGGACAAGCAATGATTGCCAACCAATGGAATGACGCGATTCGTTTAGGCGGACTTAGGCGGTTTGCGATCGCCATCTCGATTTTAAATATCCTGGGACACACTGTGCTGGGCTTCGAACAGTCGTGGGCTCAACCGTTGGTGGCTTTGGCGACGGCTTACAGCCTCGAACTGCTATTTGAGTTGCTTAACTCCTGGAGTACCGGTCGGAGGCCCGCCTTCCTCGGGGGCCTGAGAAACTTCGTCGATTTCCTTTTGCCGGCGCACATCTCGGCACTTGCCGTCGGTATGCTGATCTATGCAAATGACCGCCTGTGGGTGGTGGCCTTTGCAGTGGCGGTCGCAATTTCGTCGAAAATTCTTTTTCGGGTTCCAGTCGGAGGTAAGAACCGCCACTTTTACAATCCTTCAAACTTCGGCATCACCGTGACGCTGTTGCTCTTCACCTGGGTCAGCATCTCTCCTCCTTACCATTTCACTGAGAATTTGGACCGAATTGGCGACTGGCTCCTGCCTTCGATAATCGTCATTACGGGCAGCTTGCTTAACGCACGATTCACTCGACGCGTGCCGTTAATTCTCGCGTGGCTTGGTGGATTCGTTGCGCAGGCCATCGTCCGGAGCCTCCTGTTTGAAACGCCATTGCTGGCTGGGCTATTGCCGATGACTGGTTTGCCCTTTGTTCTTTACAGCTTCTATATGGTGACCGACCCCGCGACGACCCCGTTCAAAATGCGCGGGCAAGTCGCTTTCGGCGCCGGCGTGGCGGCTGTGTACGGGGTCTTACTCGTCGCGCACATCGTGTTTGGACTTTTCTTTGCTTTGACCATCGTTTGCACCATCCGTGCGATCGCTCTCTACGCCGGCGCGTGGGTTACTTCCAGAAATCGCACCGGGCAGACAACAGAGCATTCGCCAACGGTCGCAATGGAGGCTTAGGTAATGGTGTCAGGGATTGCGATTGTCGGAATGGCTTGCCTTTATCCCGATGCGCGCTCGCCCCGTGAGCTGTGGGAAAACGTGCTCTCGCAGCGCCGAGCCTTCAGGTCCATACCTGCCCAACGTCTGCGCCTGGAAGATTATCTGTCAAACGACAGGAGAGCTCCCGATAGCACTTACTCTGCGCAGGCCGCGGTCATCGAGGGGTACGAGTTTGACCGCGTCGCTTTTTCAGTGGCGGGCGATACCTTTCGCTCGGCGGATATGGCCCATTGGCTAGCGCTCGACATTGCCGGCCGGGCGTTGAAGGACGGTAGTTTTGACAATGGCAACGGGTTACCGCGCGAGACAACCGGAGTGTTTATAGGCAACACGCTAACGGGTGAATTCTCCCGCGCCAATTCGATGCGCTTGCGGTGGCCATATGTGCGCCGGGTTGTAGACGCCTCGCTGACCGCCGAAGGGTGGCCTCTCCAGCAGCGATCACGGTTCCTGAAGCACGTGGAGGTCTCATACAAAGAACCGTTTCCGAATATCAGCGAGGAATCGTTGGCGGGCGGTCTCTCGAACACTATAGCCGGGCGAATTTGCAACCACTTCGACCTCCAAGGTGGCGGCTACACGATTGACGGTGCTTGTGCCTCATCTCTTCTAGCCGTTGCGAGCGCCTGTTCTTCACTCATGGCGGGAGACGTTGATGTGGCGCTTGCCGGCGGCGTTGATCTAAGCCTCGACCCGTTCGAGCTGGTTGGTTTCGCAAAGGCCGGCGCCCTGGCGACCGGTGAGATGCGAGTGTACGACACGCGATCCGACGGCTTTTTGCCGGGAGAGGGTTGCGGATTAGTCTTATTGATGCGGTACGAGGATGCTGTAGCCCAACGAAAACAGATCTACGCCACCATCAAAGGCTGGGGTATCTCGTCCGACGGCAAGGGAGGAATCACCCGTCCGGAAATTGAAGGACAACTGCTGGCCTTAAAACGCGCCTATCGTCGCGCCGGGTTCGGTATCGAAACTGTCGCCTACTTTGAGGGACACGGAACGGGCACAATCGTCGGTGACACCGTAGAACTGCAAGCACTTTCACGGGCGCGCAATGGAGCCAACTCTAATGGAGCTCCGGCTGCCATCGGCACGATCAAAGCCAACATCGGGCACACCAAAGCGGCCGCCGGAATTGCGGGGTTGATTAAAGCAACCTTAGCAGTCAACTTTGGAATTATCCCTCCAACCACAGGCTGTGAATATCCCCACTCAGAACTCACGCGTCAGTCGCCCTCTATCAGGGTCTTGAAAACAGCCGAACCCTGGCCCAAAGGGCAGCCGCTACGCGCGGGAGTCAGCTCAATGGGATTTGGCGGCATTGACGCCCACATCGTAGTGGAGGCGAACGGATCTCGACCTCCTCAAACAGTTACGTCCGCACAACGCGCACTTATCTGCTCAGCGCAAGACGCCGAACTGATCCTATTGAGCGCGGGCAGTGTGGATGAACTGGCTTCGAAGGTTGATCACCTGCTCGGATTTGCAGCAATGATTTCACAGGCAGAGCTTTCGGATCTGGCCCGAGAACTACAGAAAACACTCAGCCACGGTCTCGTGCGGGCAGCGATTGTGACTTCGAGTCCAGCCGGTTTGGCGGATCATTTAGAGAGGTTGAGAACGCGAATCACGACTGGTGCAACCACCGAGATCGACGCTGGTGCGGGTGTTTTCTTTGCTGCGGGCACGTCGGAACCTCGCATTGGGTATCTTTTTCCGGGTCAGGGTTCTCCATCTCATGTTGACGGCGGGGCCTTACGCCGGCGTTTTGATTTCGTGCGGCAGCTTTATGAGCGAGCTCAGTTAGCAGGTGGTCCAGACGACACGGCGACAGAAATCGCACAACCGGCGATTGTGACAGCATCACTCTCTGCGCTGCGCGCTTTAGCGACGTTGGGTATCACTGCCCAGACTGCCGTGGGCCACAGCCTGGGAGAACTCACGGCGTTGCACTGGGCAGGTGCGGTCGACGAAGAGACGCTTTTGCAGATTGCCAGAGTTCGCGGCCAGGCGATGAGGAACGGCGGCCAGTCTGCCGGCGCGATGGCCAGCATCGGGGCAGGCCTGGAGGACGTTGAAAAGTTGACTAACTATGCTCCGGTCTTTATTGCCGGGCTGAACTCACCTCATCAAACAGTGATCTCCGGCGAAGCTAATGCAGTTGACGTGGTGGTTAAGCGGGCCCTGGCACAGAATCTAAAGGCTGCCAGACTTCCTGTTTCGAGCGCCTTTCATTCCCCGATCATAGCTTCGGCAGTCGACGTGCTCACCCGATATTTGTCGAACGTCAGCTTCAAACCCTTAGAGCGTGATTTGGTCTCGACCGTAACCGGCAAGCCTCTCGCGCCATCGGCGAACCTGCCTGAGCTTCTCCGTCAGCAAATAATCTCACCAGTGCGGTTCATGAGCGCGGTGACTGTTGCGGAAGCTAAGAAGGTTGACTTGTGGTTGGAAGTTGGTCCGGGACACGTGCTCAGTGGGCTCATCAGTGAGATTACTGAAACCCCAGTCATATCGATAGATGCCGGCGGCTCCTCCCTGCGCGGTTTGCTAGGCGCGGTCGGAGCAGTTTTTGTTTTAGGTCAGCCGATCGAACACGACGCACTCTTTGAGGGACGACTCACGCGACCCTTCAACCTCGACTGGCGCCCCAAATTCTTTGTTAACCCGTGCGAGTTAGCACCTGTGGGCGAGGCCCAACATGAGTGTTCGGTAGAGGAGACGGTCGAAGTCACAGCCTCAGTTGGTTTGTCTGACGCCTCTACTCTCGATTTCCTGGTACAGCTTATTTCCCAACGCGCCGAACTGCCGGCGGCAACGATTGGAAAGGACAGTCGCCTCCTCAGCGATTTGCACTTGAACTCGATTACGGTAAGCCAACTTGTGGTGGAGGCCGCGAGCCAAAAGGGCTTGCCGCCCCCCTTGTCTCCCACAGATTTTGCCGATGCTACGATCGCGGAAATTGCGCAGGCACTCGACGAGCAAAGCTCCAATGCTCATCTCGCAACCGACGCCGAGGATCCCTCCCTACCGGCCGGGGTTGATTCGTGGATCAGGCCGTTCAGTTTCCAAATGGTCGAACGTCCTCTTTCAACGCGGAGGTTATCCGCCGAGAGCGGTATCTGGGAAGTAATGACGCCTCTGGACCACCCGCTGGCTAATGACTTGCGAGCGAGCTTCGCTGGTCAAGCCGGCGGCGGGGTCATTGTTTATTTGCCGCCGGATTCTGACGAGAAGATCGTGGGACTATTGCTGGCCAGCGCACGGTCAGTCTTGAGGCGGACCGACGACCGCAAATTCGTTTTGGTTCAACATGGCCATGGCGCGGCCGCATTTGCGCGCACGCTTCATCTGGAATCTCCGGACGTCACCACTTGTGTGGTAAACATTCCGGAGTCTCACCCTCAAGCCTCCCAGTGGGTCACTGCCGAAGTTTTGGCAGCACATGGATTCGTGGAAGTCTACTACGATGCCCAGGGCCGACGGTTTGAAAAGGTCATGCGGCCGGTTCCGCTGCGAGATACTTCCGGCAAACTTCCCCTAACACGCACCGACTTGTTGCTAGTCTCGGGAGGCGGGAAGGGAATCACAGCCGAGTGTGCAATAGCTATCGCTAAAGAGACTGGGGCTCGCCTGGTGCTGCTTGGCCGGGCGACGCCGGAAACAGATACTAAACTGGCGGCCAACCTGGAACGCATGACTGTTTCAGGAGTTAAGTTCAAATATATTTCGGTTGATATCAATGACGCGATCGCCGTTCGCCAGGCTGTCAAAACGGTTGAAAAGGAACTTGGGCCGGTCACCGGCATTCTACATGGGGCCGCCAGAAACGAACCCCAACTCCTGACGAATCTGAACGAAGATTCATTCCAGCGCACGTTATCGGTGAAGGTGCAAGGGGCACGGAATCTTCTGGCTGCGGTCGATCCCAAAGAGTTGCGGTTGTTGATTGGCTTTGGTTCCGTGATCGCGCGCTCAGGACTGCCCGGTGAGGCCGACTATGCGCTTGCCAATGAATGGTTGACCCGTCTGGTAGAACACTGGAAGGTAACCCACCCGGCGTGTCGTTGCCTCGCCATCGAGTGGTCCATCTGGTCGGAAATAGGAATGGGCGCGAGGTTGGCGCGGAAAGATCGGTTAGTAAGAGGTGGGATCACCCCCATTTCGCCCGAACAGGGCGTCGCGATTCTGCTCCGTCTGTTGGGCCAACCGCCCGACCTCGTATCAGTTGTCGTCATGGGCCGCTATAGTGACCTGCCGACTTTGAAGATTGAACGTCCGGAACTCCCATTTCAGCGCTTCCTCGAAAAGATCAAAGTCTACTATCCCCAGATCGAACTCATTGTCGACGTCGATCTGTCTCAGACCACCGATCCCTATCTGGATGACCACAAGTTGCAGGGGCGAAGACTTTTCCCAGCGGTAATGGGCCTCGAGGCCATGGCTCAGGTAGCGGCGGCACTGGCGGGTTCCGAGAACCTTCCGACATTCAAAGGAATCGAATTCAATCATCCGGTGGTAGTTTCAGAAAATGCCGCCTCGCCAATCCGGCTCGCCGCACTCGTTCGCCGGCCGGGAGAAGTGGAGGTAGTCCTGCGCAGTGCGGAAACAGGATTTCAAGTAGATCACTTTCGGGTAACTTGCCAATTTGGGGACTCGCGGAGTGTTTTGGAGAAACGCTCAACCAGTTTTCAGAAGAACGGGAAAACGAGTACCCGAGTGTCCCTCAATCCCGCCACCGACCTCTACGGGAACATCCTGTTCCAAAGCGGCCGGTTCCAACGAGTGGACAATTACCGTCATTTGAATGCTAAGGAGTGTTTCGCAGAGATTGCTCCGGATGGGCAGACATCATGGTTTATTCATCATTTGCCCGGAAGCTTGCTGCTCGGGGATCCGGGCGTCCGTGACGCCGCGATGCACGCTATTCAAGCTTGCATTCCTCATCGAACGCTCCTGCCCGTGGCAGCGGATTCGATTTGCCTCGAAGAGAAGGAAACCATCAGCAGCACTGAGCCCTATTTCATTTCTGCCCGGGAACGTTCAAGTACGGAAAGTGCATTTGTTTACGATCTGGATATCCTGGGGGTTGATGGTCTGGTCCATGAGCGCTGGCGTGGCTTGAAGCTGCATGCAGTCGGCAAGCCCATCCCCAGTCCGCGCCAGGAGGCGCTTCTGGGGCCGTATTTGGAACGCCGTGTCCGAGACTTCATTGAAGGGTCGGACGTCTCGATCATCCTGCAGCGCGATCGCTCCGAAAACCGCGCGGAGCGAAGCGATCGAGCTATTCAAACACTGTTGGGAATGCGCACCGCAGTGACCAGGAGACCTGATGGAAAGCCCGAAGTGCGCGCATCGCGAAAAGTATCGGCCGCACACAATGGTGATACTACGATTGCGGTGGCTGGTGCCAGGCCGGTCGGTTGCGATCTCGAACTGGTCGCGGATCGCCCTCCCTGCGTCTGGCGCGCACTACTCGGTGATGTGCGGATTGAACTCGCTCAGTTGGTAATGCGCCGCACGCATGAGAACGGAGTCGTCTCGGCCACCAGAATATGGTCGGCGGGCGAGGCCCTGAAAAAGGTTGGAGCGATTATTACTGCTCCCTTGGTTTTTGTTTCTTCAACTGATGATGGCTGCGTGTTTCTCTCTTCGGGGAAGTTCAAAATTCTGACCTTCGCGACTCAGCTTCATGAACGGGAAGGCAAATTTGTCATCGCCGTGCTCGCTGAAGCGGATTGAACCGCTGGTTCGTCCCGAAGCTTATTGACTGATGTCCGAACCCGGAAAAGGGCGTCAACCTTGCTACGTATCCGTCGAGGAGAAATCTCATATGCTGGCTTTTGAGTATCGGCACGTGGTGAGCTTCGAAGAGACGAACCTCGTTGGCAACGTCTATTACACAAATCACGTTCGGTGGCAGGGAAGGTGCCGCGAAATGTTTTTGCGAGAGCACGCTCCGGAAGTTCTTGCAAGCCTGGCTCACGGCTTTGCACTTGTGACAACGAAAGTCTCTTGCGAGTACTTAGCAGAGCTGGCCGCGTTTGACGAATTGATCATTCGGATGCGCCTGGGCTCGATGAAGCAGAACCGCATCGACATATTGTTCGAGTACTGGCGCTGCAGGGCAGATGTAGAAGAGCTCGTGGCGCGAGGAGAACAACAAGTGGCATGCATGCATCGCGAATCTGAAAGAATGGTTCCGATGCAGGTGCCCGAAGGACTTCGAGAAGCTTTAAGACCGTATTCCCAGATCTAAATCCAGGGTTCCATGCCGGTCATGAGCGCCCGAGCTTGATGAGGCGTTATGAATCGAATCAGCGTTGCCAGCACAACCAAAATTTTCCAGAGCGCCGTTTGGCAAATGCATGAACTGCGGCCCGCTACCGTAGTCGCGCATCATGAGGCGGTAGAGCGCGTTATTCGAACAATGCATGAACGCCTGCATGAACCGCTCACGCTGCAGCAGATGTCCAGAATAGCGTACATCAGCCCGTATCATTTTAATCGCATATTTCGACAGATCACGGGAATTCCCCCCAACCAGTTTCTTTACGCCTTGCGGTTGGAAACGGCCAAGCGGTTGTTGCTAATGTCCAACACCAGCGTGACGGATGTCTGCTTCGATGTTGGATACAATAGCCTCGGAACGTTTATCCGGCGCTTCACCGGTTTGGTGGGTCTCTCACCCAGTCGCTTCAGATCTCTTGCACGACACGCAACGCCCGGTTTGTTTATGCCGGCCGCCAGCCCGTTTGAACTGCCGGCCACGTCGTGCCTGGCGGGTGTTTCGGGCAGGGTTAGGGCGCCGGCATGGTTTCAGGGAACGATCTTCGTGGGACTCTTTACGACTCCGATTCCGCAAGGTCATCCCATTTCGGGCACCGTGATAATGCAGCCTGGGATATACCAGGTTCCGCCCGTCGCAGACGGCGTCTACTACCTCCTCGCGGCCGGTCTCTCGTGGTCCAACGACCTTAGAGAATACTTCCTTTACGAAACGACATTGCGCGGCGGCGGGCAACCTATTCTGATCCGTAACGGCGTAGTCAAAGGTTCAACGGATCTTTCGCTAAGGCCGCCTGAGGCGTTTGATCCGCCGATTCTGATGACGCTTCCGCTCCTGCTGAACAGAAGAATTACCGCTCCCCCAACTCACGATGGAGTGTAAGAGATCCTTTCGACTCGAATACGCGAGGCAAGATTGCAATTACAGGATCTAGACTACAGAAACGCGACATTCGCGAAGGTTTTTCAAAGGCGAAGCGAGAAACGTGTACCCGGTCCGCGAGGGCGCCGCTTAATCGGCAGTCTGCTGGAAGTTCGTCGGAACCGGCTGAATTTCGTTATGCATGCAACCGGGAAATATGGCGATCTGATCTGTTTTCGAATGGGACCAAAGAGGCTATACCTCTTAAATCATCCCGATCATGCCCGGCATGTCCTCTGCGATAACGTCGCAAACTACCGGAAAGGACTCGGACTAAATGAGGCCAAACCGTTGCTCGGAGATGGTCTGTTGACGAGTGACGGGGAGTTGTGGGCCAGTCAACGCCGCCTGCTCCAAGTGGCCTTTAACAACAAGCGAATGGAAGAATTCAGCGATCTAATGATCACGGCAGCACAAACGACCGTTGAGAGCTGGCAGGAGCGCGAGCCCGGGGAACAAGTGGTGGACATCGCGCGAGAGATGGTTGGTTTAACAATCAATATCCTTGGTTCGACTCTGTTTCGAATTGACTTGACCGAAAGAACCGAAGACATCTCCAGAGATTTGACCGTGTTAACGCGTTGGGCCATGTCACGCATGACATCTTTATGGAAATTGCCGATGCGACTTCCAACTCCGGAGAACCGTCGTGCGCGCGCAGCCCTTAGTCGTTTGGAATCGTTAGTCGAACGAATGATTCAAGAACACCAGCCTGTCGACGGCTCCGGAAACGAGACTCTGGTTTCTCTTTTGACCAATCAAAATTCCGAATCCCGCGGCGGCGTAACAAAAAAGCAGATGCGCGATGAGGTGATGACGCTACTCCTGGCTGGACATGAAACGACAGCCGCGACGCTGGCCTGGACCTGGTATCTCCTGGCGCAGCACCCCGAGGTTGAGCGCCGGCTGCACGCGGAAGTAGACCAGGTTCTTGCCGGGCGACGCGCGACATTGGCGGACGTACCGCGCCTGGTCTATACGAGGATGGCCATCTGCGAGACGTTGAGATTGTATCCGCCCGTGTGGCTGTTGCCGCGCAAGGCGATTAATGCCGATCGTCTCGGCCAGCACCTCATCCCGGCGAAATCCGATGTCCTCGTTTCGGTTTACACGATTCACCGGCACCCGCAATTTTGGGACGATGCTGGACGTTTCGATCCCGAGCGATTTGCGCCAGACAAGAACCCGGAGCGTGAGTCATGCGCTTATCTTCCTTTCGGAGCCGGACCTCGCACCTGCCTCGGCAGCCGGTTCGGACTGATGGAAGTGACGCTTATGGTGGCGACCATTGCTCAACGGTTTAGCTTGAGACTGGTTGGGGATCAAGAGGTTGAGCCGGAAGCTTCCCTCACGCTGCACCCCCGTCGCGGTTTGCCGATGAGTTTGCGCCGACGACTGTGAGATGGGCCAATGCAAGGTGGCTGTTTGAGCAAATGGGGAGAAGTAACCACCGTCAAACAGAGGTGGATTTGAAGAGGACCGTTGAAGACTCTATGAGGCTCGGCTAAGCGTTCGACGCGGCACACCTTACCAACGATTGGAGAATGACATGACGATTACACATTCCCCGGACTTGGTCCAAGACGCGGTTCGAGAGTTACAAATCCGGGTGTGGGATCGTGCCGATGACCCGCGCTTTCGGCTTACGATCTATGAGCCCCAACGCGAGGGCTGGAAGGTCGGCAGCGTCGGCGGTTTAACGTTTCTCGACTACGTGGGCGCTTACGCAGGCTTGGGGCCAGAACACAGCGTTCTCGAGTTCGGCTCCGGGATGGGCGATGCTTGCAAGTACATCGCTTCCCGTTTCGGTTCTCGGGTAACTGGAGTGGAGATCGGCACTCAGCAAATCGAGCGGGCCCGCGAGCGACACCCCGACTCCAGTTTGCACGGCTTCGACTTCGTGCAGGCTGACTTTCTCAACTGGGAGCCGCCTCAACGTTACGACGCGGTGTACTTCCTCGAGATGCTCCCGATTATCAATGATTGCCGCACGCTGCTGGAAAGAATCCATAGCTGGCTGCGGCCCGGTGGGACTCTGGCCTTGACGGATTTCGTAGCCGGACCGGACCTCAGTGACGAAGATCGGGCATTCCTCTGGGAAGAGGACGGTATCGTCCACAACCTTCCGTCCCAGGAGGACCGCCTCGCGATGATCCAGGACGTGGGCTTCCAGGATCTCGAGGTGACGGACATTACGCAGGCCGGCGTGATCCAGAACGAGAGGATTCTTGAGGAATCATACCGCCACAAAACGGCGATAGTCGAAGGCGTTGGCATCGACAGTTGGCTGAACTGGGTAGAGTGCGCAAAAGTCTACGGCCGGTTCTTCGTTGAACGAAAGCTGTTGTGCCTGCGCATCGGGGCACGTCGCGCTTAGGCGACGCGGCCAGGCTGAACCAGCAATGGGAGAACGGTATGGTCTATGACGCAGTCGCGGTCCGAGAAAAGCAACTCCAGGTGTGGGACGCATCGGACGACCCGCGCTGGCGACTTACGATCTACGAACCGTTATACGGCGGCAAGATCTTCGCCAACATCGGCGGCCCAGCGTTGCTCGACTACATGGGAGCTTATGCAGAGCTCAGGCCGGAACACTCGGTTTTGGAACTCGGCTCCGGGATGGGCGATGGCTGCGAGTACGTCGCATCACATTTCGGTTGTCGTGTGACCGGTTTGGAAATGAGTACTCAGCAAATCGAGCGGGCGCGCGCGCGACACCCCGACTCCCTTTCGCGCGGCTTCCAATTCATCCAGGCTGACATGCTGGAGTGGGAGCCAACTGAATGTTACGACGTGGTGTACTTAGGCGATATGCTCCCGCTGGCCCAGAATCGGCGCGCAGTGCTCGAAAGAGTCCATCGCTGGCTGCGGCCGGGTGGGGCTTTGACCATGACGGATATCGTGGCTGGAACTGACCTCAGTGACGCAGACCGGGCATTCATTTGGGATCAGGATGGGTTTGATGTTCCGTTTCAGGCGGAGGGGCTCGCGATGATCCGAGACGTGGGCTTCCAGGAACTCGAGGTGATGGATCTGACGCACACGGTGGTGACTCTACAAGAGACGATCTTGCAGGCGTCGTACCGGCGCCGGAAAACCCTGGTCGATGCCGTCGGAGCCGATCGCTGGCTGGATTGGGTGGAGGCCGCCAGAGAGTACCGCCGGCTGTTCGCGGAGCGGAAGCTGGTGAGCCTGCGCATCGGCACGCATCGCGCTTAAGGGCGACGCGAAAATGTCCGACAAACGCAAAAATGTCCGACAAACGCAAAAATGTCCGACAAACTTCAGTTTGTCGTCGGTAATCGACAAGCTAAAGCATGTCGGACATGAAACTGCATTACCGCCCCGCGGCTCGAAAAGAGCAATGTCGGAGAAGTGTCCTTAAGCCTACTTGCGACGGCTGTTCGCCGAGCGGAAGCTGGTGAGCCTGCGCATCGGCACGCATCGCGCTTAAGGGCGACGCAAAAATGTCCGACAAACTTCAGTTTGTCGTCGGTAATCGACAAGCTAAAGCATGTCGGACATGAAACTGCATTAACGCCCCGCGACTCGGAAAGAGCAATGTCGGAGAAGTGTCTTTAAGCCCACTTGCGAGACTATGCGACGTTGGACCTTTTTTGAAAGCTGAAGCGGAAGCCGAAAGAGGCAGAGATGACAAAAGTTCGAGTGAGCCTGGTGGATCAGGGGGTGTGGAAAATGAACACTCTCTCGATGCCTTTGGCCCTTGGGTACATCAAGGCTACAGCATACGCTGATTCCGCGATCCGTTCCTCGGCTGACATCCAAATTTGCGCGTTCCGCGGCAGCGTAACGGCCTCTGAGATGATTCACGCGTTACTCTCCCAGGACCCGCCAGACATCCTGGCCTTCTCAGTCTGCGGCTGGAACCTGTATCGCTTTGCAGCGGTCGCGGAGGCCTACCGGCAGGTCAGACCAGACGGCTGGATAGTCTTCGGTGGCCCTCATGTAGCCAATCAGGCAGAACGATTAGGCCGGCTTTATCCGGCAGTCGACGTAATCGCAAATGGAGAGGGTGAGTTCATCTTTAAAGACCTCCTTGAAGCCTATTTGGGAGGCCGGGACAAGAGCGAGCTCGACCACATCACTGGGATCTCCTTCCAGCGGGACGGCCGCGTCGTCACCACGGCCGAGCGTGCTCGAATCGCCAATCTCGACGACATCCCGTCCCCCTTCCTTGAGGGTGTCCTCCCCTTTCGCGATGGGAACGGTCGGGCGATCTACAGCGTCGCCCTCATCGAGACCAACCGCGGCTGTCCCTACAAGTGTTCGTTCTGTTACTGGGGCGGCGCCGTCGGGCAGCAGGTTCGCGCCTTTTCGCGGGAACGGCTGCGTGAAGAGCTCGAGCTCTTAGCCCGGGAGGGTGTCGAGAGCCTCGTCACCTGTGACGCGAACATGGGGATCCTTCCCGGAGACGAGCTCTTTGTCGACGACGTGATTCGAATGAAGGAGCGCTACGGGTACCCGCTGAACATGGAGTCCTCGTGGGCGAAACACAAGGGAGAGCGCTTTTACAGAATCGTCAGGAAGATGAAGCGCGCGGGACTGAAGGGATCCTTCACGCTGGCCCTCCAGAGCCTTGACGACAAGGCGTTGGAGAATATGCACCGAAAGAACATGAAGTTGAACGAGTTCGAGGACTTGGCGCGCTGGCTGCGGGCAGAGGGACTCGACACGTATGCGGAGCTGATCTGGGGGCTGCCTGGTGAGACTTCGGAAAGCTTTATCGAGGGTTATGACCGCATCTCGGAGTACGTATCGAAGATCGCTATCTATCCCCTCCTGGTCCTCCCAAACACCGATTTCGATCAGAACCGCGAGCACTACGGCCTGATCACCATGCGGCACGAAGACAGCGACTTCGAGTACGTCATCAGTCATCCCGGCATGACGATCGCAGAGAACGCCCGCATGCATCAGTTCCTGTTCTGGGCCCGCGTCTTCGCCGAGAACATGATCTTTCGGAACATCTGGGTTCCCCTTCGCAAGCTGGCCTCGATCAAACAGTCGCAGGTCTTGAAATCTCTCGACGAGTGGGCCGGACGCCAGACTGACGACGTGGTTCGCGGGATCTGGGAGTGCCGGCAGGAGATGGTGCGAACCATGGACAGCTCGAGGATCGATCGGGGCACCCGATACTTCTATTACGAGCCCGCGCTCGCGACGAGGCTTCACAACTGGTGGCTGGCGCAGATCCTCCCGGCCGTGCCTCGGCAACTGCGGCTCTTCTTTACGGAGCTTTTCCGCTACGAGATGTTGACCCTCCCGATTCCTGAGGATTCAGATTTCGCTTCCGAGCTGAAGACGGTTTACCTCGATGGACATGAATACTTTGAACGCGAGGGTGGGGAGTTCCACTTCGACATGCCCACTCTCCTGCGTTCCATCGAGGCCGGAGCGCCATGCGACTTAGCGGAAGGATCGCCCCGGTCCGAGACGTTCTACTACCGGGTGGGCTTTTCGAACCACATCGACAGCCACGAGTTGGCATCACTCTACAGCGGCAAGTCCCTGGCGGAGCTGCGGAATGAAAAGACTTTGGCGGAGATTCCGGCAGCGGACTACGAGCCGTACTTTGAGGTTTATGACCGGCTGCTCGCGAAGCAGCCGCACGATCGGCTAATGTTGCCGGTCATCCCAATAGCACCTTCTTCGGAGCTGGCCGGTAAGCTCGAACCCTAACTCTGCTCGAAGTAAGGATGATCGGCAGCAATCTACAGGTTCTTACGATGGAACGCTCCGTTTCAACCCTGCCCCTTTGCCCCTCGCTAGTAGGAACAGCGAGACAATCGAATCCTCCCGGTTTAGCTAATCCGCAAGTTCGGAGAAGATTAAGCCCCTCGCCCGACCTATACTCCTACTTCGAACCTAGGCTGACGGTTCAATCGCAACTCAACCGCAGAATGGAGGCAATTTCATGACCAGAAAGCTCATCAGCACACGCGCCGGGATCAGCAGCATCGCCCTGGCTCTTTTAGCGGCGACGACGCTGCTTTGGCTCGCCACCAGCGCCAGGACTAACGGCAATCCGGCGAAAGACACAGTGCCGTGGAATGACAATGCGTCGAAAGAATTGGCCGCTGCGCTCCACCACACGCACGAAGTGGCGAACTCCGGCGACATAAAAGCCCTGAAGCAATTAATGATCGGCGACGACGCGCTTGTGACCTTTGAATTAGCTCCAGACCAGATGACGCCCGTTGCGCTGAGATCGAAAAAAGCGATAGACCAGCACCTTGACGCCGTCAATGAGGGCGTGAGCGCCGAGGGCACCTTAGTGCTCGACATGCCGAAGATGAACTGCCGGGCGACGGCGACGTTCGGGGTCTGCACGGAAGAGTGCACGGTCCGCCTCAAGAAGCCCGATGGGACTGAGCAGATTGACCATTTCTTCGGGACGGGCACCGCCGTCAAAGTAAATGGCGAGTGGAAGTGGGTGCACTGGCATATGTCGGTCGGCGCTCAAAGGGAGATCGTTAAAAATCGTAAGGTTGAGGCTGCCCATACGGGTCACGGCCATTAAAGTCTTCCCGCCATGACAAGGCCGGGGGGCTATTCGGGCCTGCTTCAATTTATTAGCGCTGGCGCGTTGGCAGGCTCCGTTTGGATGCCAACGCTCCTTCGCAATAACTAAGTGACTCGGCTGAACTCAACCGGGCCAGCGGTTATTCTAAAACAGACCATGAAGACAGAAACTGACAGACAGATTGACGAGCTGGACTATCAACTCCAGGACATCAAGCGGAAGTTGACCGAACTCCGCCGCCAACGTCCCCGTGAAGAGGTCAGCGATTATCGGTTGTTGGATTCCGAGGGACGGGAAGCGTCACTGTCAGGTCTCTTCGGCAATCACAACAAACTGATTTTGGTTCACAATATGGGACGCAGTTGTTCTTACTGCACCATGTGGGCGGATGGTTTTGTTGGACTCCTGCCGTACCTCAACACTCGGGCGGCTTTCGTCGTGACCTCGCCTGATGATCCAGCGGAGCAGAAGGCATTTGCAGAGTCGCGGGGTTGGAGTTTCCCGATGTATTCGGTCGCCGGCACAAGCCTGACCTCCGACTTGGGATTCAACGATCCCCAGGAAGGCTTGATGCCCGGCGTTTCCGTATTCGCGAAGGAACCAGACGGTAAGATTTATCGCGTTGGCCGTGCCGAGTTTGGTCCGGGCGACGATTTTTGCCCCGTCTGGCATTTCCTGGAGTTATTCCCTGAAGGTATTGACGGCTGGGAGCCGAATTACGAATTGCCGAATAACGAATTGCCGAATAGCGAACTTTTAGAGCTTTCATGTTGTGCACATTAGAGAAGCAGTGTGCAGCTCAACAGATTCGGATACCAACAAACATTTGGCCGGCCGTGTGTTCTCGGTGGGGAAGGAGGCATGCCGCCCTGAAGGTTAACAGACAAACTTGGCTGCGCCTGCATGCCTCCTTTCGGCGGTTACATTCCAGCCCGATTGTCCCGCTCCCTGGACGTATTCAAGGTCATTTTCCGGTTGGAGTTAACACATGGAGACCCTGCTCGAGGTTATCGAAGAACATCCGCAAATTTTCGAAGTCGACTATTTACAGCATGAATTATCGCTTGATTGGACCGCGGATGATGATCGTCAACTGACCCAAGGCCTCGAACCTTACATCAACTGGATAAAAAAGTTTCTCGCGTCCGGTCAGGAATTTCCCACCCACATCCCCGGCTCAGGATCGATCGCCGTACCGATCGGCGACACCACCACCCCCGATGAGTTGTTTGCCGCACTCGGAGATTCCGTAGAATTCAGTGTCCGCGAGTATCGCGAATTCTGGATCACCGTTCACTATCCCAACCCGGAGCCGGTCGTGACTCTGATCCCGAAGGTGTTACCGGGTACGCCGCAAAAACTGGACGAACTATGTGCGAAATGCAGCCGGGCGCTCCACAGAACGGTAGGTGGCAGGGGAGGCATGTTTCTGGCGTGGCTTCTGCCCGGATTCTCGTGGGCCATGCACACCGATCATGACAATGCCTATGAGCAGATCTCTACGCGGGTGCACGTTCCGATTATCACCAATCCGCAGAGCCTGTATGTTTGGGGACGCAAGCATGACGACGGCCCCGACGAATGGCTCGTCACCACGCATCTGGAAGCTGGAAAGATCTATCATGTTCGCGTAGACGTACCACACACGGTCGTGAATGCTCACGACACCGAGTCGCGTTTGCATCTAATCCTGGACGTACAAGAGCAGACGTAGATGATCTGAAACACGAACGCCTTCGGCGGGGGGTCAGCATGTATACAGTAGTGGCGCAGCAACAAATTCCCCTGCCGGTGCACGAGGTTTGGGACCACCTGACCAGGCCCGAACTCTTGGCCAAATGGTTTGCCGACACCCCGCGGCTCGCGCCAGGGGAGCCGGTTCGAATGGACTTCGGTGACGGTGATTTTTTGTCCGGCCGGGTGGTCGAGTGGGATCCTGGCATCATCCTGGGGCTGCGCTGGAGGTTTGTTGGCCAAGGCCCGGAATACGACGTACGCTACTCAATGCTGCGTCGAAAAGACGGCACGGAGTTAACCGTCCAGGATCGCGGTGCGATTACCCAGGAAGAAGCTGAATGCCTGCGCGTCGGCTGGGCCGAGTTTCTGTTTCGCTTGAATAAAGCAGTCGTCAGGAACTGCATCACCCGCTTCAACTGGCGGAAAACGTTTCAGTTCACCTATGAGATTGACTCCACGAAGCGTGAAGCGCTGGTCACCGCACTCACCGACCCGGATTGGTATCACACGTCGTTGGCGGGCGTCCAGGCTCGAATCCTGGGCTTCGACGAAAACGAAATCAACTCGATCATTACTCACAAGGCATGGGGAACAGTCGAAACACGATTGCGGGTGAAATTGAAAAACATCCGTGGCGTCCACTATGCTTTCTTCACGCACGAGGGTTGGCCGCAGTTGCCCGGGAGCCTCGCCGAAGCCGAGCGCCGGCGTTTTGTCACGGTCTGGCTTCGCGCCCTGGCAGAATTTGGCGTTGATGGGCATTTAAGATCAGGATAAAGATCGCGAGATGGCAAACACCGCCAACTGGGAAACTCATTTATTTCCTTAATAGTCCAGCTCATCGTTGGGCGGCTCTTCACTCCGTTAGGAGTGAGTGACTTCTTCACTCCGATTAGGAGTGGAATCTATAGCCTTGAACCCCACCCAACAATTTACGCCGGGCGGAGGAGCGGAAGAAGCTTGTCCCGTGGCTTTCAACTTGAGTTCCGCTCCTTCCGCCCGGCGGGTAACCATATTGGCAATTTGCCGGCTATAAAGATCTCACCCTAACCCCCAATAACGGCATGCACCCGACCGCGAACAGCGCTTTCATCCGCGAGACTTGGATGCCTGTTTCGATTCGTCGCGGCGGGTGATGCGGGGCGTTCGGCCTGCTGCATTCTCTAAATTCCACGTAACGAGCGATCAGCGTAGAATGCTGTCATGCCGGTAGCTCTGAGAGTCAAAGGATACAGATTCTTCTTCTTCAGCTTGGAGGGACACGAGCCGCCGCACATTCACGTTGAGCAAGCTGAGAGATTTGCTAAGTTCTGGCTGAACCCGATATCTTTGGCGAAGTCGCGCGGTTTTCGTAGCGGTGAGCTGTCGGAAATCCAGGGAATCATTGAAGAGAATCGGGCCATCTTGTTGGAGAAATGGAATGAGCACTTTAGCCGTTGAGGTTGAGCCTTTGGCCGTTGATGTGAGTTGCACGGAAGACAGCCTCCGGGTTGTCTTAGCTGATGGCCGTGAAATATCAGTTCCGTTGGTATGGTCTCCGCGCTTACAGAAGGCCACTTCTGAGCAAAGGAAAGAATGGCGCTTGATTGGTGGAGGAGTTGGCATTCATTGGGAAGCAGTGGATGAGGATATTTCGGTTGAAAGTCTGCTGAGGTTGAAATAGTTCTCGCCCGCCTGCCTAAACGATTTAAGAATTAGTG
>Ga0187893_10004409_pt1 | contig 26820 bp, 23 predicted proteins | sample MA1701074metaG_FD_139574 | JGI IMG/M metagenome (GOLD analysis project Ga0187893, IMG submission 139574) | White microbial mat communities from a basaltic lava cave in the Kipuka Kanohina Cave System on the Island of Hawaii, USA - MA170107-4 metaG ... | reverse complement strand
TCCTCGCGCCGGCCGCTCGTGCAGCAGTCCCTGCGACAGCCCGCCTGCGGCAGGCCGCCGTCCTGGGCGATCCCGAGGACGACGGTGTACGGGCGTGGCGCCGGCGCGGCGGTCGCGGCGGCGGCGGCCGCGAGCAGTACCAACCTCGCCAGCCCGCGCGCCGCGCGCCTCGGCCGGCTCACTCGCCGGCGTCCGCCGGGGCCTTGACGGGCAACGCCTCGCCCGCCGCGATCGCCGCCTGCTCCGTGGGGTAGGTGTCGAACACCAGCGACAGCTTGGTGAGGATGAGCAGGTTCTGGATGCGCTTGTCGAGGCGCGCGAGCAGCACGGGGGCGCCGCGCTTGGCGAAGCGCTGGTGGGCGTCCACGAGCGCACCGAGCCCGGGCGAGCTCACCCAGTCGATCGCTCCCAGGTCCACGACGAGGAAGCGCAGGTTCTGCTCGTTCAATTGCTGGACGACCTCGCGGAACTCGTCGGTCTCGACGTCGCCGACGAGCTTCCGCTCCGGGCGGACCACGGCGAAGTGCTCGGCCACCCGGACGTGGGTGTGCTTGGTGCGCTTCTTCTCCATGACGGCCTCCTCGCGGCCGGCGGGTCCGGCCCGCGGGCTCGACGCTTGGGAGAGATGCTTCGGACCGTCCCGCGCCTCGCCCCGGGTGATCGCCCGGGCATCTCACGGCCGGTCCACAAGGTCGCCCATCATACGGGGTGAGGCCGGCCCCGTGGGAGCCGCACCCGGCTGCCCGCCCGGCAGCGGCGACACCCGCGGCGAAGCGCCGGCGTCGTCCGGCGTTGGACGGGTGCGGGAGCCATTCCCTACGCTGGCCGGCTCATGGACCCGCGTGCCGCCTTCCGCCAGCTCCTCGGCGCTCCGCGCGCGCTCATCGGCATGGTGCACGTGGGCGCGCTCCCCGGCACGCCGGCGGCGCACCACGCGGTCGAGAGACTGGCGCAGGTCGCGGTGGCCGAGGCGCGCGCCTACCGCGAGGCCGGCTTCACCGCCGTCCTGGTGGAGAACATGCACGACCGGCCCTATCTCAAGGGTGGCGTCGGCCCGGAGGTGACGGCGGCGATGGCGGTGATCGCGCGGGAGGTCCGCCGCGAGACCGGCCTGCCGCTCGGGGTCCAGGTGCTGGCGGGCGCGAACCGTGAAGCTCTCGCGGTGGCGCACGCCTGCGGCGCGGAGTTCGTGCGCGTGGAGGGCTTCGTGTTCGCGCACGTGGCCGACGAGGGCGTGGTCCAGGCGAGCGCCGGCGAGCTGCTCCGCTTCCGGCGCGCGATCGGCGCCGAGCGCGTGCGCTTCTTCGCGGACGTCAAGAAGAAGCACGCCTCGCACGCGCTCACCGCCGACGTGAGCCTCGCCGAGACCGTGCGGGCCGCGGAATTCTTCCTGGCCGACGGCGTCGTCGTGACGGGCACGGCCACCGGGGAGCCCGCCACGCCCTCCGACCTCGGCGAGGCGCGCGCGGCCACGCGGCTCCCGGTGCTCGTGGGCTCGGGGCTCACGCCCGCGAACCTCGGGGCCTACGCCGGGGCGGACGGCTTCATCGTCGGCAGCTCGCTCAAGCGGGGCGGCGCCTGGGAGCAGCCGCTCGAACCCGACGCCGTGCGCGCGATGCGCGCGGCGTTCACGGCGCTCCCCGCGCCCGGCGCATGAGCCGCGCGCACGGTCCGCGCGGCGGCCGCTCGGTCGCGGCGCCATGAGCGCGCCCGCGCCGGCCGCTCCCGCCGCCGGGCCTCCGGGCCTCGTCGTGCTCGGGAACCTGCTCGTGGACGACGTGGTCCTCGAGGACGGCCGCACGCGCATGGGCGAGGCCGGAGGCGCCGTTCTCTACGCCTCGCTCGCCGCGGCGCGCTGCGGGGCGAGCGTGGGCTGCGTGAGCCTGCGCGGCTCGGACTACCCCGCCGCGGCGCTCGCGGTGCTCGCGGCGCACGGCGTGCGGCTGGAAGGTGTGCACCCGCTCCCGGGGCCGGGCGTGCGCACGTGGCTCCTCTACGAAGAGGGGGTGCGCCGCGTGCTCCACCGGCTGGGCCGGCCCTCGCACGAGGCGGCCTCGCCCGAGCCCGCGCACGTGCCCGAGGCCTGGCGGCGCGCGCGCGCGTTTCATCTGGCGCCCATGCCGCTCGCGACCCAGCGCGCGCTGGTCGAGGCGATCCGCGACTGGGAGTCGCCGGGCGCGCCGGCATTCGTCTCGCTCGACCCGCACGTGCCCGTGACGCCGCAGAGCCTGGGGGCGTGGGGCCAGATCCTGTGGCGGGTGGACGCGTTCCTCCCGAGCGACGACGAGATGCGCTGGCCGGCCGGGCCTGCCGGTGCGGAGGCCGCGCTCGCATCGCTCGCGGTCGGAAGCCTGCGGTTCGTGGCCTGGAAGCGGGGCGAAGCGGGCGGCCGGCTCTACGACGCGGCGGAGCGCCGCTGGCGTGCGTGGGCGGCCCCCGCGGAGCCGGCGTTCGATCCGACCGGGGCCGGGGACGCGTTCGCGGCCGGCTTCGTCAGCGCGCTGCTCGAGGGCCAGACGGTCGAGGCGGCGCTCGAGCGCGCCGCGGCCACGGCCGCGCTCGCGGTGCGCGCGTGGGGACACGAGGGGCTGCTCGGCTCGGCGCGGCCCGCGACCGGGGAGGCGGCGGTCGAGCCGCCGCCCGGGCGGCCACGCGCGGAGGCCGCGCCGGAGCGCGTCACCCGCCCCGCCGCGCGCGCTCCGAGGCGGAAGGTCCAGTGACCGAGGACCGGCTGCGCATCGCTCCTGCCGTGGCGGCGGCGCTCGAAGCCCGCCGCGCGGTCGTGGCGCTCGAGACCACCGTGGTCACGCACGGGCTCCCGAGCCCCGAGGGAGTGCGCACGGCGCTCGAGATGGAGGAGCGGGTGCGCGCCGCCGGCGCCGTCCCCGCGAGCGTCGGGCTCCTGGACGGCGAGCTGCGCGTGGGCCTCACGCCGCCCGAACTCGAGCGCCTGGCGGCCGCGGTGGGCACGGTCAAGGTGAACCCAGGGAACCTGGCCGCGACGCTCGCGGATTCAGCCGCGGGCTCGACCACGGTCGCCGCCACGATGCTGGTCGCGGCGCGCGCGGGGATCGGCGTGTTCGCCACCGGCGGCATCGGCGGCGTGCATCGCGGCGCGGAGGAGACCGACGACGTGAGCGCCGACCTGACCGCGCTCGCGCGCTTCCCGGTGGCGGTGGTCTGCTCGGGCGCCAAGGCGGTCCTCGACCTGCCGCGCACGCGCGAGCGGCTGGAGACGCTGGGTGTGCCGGTCCTCGGCTGGCGCTGCGACGAGCTCCCGGCGTTCTGGCGGCGCGCGAGCGGGCTCGCCGTGGACCGGCGCTTCGACGACCTCGCTCGGCTCGCGGAGGCGGTCCGCCTCCACCACGCCCTCGGCACCGGCACTGGCGTCGTCGTCGCGAATCCCGTCCCGGCGGAAGCGGAGCTGGACGGCGCCGCCTGCGAGCGCGCGCTCGCGGTGGCGCTCGAGGCGGCGGCCGCTCGCGGTATCTGCGGCCGCGACGTGACGCCGTTCCTCCTCGAGCAGATGCTGCGCGCGACCGGCGGGGCGGCGATGCGGACCAACCTGGCGCTGCTCCGGGACAACGCCGGCGTGGCCGGGGCGCTGGCCGTGGAGCTCGCCCGAGCCTGATCCCGGGCGCCCGGTGAACGCCCTCCCCGGGGACGACGAGCGGAGCCCGTAGCGGCGTTTTCCGCGCTCGTTCCTCCCGAGTGGACGAAACCCTTCGTAGGAGCCAGCTTCACCCCCGGGCCGGCAACCCATGTGGACGCCGGCCCGTACACCGGTCATCGCGCACCCTGCCACCCGAGGCCGCCGGGGCGGGCGCGAGAGTGAGCTGCCGGCCGTGACCCGGCACGAACCCATTCGGGGCCGATCGCCCGTCGGCCGTCCCCGGAGTCCCTCATGCGTCCCCTGCTGCGCGCCCTCATCTGCTGCGCGATCGCCGTGCCGGCGTTCGCCCAGTCCCCCCCGCCGGAGCCGGCGACCGCGCCGGTCCCGGCCCACCCGCCGGTGCGCGCTGTGCGCACCGAGCGGCCGATCAACGTGGACGGCCTGCTGAACGAGGATGTCTGGAAGCACGAGCACGCGATCACCTCGTTCACCCAGCGCGATCCGGACCAGGGCCTGTCGCCCCGGCAGCCGAGCGAGGTCCGGATCGTCTACGACGACGACGCGATCTACATCGGGGCGCTTCTGCACGACTCCGCGCCGGACTCGGTCGTGGCGCGACTCGCCCGCCGCGACAACGACCCGGGCTCGGACGCGTTCACGGTGATGTTCGACCCCTACCGCGACAAGCGCACCGGCTACTTCTTCACGGTCTCGGCCGCCGGCGTGCTCGTGGACGGCGTCATGATGAACGACGGCTGGGACGACTGGTCCTGGGACGGCGTGTGGATGGCGCGGGCGCACCGGAACCAGCAGGGCTGGAGCTGCGAGATGCGCATCCCGTTCTCGCAGATGCGCTTCAACGCCGGCCAGCAGATGGTGTGGGGCGTCAACCTGCAGCGCTCGATCAGCCGCTACAACGAGCTGGACGCGCTCGTCTACACGCCGCGCGGCCAGTCCGGCTTCGTCTCGCGCTTTCCCGAGCTGCATGGACTCGACGGCCTGAAACCCGGCCGGCACGTCGAGGTGACGCCCTATGCGACGAACAAGTCCGAGTACCTCCGCTACGACGGCGGGAGCCTCGCACTTTACGACGCGGACGACCCGTTCCACGGCGAATGGAAGGTGAAGCCCGCGGCGGGCGCCGACCTGCGCATGAGCGTGAGCTCGAAGCTGACGCTGAACGCCACCGTGAACCCGGACTTCGGGCAGGTGGAGATCGACCCGGCGGTCGTGAACCTGTCCGACGTCGAGACGTTCTTCAACGAGAAGCGGCCGTTCTTCACCGAAGGCACGAGCGTGTTCCGCTGCGGCAACAACGGCGCCAATGACTACTGGGGTTTCAACTGGCCGGAGCCGGTGTTCTTCTATTCGCGCCGCATCGGCCGGGCGCCGCAGGGCGGCACGCCCTCGGCGGAGTTCACCGACCGGCCGCTCGGCACCCACATCCTCGGCGCGGCCAAGCTCACGGGTCAGGCCGCGCCGGGCTGGAACATCGGGACCGTGCAGGCGCTCACGAGCCGCGAGGAGGCCAGGCTGAGGACGGGCGGCACGGAGACGCGATTCGGCGTCGAACCCATGAGCTACTACGGCGTGTACCGGTTCATGCACGAGATGAACGACCGTCGCCAGGGCATCGGGGTCATGACCATGACCACGGCGCGCTTCTTCGACGGCGACAGCGATCCGCTCCGGAGCCAGGTGAACGATCGTGCCTTGGTCACCGCGGTGGACGGCTGGACGTTCCTCGACAAGGAGCGCACCTGGGTGATCTCAGGCTACGCGACGGGCTCGCACGTGCACGGGAGCACCGCGCGCATGGCCTCGCTCCAGGGCGGCTTCCCGCACTACTACCAGCGGCCCGACCGGCCCGACCTGGGCCTGGACCCGAACCGCTCGTCGCTCGCGGGCTGGGGCACGCGCTGGTGGCTCAACAAGCAGCAGGGCCGGTTGCTGCTCAACACCGCGGTCGGCGCGCTGTCGCCGGGCTTCAGCAACAACGACCTCGGCTTCCAGTTCGGCGGCGACGTCGTGAACACGCACTTCGGCATCGGCTGGCAGTGGGAGCAGCCCAACACGTGGCGGCAGTACGCCAATGTGCTCGCGGCGCTCGCCAACACCTGGGACTTCGGCGGGAACAGCACGCTCAAGGGCCTCTACGTGGGCGGCCGCGTGGAGGGGCGCAACCGCTACAGCTACGAGGCGAACACGTTCCTGTTCGCGCCGGCGTTCAGCGCGCGCAAGACCCGCGGCGGCCCGCTCATGAGCACGAAGGAGGGCGGCAACCTGAACCTCTACTTCGACACGAACGGCCGCAAGCCCTGGTTCTGGTGGGTGAGCTACAACCCGAACTGGAACGCCGACGGCTCCTGGACCCAGTCGGCGAGCAACGGCGTGACGTGGCGGCCGATGCCGAACCTGAGCTTGAGCGGCGGACCCGAGGTCTCCCGCAACCACACCGACTCCCAGTTCTGGGACAACGCCGGAACGCTCGCGACCGGTTCGCGCTTCACCGAGCTGGAGCAGACGCAGCTCTCCATGAACCTGCGCGCGGACTATTCGGTGACACCGAACGTGAGCGTGCAGGTGTACGTGCAGCCGCTCGTCTCGACGCTGCGGTTCCACGAGCTCAAGGAGCTGGCGCGCTCGCGGAGCTACGAGTTCGTGCCGGTGGCCGCGGGCGACCAGTTCGCGGGCACGTTCGGCTCGCTGCGCGGGAACGCCGTGGTGCGCTGGGAGTACGCGCCCGGCTCGAGCGCCTACTTCGTGTGGACGCAGGAGCGCGCCGACGAGAACGACCAGGGGATGTTCGACTTCGACCGCTCGTTCCGGGTGATCTCGCGCGCGCCCACGAACAACGTGTTCCTGGTGAAGGTGGCGCACCACTTCAGCCTGTAGCCGGGCGGGGAGGGCCAAGCCCGCCGGCTCCCACGGACCCGGCGGGCTTCACCATCGAGCGAGGCCGGCGCTGGAACGCGGGAACCTCAATCCCGCCAGTCTTCCCCGGGCATGATCCGGCGCATGAACCGATCGAACAGGGGCACGGTGAACGCCGTGTCGCCGTGGCTGGGACTCCAGATCATGCCCTTCAGGATCAGTTGCTCGCGGAGCGGTGCCACTGCCGTCACCTTGCGACCGAGGCGCTCGGCGATGTCTCCGGAGCGATTCGGTCCGGGGCCGAGATCCGCCATCGCCCGCAGGTACCGCTTCTCCTGCGGCGTGAGCCGGTCGAAGCGCACGCGGAAGAAGCTCTCGTCGAGAGCCGCGATCGCGAGCTCGGTGGCGCTTTCGACATCCTCGACCGTGATCGGCGAACCGTCCGCCGCCTCCCAGGCGCTCTTCCCCCATTCCTGGAGGAAGTAGGGGTATCCCTCCGTCAGCTCGACGATGCGCGCGACGGCCCGGTCGTCGAAACGCTCTCCCTCGGCTTCGACCGGCTTCGAGAGCGCACGACGGGCGGCCCCGGGCGGGAGTGGACCGACCTCGGGGAAGTCGAACAACCGCTCCGCATAGGACTTGGCCGTTCCCGTCAACCCGCGCAGATGAGGCAACCCTGCCCCGACGAGCGTGAAGGGCAGTTCCCGCTGAGCGCACCGATGCAGCGCGGTGATGAGGGCTCCCAGCTGCTTCTCCTCCACGTACTGCAGTTCGTCGACGAAGAGCACGACCGCGGTCCCGGCCCCCCGTGCAGCGAGGCCGACCACTTCCAGGAGGACCGCGAGGTCCTGCTCCAGATCGCCGTTGTCCGCGAGCCCCGCCTCGGGATCGAGGTCCAGGCCGACCTCGATGTCGCCGAACTTGACCTTCAGGGCCTTCGCGAATCCGGCCAGCGCTCGAAGTCCCCGCTGCGCGAGCGCCTTGGCGCGTTCCACACGGCTCAGCCGCAGGAGAGCGCCTCGAAGCTGCGGGGCGAGCAGGGCGGGAAGCGAGCGCCCTTCGGGCGCCTCGATCCAGACCGCCAGGACGCCGGCCGCCTCGGCATCGAGCCGCATGCGCTCGAGCAGCACGGTCTTCCCGACGCCGCGCAGCCCCACCATGAGCACGCTCTTCGCAGCGTGGCCCCGGCGGATCCGCTCGATGGCGATCCGCACGAGCTCACGCAGCTCGTCTCGTCCGGCCAGCTCGGGAGGCGGCGCTCCGGCGCCTGGCGCGAACGGGTTCCGGATCGGGTCCACGGCCGCTCTATAACATAGTTAGCGAAGTTAGCGACAGCGGCTAAATCTCCTAACAATTGGTGAACACGCCGTTCTCAAGCCTCGGAGCTGCTCGACGGGAAGTGACCCTGCCCCGGGAGCAGGCTCGAGCGCTACCGGCCGCCCTGCATCACGTCGAGCATCCCGGGCTCGGCGCCGGGGCGCGCGGCCGCGCTCTCGGTCTCGGGCACGCTGTCGCCCTCGCCGGGGGCGAGGAACAGGTTCTGCTCGAGCCCGTGCTGGCGGTCGTAGAGCTCGCGGTAGCGCCCGCCGAGGGCGTACAGCGTGGCGTGGTCCCCGCGCTCGACGACGCGGCCGTCCTCCACGACCAGGATCTGGTCGGCGCGGCGGATGGTCGAGAGCCGGTGCGCGATGACGAACGTGGTGCGTCCCTGCATCAGGTGCTGGAGCCCGGCCTGGATGAGCGCCTCGCTCTCGGAGTCGAGGCTCGAGGTGGCCTCGTCGAGGATCAGGATGCGCGGGTCGGCGAGGATCGCGCGCGCGATGCTCACGCGCTGGCGCTGCCCGCCCGAGAGCTTCACGCCCCGCTCGCCGACCACGGTGTCGAGCCCGCCCGGGAACCGGTCGGCGAACTCGTCCACGCGGGCGATGGCGCAGGCGGCGCGGATCTCGGCCTCGCTCGCGAGCGGCCGCGAGAACGCCACGTTCTCGCGGATCGTGCCCGCGAACAGGAACGTGTCCTGGAGCACCACGCCGAGCTGGGTGCGGTGGGCGTCGAGGCGCACCGTGGCGAGGTCGAAGCCGTCCACGGTGACGCGCCCCGATCCGGGCGTGTGGAACGCGGCGAGGAGCCCGATGATGGTGCTCTTGCCCGAGCCCGACGAGCCCACGAGCGCGGTCACGGTCCCCGCCGGCGAGGCGAACGAGACGTCGCGCAGCACGGGCTTGTCGGTCTCGTAGCCGAAGTCCACGTGCTCGAACGCCACGTCGCCGCGGATCGGTCCCAGCGCCACGGTGCGGCGCGGGTCGGTGTCCTCCGGCTTCTCCGCCAGCACCTCGCGGGTGCGCTCGAGCCCGGCCAGGGACTCGGTGAGCTGGGTGCCGATCGAGACGATCTGGAAGATGGGCGCGATGAGGAACCCGAGGAACATCGTGTAGGTGAAGTAGCCGCCGAGCGTGAGCTGGCCGTCGAGGATGTGGCGGGTGCCGACGAACATGATGATCGCGCCCACGAGCCCCAGCAGCAGTGAGCTCGAGAGCTGCATCACGCTCTGGGCGGTGAGCGTGGCGAGCACGTTGTCGAGCAGCCGCTTCACGCCGGCCGCGAACACGCCCTGCTCGCGCTCCTCCGCGTGGTAGCCCTTCACCGTGCGCACCGCGCCCAGCGACTCGGTGAGCCGCCCCGTGACCTCGGCGTTGATCTTGCCGCGCTCGCGGAAGATGGGGCGCATCGTGGTGAACGCGCGGTTCAGGATGAACGTGAAGCTCACGAGCACCGCCGCGGTGATGAGCGTCATCGGGGCGTTGATGCTCAGCAGCACGCCGAGCGAGAGCACGGCGGTGAGGAGGCCGCCCGCGAACTCCACGAGCCCGGTGCCGATCAGGTTCCGCACGCCTTCGACGTCACTCATGATGCGCGAGACGAGCGCGCCGGTCTTGCTGGAGTCGTAGTAGGCGACCGGCAGTCGCGAAATGTGCGCCTGGACCTTGACGCGCATCTCGGCGATCAGCCGCTGCGCCTCCTTGGACAGGAGCTGCGTCAGCATGAACGACGTCGCGCCCTGGACCGCGGTGGCCGCGAGCACGCCGCCCACGAGCGGCAGGAGGAGCTCGGCCTGGCGCTTCCCGATGACGTCGTCGATGAGCGACTTGGTGGACCATGGCAGCACGAGCCCGCTCACGCGGTTGACGCCCATGAGCACGAGCCCGAGCCCGAGCATCGCGCGCCGCGGCCGCACGAGCGCCCACACCTCGGGCCACACCGCGCGCAGGTCGGGCGGCGCTCCGGGCGGGTGCGGCGCGGCGACGGGCGGGCCGGCGGGCGCGGGTGCGGCGGGAGCGCGGGCCGCGGGCGGTGCAGCGGGCGTCGAGGTCGTGGCGGTGGCGTCGCTCATGCGGGCTCCCCGGCGAGGTCGCGGGACGCTGACAGTAGCATGCATGGAGCCGCTTGGATGCCGGCTCGCACGCGACGGTTCGCGTCCCCGCGTCGGGCGGCGCGGGCGCGCGCCCGGCGCGCGGCGGGTGACGCTCCACGGAGCGGCCGCTATACTGCCGCGCGCCCTCACGCCGCGATCCCATCCGCACCGCCGGGAGCGCCTCCCGCCGACCGAGGAAGCCTTGAGCCACGTCTCCGAACTCCGCCTCCGTGACGCCGTCGTGGAGGCCGCGCGCGGGAAGCTCCTCGCCGGCGAGCCGCTCTCGCAGGAGGAGGGCCTGCGGCTCTTCGACGCCCCGGTCATGGAGCTCGGCCGGCTCGCGCACGCGTTCGCGCGCGACCGGCATGGCGACCGCGTCTACTTCACCGTCAACCGCCAGCTCAATCCCACGAACGTCTGCGTCCTCGCGTGCCGCTTCTGCGACTACGCGAAGAAGCCCGGAGCCCCCGGCGCCTACACCATGTCGCGCGAGGAGATCCTCGCCCACGTGGACCCGGACATCACCGAGATCCACATCGTGGGCGGCCTGCACGACAAGTGGCGCTTCGACGACTACCTGCAGATCATCCGCTGGGTGAAGGAGATGAAGCCCTCGCTCTCGGTGAAGGCCTACACCGCGGTCGAGATCGACTTCTTCTGCCGGCTCACGAAGAAGCCCGTGGACTGGGTGCTGGGCGAACTCCAGGCGGCCGGGCTCGACGCGCTCCCGGGCGGCGGCGCCGAGGTGTTCAGCGAGCGCGTGCGGCGCGAGCTGTTCCACCAGAAGATCGGGGCCCGGCGCTGGCTCGAGATCCACGAGATCGCGCACGGGATGGGCATCCCCAGCAACTGCACGCTCCTGTACGGCCACATCGAGACGCGGGCCGAGCGCGTGCAGCACCTGATCGAGCTGCGTGAGCTCGAGCGCCGCGCCCCCGGGTTCTTCGCGTTCATCCCGCTCGCGTTCCAGCCCGGTGTCACCGGGCTCGTGCGCCGCCAGGCCTCGGCCATCGACGATCTCAGGACGATCGCCGTCTCGCGGCTCGTGTTCGACAACGTGCCGCACGTGAAGAGCTACTGGATCATGCTCGGGCAGGACACGGCGGCGGCGGCACTCCACTTCGGCGCCAGCGACCTGGACGGCACGATCGGCCAGGAGAAGATCGCGCACGCGGCACTGGCGCGGAGCCCGGTCGGCATGGTCGAGGCGGGCATGGTGCACCTGATCCGCGAGGCGGGGAAGCTCCCGGTCCAGCGCGACGCGCTCTACCGCGTGGTGCGCGAGTACCCGCGCCGCGAGTCGCAGGCGACCGCGGCGGACGCGCGCGGGGAGGCGGTCACGGGCGCACCCGGCCGGGCCGCGGCGGCGGGCGCCGGACGGACGACGTCGGCGGGCGCCGGACGGACGACGTCGGCCCCGTGACCACGCACACCGGCCACCAGCACTCGCCCGGCTTCCTCCGGCTCGTCGAGGACGCCCGGCGCCGGATCCGCCAGTTCGGGATCGACGAGTTCCTGGCCCGGCTCCAGTCCGGCGAGCGCTACGTCCTCATCGACGTGCGCGAGGACTGCGAGTGGGCGCGCGGCCACCTGCCGGGCGCGCACCACATCGGGCGCGGCGTGCTCGAGCGCGACATCGAGAAGGCGATCCCCGAGAAGGACGCGCCCATCGTCCTCTACTGCGGCGGCGGCTACCGGAGCGCGCTCTCGGCCGACAACCTGCAGCGCATGGGCTACACGAACGTCACCTCGCTGGACGGCGGCTGGCGTGGCTGGATCGAGCGCGGGCTGCCCGTCGAGAAGCCCGCCGGCTGAGCCGGCCCCGCCCGCCGCGCCCCGAACGGACCCGCACCCCGCCACGGAAGACGACATGCCCGACTCCTCCGCCCCGCTCTTCCACGCCGTCCGCTACGCCGACCCGCAACACGTGCTCGAGGTGATCTTCGGCTACCGCGAGTTCCGCCCGGGACAGCGGCGGATCATCGACGCGGTGCTCGCCGGCCGCGACTGCATCGGCGTCATGCCCACCGGCGCCGGCAAGTCGCTCACGTTCCAGGTGCCCGCGAAGCTCCTGCCGGGCGCGGTGCTGGTGATCTCGCCGCTCATCTCGCTCATGAAGGACCAGGTGGACGCACTCGTCCGCCTCGGCTTCCGCGCGGCGCTCGTGAACTCGACGCTCGGCTTCGAGGAGCGCCGCGAGCGCCTGGCGGCGTTCCGGCGCGGCGAGCTGGAGCTCCTCTACCTGGCGCCCGAGGCGCTCGAGGGCTCGCTGCGGGGCTTCCTCGCCGGCTGCCGCGTGAGCCTCGTGGTCGTGGACGAGGCGCACTGCATCAGCCACTGGGGCCATGACTTCCGGCCCGCCTACCGCAGGCTCCGCGGGCTCAAGCAGGAGCTGGGCGAGATCCCGGTGCTGGCGCTCACCGCCACCGCCACCCGGCGCGTGGCCGGCGACATCATCCGCCAGCTCGGCATGGTGCGGCCCGACGGCTTCAAGGGCTCGTTCTTCCGGCCGAACCTGCGCCTCACGGCGGTGCGGAAGGGCGCGGGACGGTCCGGCGAGGGCCGCGCGGCCGGCGGACCCGCGCCCGGCGCGGCGGCCGCCCGCAACCTGCGCCGCGACCTGCTCGCGCTCCTGCGCGCGCGGCGCGACCAGAGCGCGATCGTCTACTGCATGAGCCGCCGCGCGGTCGAGTCCACGGCGGACTTCCTCGCCGGGCACGGCCTGCGCGCGGCGCCCTACCACGCCGGCCTGCCCGACGGCGTGCGCGCCCGGAACCAGGACGCGTTCGCCCGCGACGATCTGGACGTGATCGTGGCGACGGTGGCCTTCGGCATGGGCATCGACAAGGGCAACGTGCGCCTGGTCGTGCACCGCGACATGCCGAAGAGCATGGAGGCATGGGTGCAGGAGATCGGGCGCGCCGGGCGCGACGGCCTGCCGAGCGACTGCATCGTCTACTACTCGTGGGCCGACGTCATCGGCTACGACACGTTCCTGGACGCGATCGAGGACCCCGAGCTGCGCGCCGAGACGCGGCGGAAGACGGTCGAGCTCTACCGCACGCTCGACGGCGGCCGCTGCCGGCACCAGGCCGCGTGCGCCTACTTCGATGAATCGCTCGAGCCGTGCGGATCCGCCTGCGACGTGTGCACCGGCGAGGGGATCGAGGCGCTCGTGGGCGCGGGAGCCCCGCACGCCGCCGGCCGCCCGCCCGGACGGGCGACGGGTCGCGGAGCGGGCGCGGCCGGCCTGCCGGCGATGGACGCCTCGCCCGCGGACGAGGCGCTGTTCGAGCGGCTGCGCGCGGTCCGCAAACGACTCGCCGACGCCGAGGGCGTGCCCGCCTACATCGTCTTCAGCGACGTGGCGCTCCGCGGCATGGCGGCGCGCCGGCCGCGCTCCGGCGCCGAGCTGCTCGAGGTCGCCGGCGTCGGACCGGTGAAGCTCGCACGCTACGGGGAGGCGTTCCTCGAGGAGCTGCGCCGGGACTGACGGCGGCGCGCGGCCGGCGGTCGTCCCGGCCCGCCCGGCCGCCGCCGGCGCCGGGCCGCCCGGGCGCGCGACCGGGCGCGCGACCGGGCCTCGACGGGTCCGCGCACTCACGCTATGTTCGCTCGCCCATGAACCCCCCGCGCCTCTCCACCTCGACCGTCGCCGCGCGCATCCCCTACGCTAACGCCGCGCCGTTCTACACGCTGTGGGCCGACGCGCCATTCGCGGTGCGGAACCTGGCGCCGCGCGAGCTCGGACGCGAGGCCGAGGCCGGCGGGGTGGACCTGGGGCTCATGGCCACGGGCGACTACCTGCGCCTGGGCGACCGCTTCGAGCTGCTCGCCCCGCTCGGCGTGGCCGCCCGCGGTGCGGTGCAGAGCGTGCTCCTCTTCTCACGGCGGCCGGCGGGCGCGCTCGCGGGCGGACTCGTCTCGGTGACCCCCGAGACCTCCACCAGCATCCGGCTCCTCAGGCTCCTGCTCGGCGTGCGGCGCGGGCTCGCGGGGGTGCGATACGTGCGCGGCCTCGAGCCGGCGCAGGCCGATGCGCTGCTCCTGATCGGCGACCGGGCGATGGCCACGCGCAACCGTCCCCCGGAGGGCTTCGGGCACGTGCTCGACCTGGGCGCGGACTGGCTCGAGTGGACCGGCCTGCCGTTCGTCTACGCGGTGTGGGCGGTGCGCTCGGCGCTCGAGGCGGGCCTCCGGGCCGAGCTGCGCGCGTTCCTCGAGGCCTCGCTCGCCGCCGGCCTCGCCTCGCTGCCCGAGATCGCCCGCCGGGAGTCCGTGCCCGGATGGAGCGCGCCCGAGCTGGAGGGCTACCTCCGGCGCCTCCACTACCGGCTGGGCCCCGAGGACCTGGAGGGCCTGGAGCGCTTCTCGGCCCTGCTCGACCAGCACGGACTGCTCGTAACCGACTGACCGCCCGGCGCGTATCCTTCCCTGCGCGCCGCACGGGCGACGACACGCGAGAAAGGAGTCTGCCGACCATGGCGACCATGCACGAGATCGACTACCAGATCCTCGGCGATGACATGCAGTTCGTGAAGATCGAGCTGGACCCGAACGAGGCCGTGATCGGCGAGGCCGGCGCGATGATGTACATCGAGGACGGCATCCAGATGCAGACCATCTTCGGTGACGGCTCGCAGCAGCAGGGCGGGTTCATGGGCGCGCTCCTCGGCGCCGGGAAGCGCCTGCTCACGGGCGAGTCGCTGTTCATGACCGTGTTCCAGAACCAGAGCCAGGGCAAGCGGCGGGCCGCCTTCGCGGCGCCCTACCCCGGCAAGATCATCGCGCTGCACCTGAGAGATCTGGGCGGCGAGCTGGTGGCGCAGAAGGACTCGTTCCTGTGCGCCGCCAGGGGCGTCTCGCTCGGCATCGCGTTCACCCGCCGCTTCGGCGCCGGCCTCTTCGGCGGCGAGGGCTTCATCCTGCAGAAGCTCACCGGCGACGGCTGGGCGTTCGTGAACGCCGGCGGCACACTCGAGGAACGCACGCTCGCCCCCGGCGAGACGCTGCGTGTGGACACCGGCTGCATCGTGGCCATGCAGCCGAGCGTGGACTACGACATCCAGCTCGCCGGCGGCGTCAAGACGGTGCTGTTCGGCGGCGAGGGGCTGTTCCTCGCCACCCTGCGCGGCCCGGGCAGGGTATGGCTCCAGTCGCTGCCGTTCTCGCGCCTGGCGAGCCGCATCTTCGCGGCGGCGCCGCAGACCGGCGGCGGCGGCCGCGAGCAGGGCTCGATCCTGGGCGGCCTCGGCAACCTGCTGGACGGCGACGGCCGATAGCCGAGGGCCGCGAGGCGCCGACCCGGATCCGGGTGCGCCACCCGGACGCGGCGCCTGCTCGGGCGGCGACGCGCCACGGCGCGGGCTGAGCGGAACGCGCTCGGCGCGCCGCTCGCCGGCCCGCCACGGAGCGGGACCGGTCTGCAGCGTCGCGCTCGCGCCCCGGCACAACTCGCTCAGACCGGCGCCAGGCGCCGCTTGAGCGAGCCGGAGGCGCGGCCGGCCGGCCCGCGCGGGCGAATACACCCGGACGGGTCGGGGTATTTGGCCGACGAGTCGTCGGCTGCCGCCCGTGCGGGACGGCACGGGCCCGGAGTGCACTTCGCGACGGCGCTTCCGGCAAACCGAGCGAGCCGGCCAAAACCCGATCCGGCACGCGTTTCGCAAGCGCGCTCGAAGCCGAGGCGGCGTGCGGTTCGCGCCGGCCGACCGCGCGCGCCAGCGGGCGCGCCGCTCCGGCGTCACTCCACGTGAGCGAGCGACACCGCAAGCTCAGGGAGCGCTTGCGGTTCGACCCTGCGAAGGGCGCGCGGCCGTGATGAGGCGGCGGCGGGCGGCGGCGTGATGCCGGCCCGCCGCCACGGCCCGGGCCCGGCGGCGGGCAAGTGCTCACCGCCCGGAGCGCGCGTGCATTCCGCACCCGGAGCGGCCGACGACGCCGGCCTCCCCGCTTCGAAGCCGCATCCGGTACGAGAATTGCAGCCTTGCAGCAAGTTGGAGTGTGGAATCCGCCAGGGCCGGCCGATGAACACGGGGAACCACCCAGAACCCAGGTTGGAGGGATGGGATGCGATCGCGCGGGCGCTGCAACCGCGGCTTCACGCTGCTCGAGCTCATGGTGGTCGTCACCGTGATCGGGATCGTCGCGGCCATGAGTGTGCCTGCGATCATGGGTTACACGAACTCGAGCCGCCTCGCGGGAGCCATGCACACGCTCGTCAACGACATCCACCTGGCCCGATCCCTGGCGTCGTCGCAGCGCCGGACCTACGTGCTGCGCCGCTCGGGCTCTGGCTACTCGCTGGCGAGCGTGTCGCCGAACGCCACCGTCCTGTCGCGGGCCATGCCTTCCGGCATCTCGTTCACGGCGGCGGACTCCAGCACCTTCTTCGCCTGGGGCCTGACCCAGCCGGCCACGATCACGCTGCAGCACAGGGGCAAGACCCGGCGCGTGTGGATGACCGCGAGCGGGCGGGTGACCCATGACTAGCCGGCCGAACGATCCACGCGCGGGCGCCGAGTGCGGCTTCACGCTGGTCGAGCTGATGATCGCGCTCGTGATCCTCACGATCGGGCTCCTCGCGCTCTCGGGCGTCCAGACCCGGTCGTCGCACGACGTCCACACGACCGGGCGCCACACCCGCGCACTCGCGCTGGCGGAGGAACACCTCGAGGTCACACGCGGCGGCGGGTACGCAGCGGCCGACTCGGCGAACGGCGTTTCCGGCCCGTTCACGTGGGTCACGATCGTGGACTCGGTCGCCGTTGACCTCAAGCGCGTGGTCGTGACCGTGACCTGGAACGAGAGCAACGCGGCGCGCTCGTTGCAGCTCAACACCCTGCTCTCCGCCCGGTGAGGCCCTGTCCATGCGCATGATTCCACGAGTCCGGGGCGATGGCGGCATGACCATGGTCGAGCTGTTGGTCGTGCTCGGGGTCCTCTCCGTCGTTCTGATCGCGCTCACCACGATCCTGTTCTCCTCGACGCAGCTCGGCTCGCGCACGGCGCGGCGAGCCGGGGTTCAGGGCAACGCACGGCAGGCGCTGTCGCTCATGACCACCGAGCTCCGGCAGGCCGGCGCCGACCCCAGCCTCCCGCCCGCGGGCATCGTGGGCATCGTCTCCGCCGACAGCGTGTCCATCCGCATCCGCGCGGACCTGAGCGGCGACGGTGTCCTCCAGACCACCGAACCGTCGGAGGACGTGTCGTATCAGTACACGCAGGCGACCGGCGTCCTGACCCGCGATCCGGGCACGGGGCCGGTGGCGGTGGCCTCGAACCTCACCGCGCTCCGGTTCACGTACTTCGACGCCGCGAACGCGCTCATCGTTCCCGTACCGCTGAACGCGGCAGACGCCGCCCGAGTGACCTCGATCGGCGTGACGCTCACTGGCGAGGAGGGCGACTCGCGCCCGATCACGTTGAGCTCACGCGTCACGCTTCGAAACCGCTAGGCGCCGTACCGCGCAAGCCCTCCCCAGGAGTGATCCCATGAACCTGCGAACCCCAGACGAGCGCGGCTCGGCGATGGTGATGACGCTTGGCGCCCTCGCGGTGCTCGCGGTCATCGCGGTCTCCGCCATCGCCGTCGTGACATCCGAGAAGCGGACCGGCTTCTCGGACTATACCGGAACGAGGGCTTTCTACTCCGCAGACGCCGCCAGCGAGGCGGGCGTGAACTGGATCAAGCACCAGTACAACCCGCCTGTCGTGATCGACTCCGTGCAACGAGTGCTCCGCAACGACATCTACACGCCCACGCAGAACAGCAACAGCTACAAGTTCGACGTGACCTACGTGCGCAAGCGGTATCGCCCGGGTTGGAGCGTCGAGTTCAAGGATTACGAATACCGCGTGGATGCCCTGGGGGCCAGCGCGCAGGCTGCAGAGGCTGCCGTGGAGCTCAAGGCCACACGACTCTACCGGGAGGGCTACTGATCATGCGTCGTACACTGCGCTGGTTCGTGCTCGCGCTCGCGGTCGCGATGCTGGTCGGTCGCGTCCAGGACGCGGGAGCCGTGTGTCAGATTCCGCTCGCGATCGGACAGAACACGGGCAACGCCAACGTCATGATCCTGCTCGACAACTCGGGCAGCATGAACGAGGCGCTCCAGTCGAGCGCGTACAACCCCAGCACCCGCTACAGCGGCAACTTCTCGCGCTCGTCCACCTACGGTGTCTCGGTGTCCGGCACCTACACCCCGCGCAACTTCAACAGCAGCTGGCCGAACACGCCGTCCGCGTACCTCGTGGCCAGCGACGCGGGCGAGGCCGGCGTGTACACGGGCAATTATCTGAACTGGGTGTTCTTCAACGCCACGCCGTCGCAGCGGGCGGCGATCCCGGTGGTCACCCGCATCCAGTCGGCCAAGAGCACCGTGACCTCGTTCCTGAACACGATCACGGACTGCCGACTCGGCCTCGAGGTGTTCGAAGCCAACAGCAACGGCGGCACGATCCTGTCGCCCATCGGGTCCTCGGTCAGCACGATCCAGTCGCAGGTGAACGCGATCCGCGCCCGGACCTGGACGCCGCTCGGCGAGGCGCTGGTGACCGCGATGAACAACTTCAAGACCACGGGCATCAACGCACCGATCCAGGCGCCCTGCCAGAAGTCGTTCATGGTCGTCGTCACCGACGGTCTGCCCACCAGCGACACCAACTTCCCGTCCTTCATAAGCGACTCCAACCGTGACGGCTACTACTTCGACGACGTCGCCTCGTACCTGTACCGCAACGACATGCGGCCAGACATGGACGGCATCCAGAACGTGGCCACCTTCACGGTCGGGTTCAACGTGGACGACGGCAACCTGCTCCAGGTGGCGGCCGACCGGGGCGGCGGCCAGTACTTCGCGGTGAGCGACGGAGCCGGGCTGAACGCGGCGCTCACCTCATCGTTCAACCTCATCGCCGCGCGCGTCGCAGCGGGTGCGGCCGTATCCGTCGTGGCCTCCGAGGACCGGCAGAACAACCGGCTGTTCCGCGCCCGCTACGAGTCGCAGACCTGGCGCGGCTTCCTCGAGTCGTTCAACCTCCCGTATCACAGCGGCGACCGCCCGCTGTGGGACGCCGGCGCGCTGCTGGCGTCGCGGTCCGCGAGCAGCCGTACCGTCTTCACGACGACCAACGGAACGGCGTTCACGCCCTTCACCACGTCGAACGCGGCATCTCTGCGCAGCCTCCTGGGGGCCGCGGACGTGCCGGAAGCCACCAACATCATCACCTACGTCCGCGGCGACTCGGTGCCGGGCACTCGCTCTCGCGGCGGCTGGAAGCTGGGCGACATCGTGGACCCGGCCCCGGTCATGGTCGGCAAGCCGACGCACTACAGCGAACTGCCGGGCTACACCGCCTTCCGCCAGGCGCACGCAGGCCGGCGCGAGGTCGTCTACGTCGCCGCGAACGACGGCATGCTTCACTGTTTCAACGTCGAGGACGGGTCCGAGCTCTGGTCCTACATCCCGAACGACCAGCTCTCCAAGTTGAAGCTTCTGATGGATCCGGCCTACTGCCACGAGTACTTCCTGAACATGACGCCAGGCGCCTACGACGTGAAGTTCGGAAACAGCTGGAGGACGATCCTGGTCGGCGGCGAGGCGCAGGGCGGCAACGGCCTGTTCGCGCTCGACGTGACGAGCCCGGACCCGGACTCGGTCAGGTTGCTGTGGGACGTGAGTCCCGCGCAGCTCAAGGGTGCGTGGAGCCCGCCCACGATGGTCATGGACCGCGCCCTCAACCGGCAGGTCCTGGTCATCGGAACGGGCTACGATCCAAGCGTGGCGCAGGCGAACCTGCTGGTCATCGACCCCACGAACGGCTCGATCCTGCGCACGATCGCGCTCGGCTCCCCGAGTGCCGCGAACAAGATCTCGAAGGCCGTGGCGTTCGACCGGGACTTCGACGGCTACGAGGACCGGCTCTACGTCGGCGACCTCACCGGGAAGCTGTGGCGCGTGGACCTGACCACGAACCCGTGGTCGGTGAGCGTGCTGTTCAGCGGTACCCAGCCGATCCAGGCTCCGCCCGTGCTGTCGATGGACGAGTTCAGCCGCGCCATGCTGTTCTTCGGGACCGGTCGCTTCCTTACCGCCGCGGACCTCACCAGCATCACGCAACAGTCGGTGTACGCGATCATCGACGACAACTCGGGCAACACGGTCACGATGGCGAACCTGGTCAACCAGTCGACTTCGTTCAACCCCCTCGGGGGCTCGGCGAAGGGCTGGTACTTCAACCTCGGCAACACCGGGGAGCGCGTGACCCGCAGCGCGGCGGTCATCGCCGGAACGCTGTTCGTGCCCACGTTCGCTCCCACGACCGCGGCCTGCGCGGGCGGCGGCCGGTCGTGGCTCTACACGGCCGACTACCGCGACGGCTCCATCCCCGACACGTACGCGGGAGTCGAGCAGAACTCTGTCACGGGCCGTGGCCAGTCGATGGGCGACGGCATCCTCGCCGACCCCACCGTGGACCTCGTGAACGAGCAGCTGATCCTCCAGTCGTCCAATGCCGTGCTGCTCACGGAGGATCTCAGCGCGAACCTGAAGAAGCTCACCGTGCGTTCCTGGCGCGAGCGATGGAACTGAGGGAGGTGTTCGAATGAACCGGATCTCGAAGCTTTGCACCATGGGCCTCGTCCTCGCACTTGTGGGCGGAACCCTCGTCTCCGTGGCGCAGGCTGAATCCGTCACGCAGCGGCGACCGCTCCAGCGGCGCGGTCCGGCCCTGTTCGAGGTCGGCGGGCCGTACACGGGCGTGGTGGCCGGAAGGGTCCTGATCAACGGCGTCGCGTACCCGATGGACCCGAAGGCGCCGGTCTTCCAGATCGGAGTCGGCCTGGTGTCGATCGACCAGCTCCCCATCGGGACGATGGTCCACGCCATCGGGACGGGCGATCCACGGTCCGGCACGGTCATGGGCCTGATCGGGCGTCCACCGGGCGAGGGCGGCGGCCGCAGCGAGCCGTCGGCCAACGTGTTCGAGCGAAAGGGATCGCTGCCGGAGTGACACCGGGCGGCGATCCATGAAGGGAGACCGAGGCATGACGCCCGCCGCGGCGCGCTGGGAGCGGACGATGCTGGCCTGCGCGCTCGTCGTGGCCGGCTGCTCGGGGCACGCCGACCGGCGTGCTGCGGGGGGCCGGCACGACGCGGGCCTGCGGCTGGTTCCCGATCCGGCACTCGTGACGACGCAGCTCGCGGCCTCGATCGAGCTTCCTGGGGTGGACCCCTCACAGTGCCGGTTCGTGTGGCGGCGGGATGGCAACACCATCGCTGCTGCCACGACGGGCCTGCTCGAGCCGACGCACTTCTGGAAGGGCGCGCGGGTGTCCGTCGAGGTGACGCTCCCCGTCTCCGGGAGTGGGCACGCGCGGACGCTCACGGCCGAGACGCAGGTCGCGAACGCGCCTCCGGTGGTGCGGAGCGCCCACCTCCGAGCGGACGTGGTTGCGGGCGGGGCCACGATCGAGGCCAACACGGAGTGCTGGGACCCGGATGGCGACGGCATCACGACCCGTTATCGCTGGTTCCGGAACGGTGAGGCGATCGCCGGGGAGTCGGAGGCCAGGCTGCCGATCCTGGCGTTCTCGCGCGGGGATCGGATCGTGGTCGAGGTGGTCGCGTCCGACGGCGATCGGTCGTCCTCTCCCGCGCGAAGCGACGCGTTCGTGATCCAGAACCGCGCCCCGCAGTTCTCCGCGCAGACCCCGGCGATCTCGAAGGGGGAGAGCAGCGTCCGATTCCAGGCGCTGGCCACCGATCCGGACGGCGATCCGGTCCGCTACGAGCTCGTCCAGGCACCAGCCGGCATGACGATCGACGCGGCCGGGGCCGTCGCCTGGCCCCTTCCTCCGCGGGATCAGCGGCGGGACGAGTACCAGGTGACGATCCGCGCCATGGATCCCAATGGCGGCGCCGCGACCCAGGAGCTCACGATCCGCCTCGGTGCGAAGGACACGAAGTCCTAGTTCGGGCACCTCGCGCGTCACGGGAGCTTCCACCGGCCGGCGCTTCAGCCGGCTCCGTCGCCCCGAGCCTTCGCGGCGAACGGCGCAAGGCAACTCGGCCGTGCCCGCGACCGCTTGGACCGGCGTGAAGTGAGCGGTGTATGGTTTCGCCTCGCCGCCCCGGCAGACCGATCCCTGCGGCGCCCTTCCCGACGAGACCCCCGACCGTGTGGAACCACATCGAAAGCAAGGTGTCGCGCGGCGAGCGCCTGACGCCCGCCGAGGGCGGGTACCTGATGACCGAAGCGCCGCTCGTCGAGCTCGGCGCGCTCGCGCACGAGGTGCGCTCGCGCCGAACCGACCCGCGCATCGTCACCTACGTCATCGACACCAATCCGAACTACACGAACTGGTGCACGGTGGACTGCCACTTTTGCGCGTTCTACCGGAAGGTCGGCAAGCCGGCGGCCGACGCCTACACGCACGACGTCGAGGGCGTGATGACGATGCTCGAGAACGCCCGCCGGCTCGGGGCCACGACTGTGCTGCTCCAGGGGGGCCTCAACCCCGGGATCCCGTGGTCGTTCTACACGAGCATCGTGCGCGAGGCGCGCCGGCGCTTCCCGGAGATCACGCCGCACTTCTTCTCCGCCCCCGAGATCCACCAGATGGCCGAGGTGAGCGGACTGCCGATCCGCGGCGTGCTGGACGCTCTCGTCGAGGCCGGCCAGCGCACGCTGCCCGGAGGCGGCGCCGAGATACTCGCCACCCGCGTGCGCCGGCGCATCTCCGTCAAGAAGGGCGGACCCGAGGCGTGGCTCGACGTGCACCGCGAGGCGCACCGCGCCGGCATGCGCTCGACCGCCACCATGATGTACGGGCACGTCGAGACGCCGGCCGAGATCGTCGAGCATTTCGAGCACATCCGCGCGCTCCAGGACGAGACCGGCGGCTTCACGGCGTTCGTGCCGTGGAGCTACAAGCGCGGCAACACGCCCATGGAGTCGAAGGTGCCGCACCTGGCGGGCGCGGGCCAGTACTTCCGCGTGCTCGCCGCGAGCCGGCTCTACCTGGACAACTTCGCCCACATCCAGGCGTCGTGGTTCAGCGAGGGGAAGAAGACCGGCCAGGTGGCACTCCACTTCGGCGCCGACGACTTCGGCGGCACGCTGTTCGAGGAGAACGTGCACCTGGCCACGGGCCACGTGAACCGCACCACCGTGGCCGAGATCGAGACGCTCATCCGCGAGTCCGGTTTCACTCCGGCCCAGCGGACGACGCTCTACGAGATCCTGCGCACCGGCGAGGGTCCCGAAGCGCTCGCCGAGCTCGCGGCCGACGTGCCGTTGTTCGTGGAGAGCCTGCGCGAGCTGCCCGCCGAGTACCCGGCCGCGCTCGCGGGCGAGGAGCCGGGCGACACGCTGGTGATGCCGCGCTGAAGCCCGCCGCGGCGCGGGGTGCGGCTGCGACCGGAACGGGGGCCGTCCGCCCCACGGCTGGGGCAGCCCGCCCGGGATGGCCGACGCGCGCTCCGGCGCCCCGTTGCGCCGCACGCGGTTGCGGGGTCCCTCGGCTGGTCCGGGGCGTGCATCCCACGCACGCAGCCGGAGGGCCTCCTGCTTCCCCCACCTCTCGATCTGCGAGCCCCGGGCTGGGCGCTGCTCGTCGCGGCGTGCCTGGCCCCGGCGGCGTCATCGGCCGCACCGCGTGACCGCGGCGAGTGCGCGCCGCCGCGCACGCGCGTGGCACTGTGCGCGCTCGCGGATGCCACCGACCGCTCGTGGGCGACCTGGACCGGCGAGCAGCCCTCGGCGCTCGTGGGTCGCCGTCTCGCCGACTCGCTCACCCGGACGCACCGCCGTGACGTCGTGCTCGTGGGCCGGGGCGCCGAGCCGGCGACCCGTCCGCCCGAGGACGCGCACGCGCTCGAGCTGGCCCGCGCCGCCCGCGCCGAGGTGGTGGTGACGGGCGTGGTCGTCGAGTTCGTGCACGACGACCACCGCGAGCCCGGCAAGTTCTCGCGCTGGGGCGTGGGTCCGCCCGATGCCCGCTCGTTCGCCGGCGTGCGCGTGACGCTGCGGGTGCTCGACGCCGAGGACGGCAGCGTCATCCTGGAGACCAGCATCGCGCGCGAGCGCCGCGGCCGCGCCACGGCCAGCACCGGGCGGCCGCGGGCAGCCGCCGCACCGGGCGCGCCGAGCGGTCCGCTCGCCGAGGCGCTGGACGAGGTCGTCTCGGACCTCGCCCACACGCTCGACCGGCGGCTCACCGACCGCTGGCGCGCAAACGTGCTGTTCGCCACGCCGGAGCGCTGCCTACTCGACGCCGGCGCCGGCCACGGACTCTTCGCCGGCGGACGGCTCGAGGTCTGGCGCGCCGGCATCGAGACCTGGGACGAGGACTTCACCCGGCTCGGCGAGGAGGTGCGCGTCGGGGTGGTGATCGTCACCGGGCTCGAGGGCCGCGACCGCGCGCACGCACGCGTGGTCGAGGGCGAGGTGCGGCCCGGCGACCGCGTCCGGCCGTGCACCGCGGAGCCGCCGCCGGTCTCGCTCCGGCGCTGACCGCCGCGCCGCCGGCGCCCGCGGGCGGTCAGCGCACGCGCAGCCGGAAGAACCAGACCAGCGGCCGGCCGCCGGGGCCCTCCGGGGCGAGCGCGAAGCGCAGGTCGTAGTCGCCGGGCTCGAGCCGGGTCGCGGGCCGCAGCCGCACCGCATCGCCGAGGGCGTAGAAGCGGCACTGTCGCGTGCCGAGCTCACGCCCCTCGTGGAGCAGCGTGAGCGTGAGCACGCGCGCGCCGTCCTCGGGGCTCGGCGGCCGGAGCGCGGGCGGCACCACGAGCACGAGCCCCGAGACGGGGGTCACCACTCCCACCTCGAGCAGCTCGCGCCCGCGGCCGCGGAAGCCCGGCTGCGGCAGCCGCAGCGCGCCGCGCGCGAGCGAGTCCACGGCCAGCTCGAACGCCACGGCGGCCGCGCCCGGCACGCTCCCCGGCGATGCCGCCGGGCGCTGGAACGCAAGCCAGGCGGCCGCACCCGCGAGCGCGCCCAGGACCCCGAGGCCCCAGAGCCAGGTCGCGCGCCGGCTCATCCGCGGCGGCGCGCGGCCGCCGCCAGCGCGGAGGGGAGCGGGCCCAGCTCGAGCCACACGACGTGGAAGCCGTCCGCCGTCTGCATGCGGCGCTCGCGGCTCACCCCCAACTCGCTCACGGTCGCCGCGGTGCCGGCGTGCTCGACGATCTCGCGCCAGGCCGGCCACGCCCGCTCGGCGTGGCGGAACACGAGCACGATGTGGCGGAAGTCGTGGCGCCGGCGGCAGGCCGCGACGTCGGCCGGCGCGAGCGCGAGCGCGAGCACCGGGTGGTTCGTCTGCCAGGCGAGCGAGGGCCCCAGGTTGCTCATCACGGTCTCCCCCGGCCGGAGCACCCCGTTGAGCGTGGCGGAGAGCGCTGTGAGCGAGCGGCTCGCCGGCACGCCCCGCTCGCGCGAGGCGGTCCCGGCCTCGACCCGGGCCGCGTGCGAGAGCCACACGCCCCAGCCCAGGGCGAGCACGGCCACGGCGGCGCGGAGCGCGGCGCGCACGCTCCGGCCGGCCGCGCTCCAGCGCCCGAGGAGCGTCCACAGCGCGAACAGGCCCGCCGCCTCGGCGAGCGTTCGCATGGGGTAGAGGTCGCGCGGCCAAGCCAGGCCGAGGCCGGCGGCGAGGAGCTCGAGGACGAAGCCGGCGAGCGCCGCGAGCCCGGCCGCGGCGAGCGGCCGCGCCGGCCGGGTCAGGAGCCAGGCCGCGAGCGCGCCGAGCCAGAGCCCGCGCGGGCCCTCGAGGACGAGCGGCAGGAGCCGGCCGAGGTTCTGCGCGAGCTTGCCGCCGAGGAGCGGGACCGCGTCGAGAACGGCGGGCACGTCGGGGGGCTCGGGCCGGTGCAGCATCTCGAGCAGGCTCCTGCCCTCCACCTGGTCCCAGAGCGCGAACCGGGCGAGGTCCCAGCCGGGCGCGCCGAACGTGCTCCACTGGTAGCCCCACCACGGGAGGAGCGGCAGCGCGAAGCCCGCGAGCGCGAGGAGCGCGGTGCGCCGGCCCGCGCCGGCCGTGGCGCTCCAGCCGGCGAGGAGCGCGAACAGCGGCCCGAGCCACGCCATCTGCGCGCGGAAGAGCCCGGCGACCCCGAGCAGCAACCCGAACGCGAGCGGGTGGGTCGCGCCCGAGCCGCGCGCGAGCCCGAGGATCGCCGCGAGGAGCAGCAGCGTGGCGGGCAGCTCGGGCAGGCCCGAGATCGCGAGGTGCTGAGCCTCGGGATCGAGCGCGAGCCCGAGCCCGATGACGGCCGGGGCGCCCGAGCGAACCCACGCCGTGGCATCCGGGACGTACCGCGCCAGCAGGTGGCGGGTACCGAACATACCCAGCGCGCCGAGCAGGAGGAAGCTCGTGAACGGCACGAGCAGCGTGAGCCAGGCGCGCGGGTCCGAGCCGACCGGCACGCCGTGCGCCGGCGCGAGCTTGAAGATGAGCGCCTCGATCAGCACCAGGCCCGGCTGCACCGCCGAGAGCGGCCACGGCGGCCCGGCGTGGCGGACCAGGTCCAACGGCACCGCGAACGGCGTGGCCAGGTGGCCGCGCCATCTCATCTCGCGCGCCGCGAGCGCGACCTGTGCGCTCGCGGGCGAGAGGATGGGCGAGCGCCGGCCCAGGTCCCACGCCTGGGCATGCGCGTACCAGCTCACGGCCGCGGTGAGCATCACGAGCACGAACGGCAGGAGCTGCTCGGTCGACCTCCGTGTCGGCGCCATGTCGCGGCACACTAGCCCGACCTATTCGTGAACCGCCAGCCGAGAGTGCGGGATGTGCACCAGCCGCAAGGAGTCTGGCCGGCCGCGACGCAGTCGTGTCGGTGGACACGTCGAGGAAGCGGCCGGCCGGACGACGCAGCGGATGGTGTGCAGACCGCGCTCGCAGGCGACGGGCTCATGAATA
>Ga0187893_10004408_pt1 | contig 26826 bp, 40 predicted proteins | sample MA1701074metaG_FD_139574 | JGI IMG/M metagenome (GOLD analysis project Ga0187893, IMG submission 139574) | White microbial mat communities from a basaltic lava cave in the Kipuka Kanohina Cave System on the Island of Hawaii, USA - MA170107-4 metaG ... | reverse complement strand
CGAGTCCCGAGGGGCCGGGAGTGGTGGCGGGGCGCTGCGGCCGGCTGGCTTAACCGGCGGGTGGGCGCGGCGAACTGGCAGCGAGCATTATGGCCGCCGCGGTGAGAACTAGGACCAGGAGCAGCAGGAGGGCGGCGCGCGCCTCGCTGCGCCGCGAGCAGGGACATGGCTGGTTCCGACCGCAGTCCGGGCAGATCATCGCGGCCACGCGGGCGTGAACTGGTCGAACTGCGACCCGCACCAGACACAGCGGTAGAGCGGGCTCCGCTCCTGGCGTGCGGCGGCGGTGCGGCCCTCGGGGAGCCGCTCGAGCGGGAACCCATGCCCCAGCTCGGGCGGGAGTCGGAGCGAGAGCTTGGGCAGCGCGGGGCATGACGGGCTTCGCGGCGCTCATGGCGTCTCATTCGGGTGCATGAGGAAGCCCCAGCCGCCGCAGTCGGAGCACAGGAGGTTGTGCGGGATGGGCTCCTCGTCTCGGTTCTTCTTATCCGTCGCGCCGGTGCGCTCGCAGCGCTTGCACTCCGGCAGGGCGCGCACCCCGTTGTACGCCTCGTCGTTGTCGAACTCCGGTGCATCCTCCAGCGCGTCGGCCTCCAAGCACCCGGTCACGAGCGGGTACAGCGCCTCCCGCAGCGCGCGTGCCTCGGCGACCGCCCCCACCACCTTTCCCCACACGGCGATGGCCTCTGGCACAGTGCGCCGCTCGGGGCCGACCCAGCAACGCCCGTACCGCCCACCAAAGAACACGGCTTCCTCGCAAACGACACGATGCCACTCGGCTAGGGTGTCTATGCGCGGCTCCCCCCCGGGGTGTTCCGGGCACTTCGCGATCTCTCTCATGGCTGTACCTCCCCGGGACGCTCTGGCATCAACACTTCTACTGGCTCGCGCGTGAACCATCCGAACCGAGCGGTGATTCCGAACTCCCAAAACGGCCACTTCTTCAGTAGGTAGTTGGCGCGCTTCCTCGACATCCCCATTCGCCCTGCTACGCCTTCGGCGCACGGGCCGCCGTTGTGCTCGACCAGCACATACGGTCTCCTGTCGCACTGGCCCCACAGTCGGCGGCAAAACTCGATTTCGTCTGGCCGCTTCATGGCATTACCCCTCCCTCGGGTCGAGAACCGCCCGCCTCGCCACGTCGGGCAGGCGGGACCAAGCCTCGCTCGCGTTGTCCACTAGCTGCGGCAGGTTTCGCCACGCCGCACCGCGGTCGCCCCGCACGACGGCGAGGCGCGCGTCGTCCTCCCGCTTGCTCGCTCTGGCGTAGGCGCGGATGCGGCGGTAGCGGTCGCGGGGGCTCATCTGGCCCCCCGCTCGGCCACACACGCCGGCAGCGCGCTGGTACGGCCTGACCAGCAGCCGGCACCCCAGTGGAAGCCAGCGGCCCGGAGTGCCTCTAGCCTGGCGCGGCTCGGCTTCTCGGCGAAGGTCACGGAGCACCAGTCCACCCCCTCCGCCTTGCGGATCACCACCCCGCCCGGGGCGGCCTCCGCCTCCGCCGCCCGCTCCCGCAGACGCTTGACTTCCTCGATGCGCTGCCGGGCGCGGCGGGCGTTGGCGCGAGCATAGCTTGCGCTCGCCGGACCCTTGCGCCGAGTCCAGGAAAACTCCATCGCGTCCCCGCGCATGCGCTCGGCTGACTTCGGGCCGATGCCGAGCGCGGCCCACGCCGCGAACAGGGACTCCGAGTCGCCGGCCTCGGTCGCCTTCAAGTGCTTCCGCCACGCGGCGTTGATGGCGTTGGCCCGTTCGGCGTCGCGGTCCAGCGCGGCCGCCTTCGCCTCCAGCGCCTCGAGGGCGTCGGAGTCGTCGGAGAAGATGGACCGCTCGAGCTGGGCCTCGATGCCGTCCGCCTTGCTCGCGTGATGGTCAGCCATCTTGGCCGACTCGCAGCCCTGCGCCATGCCGGCATCGATGCGGGCCAGATCGCGGCGATGATGCCTTTCGGAGTGATGCCCCACGAGCACGGGCTGCCCGAGCGGGATGCCGTCCGCGACGACGCGAGCCCGCTCGAATGCGGCCTCGGACTTGCGGGTGCGGCTCCCCGCCCACTCGCGGCGCCGCTCGGCCCGCGCCTCCAACCTCTCTCTACGTGTCATCTCGTGTTCCCCTCTCCGGCGATCGCCTTGAGCGCGGCCGTCAGCACCATCACCTTGACCCGCTCGACGTAGAGGGCATCTTCGAGGCTCTCGATTCTCTGCTGCGCCGCGTGCGCGGCATCGTTCGCGCCGAGCGTGACTGCCGCGAGGTCCGCGGGTTCGTAGCTGGGGCGGTTTGTCATCGTGAATTCCTCCTAGCGCGCGCGGCGGCTTTGCGCTCCGCGCGGCGCTGCTGCTGGTACGCATCGGCGGCGAGCACGAACACGCGCGCGAGCGGCAGCACGTATTCGATGCGGCTGCGGTGTGCCCGGAAGCCGATCAGGCCGCCGGGGTGAAGGGTGCTCCTCCATAGCGTGACGGCGACGGGGCCGCGCGGGAGCATGACGCGGCGGCGAACGGGGCGGGAGAGGCCGGTCATGGCGCCATCCATACCTTGGCAGCGCGCTTGAGCCAGGCGGGCCCCTCATGCATCTCGCCATTTTCGCCGATCGAAAACCGGCCCGACCTCATTACGCGGCCGTCGGGCAGTAAGCGCCAAACGGAGCCTGTAATGCGGCCGTCAGCGTGCTCGACGTCGGACCGCTCCCACATGTAGCGGTTGCCGTTGTCGGTGTAGACGTTCTGGATGCCGGTCTGCGCGACGCACGCGGCCGTCAGCCGATCCATCGTGTAGGCTGCGTCAACGGCACATGACCATCCCATGTCACTCCTCCTCTCTCACATCTCCCCGCCGCCGGGTCGGTCCCGGCGGCACCCACCCGGCCCAGCTCAGCGCCGCGCCAGCAGCTCGCGGTCCGCCCACAGCCGGAACCCCTCGCTCACCGGGAGGTTCCGCACGAGGCGGCTTCCGGTGCGGGGATGGTCCCGGTGGCGGAACTGATGGACCCAGCGGGCTGGGCAGGGCGCGTCCGGGTAGAGCTTCCACGATCCCATGTACTGCCAGACCTCGCCGGAGGCCGGGTTCTCCTCCACCTTGTCGCCGCCGGTCTCGCTCGCCAGCGCGTCCCATGCCTCGTAGTAGTAGCGGACGCCGCGTTCGAGAAAGAGGCACGGCGGAACCACTCTCGCCTGCGCGCTCACGGCGTCACCAGCGCGCTGCCGCAGGAGGAGCAGCAAGAGAGGCGGGCCAAGTCGGTGCTCGTGGCGGGCCGGACCGCGCCAAGCTCACGGTGCCCCGCCGGACCCGCGACGCGCTGGCAGGGGACGCACAGGACCGCGTCGAGGGAGGGGGCGTAGCAGATGACGCCGGCGGCGTCGGACGGTTCGACGCGGGGCGGGCGCGTGGGCCAGCGGGTGAGGTTGGCGAGCATTCGGAATAGCCTCCGACCGGCCCGGGGTCACGTGGGCGCGGGAGCCGGGGGGCCGGGGCGGGCTCGAGCGCATGGTGTGGGGTGTGCCATCCGTAGTATCGTCCTGCCACAGCCGGCGCGCCACCCGAAACCGACGAACGCGGCAGGACGCGGCACGAGCGCGAAGGTGGTAAGAAACTGGGCAGCGCGCGCCGCCGAGTGCGTGTGACGACATTTGACAACTCTTGACGCGGTGGATCGCGCCGAAACGCGCCGGCGCTTGACACGCCCCCCGCTCTAGCCCGATGCTCGCGCGAGCCCCACGCGCGCCTGCCCGAAGAAACGGCCCTGCCCGCCTAGGGAGCGCACGAGCCTCCGAGCGCCTCCTCCCCTCCAGCGTCAGCCGCCCACGCCCCACGCGCCCGCAGGCCACTCGCCCCCGCCAATGGCGCCGGGAGGGAACGGGCCCGCGCACCCGCAGCGATCCGCGCATCGGTGAGCTGGCGGGCCGAGTCCCCAGCAAGCGGGGACACGCGAGGGCGCCGAGCCGCAGGCGCGGCGACCGGGCGAGGCCTTGGCCGAGCCCGGGTGCGCGAGCCCGCGAGGTAGCGGTGCGGGGACGCGAGGCGGACGTGAGCGACGTCGCCCGTGCCGGTGGCAGGCCGGCGAGCCGCGGAGCGGTGTGGGCGTGCTCGAGCGAGCGCGGGCGGATTGGAACTGGGCGGCGGACGTGCGGAGCGGGCTCGAGCTGGGCGGACCGTCGAGCGCGCCAGCGGAGCCGTGCGGAGCGCAGCGTGGCGCGCGACTGCGGGAGCCGGTGCCGCCTGGCGAACCCGCCGGGGCATCGCCTCCCGAGGGCGTGCGCCGTGTCGCGGAGGCGGCCGCGCTCCCCTGCGGGCCCGTGCCACCGGCCGCCCGCCCTCTCCCTGCCCGCCCGGCAGGCCCCCGCACCCGACCCCACCTGACGGGACTCCTCGGAGCCTACGAGCGCGCGCGCGGGGTATCATCCCTGTTCTCGGGGTGGTCAGTGGGATGTCGCATGCTTGGGGCTGGGTGGTGTAGGATGGCTGGGCTGGCGCTGGTGAGGTCTGCGGGCCGAATGAGCCGGCGTGAGCGCTCCCGCGGGTTCCGCAGTGGCCCGTGGGAGTGCGTTGTGGTGGGCGGTGGGCGGGGTGGCGCGTGGGCGCTCAGACCATGCGAGCCCCGCCCGGGTGGGGGGTGTGGGGGATGAGCAAGGCGTTACGGGGCGTCATCTTGTTCACGCTGATCGAGGAGGTGACGCTGGTGGCGTGGGGGGCGCTGTTGAAGCTGGGGAGCGGGCTGTCGTTCTCGGTGCAGGTGGTGGCGGCGGTGGTGCTGCTGGTGGGGCTGTTCGTGGAGCACTACGTGAGCGTGAACGTGGGAGCGGGGCGGGCACCGTTCGGGCCGCTGCCGCCGGACCGGTGAGCGAGGCGGAGGTAGTTCTGGCGCGGGAGCGGTTCCCAACTCCGGTGCCGCCGAAGCGACACCACACGAGCACCTGCCGGGTCGGGTGCAGCCAGGACCACGTGGCGGAGTACGACGGCTGGCTGCGGCGCATGGGGCTGTGGGCGTTCCAGTTCGGGCCGGCGCTGCTCGAGCGGGCGGGCGCGTGAGGCCGGGGCTCGGGGACCACGCGGTCACGACGTGGCGGGTGAGCGAGACGGAGCAGTTGCAGCGCATCCTGGACGGCCTCGCGACCTCCGACTCGGCGGACTTCCGCGGCGGCGTGCGGTTGTGGCTCCAGAAGGGGGTGTGGGACACCGACATCACGATCAACCACCCGTGGATCGAACTGTGCGGGGACGGAGAGGGGACCGAGGTGCTGGGGAAGGTCACGACGTTCGCCCAGCGCACCAGCATCCACGACATGGCGATCCGCGGAGCCGGAAGGCCCTACGCGCTCCGGCTTAAGCGGAACCCCGCCTTAGGCTTCGCCAACATGCCCCGGAACCTCATCTCGAACCTCGTCATCGGAGCCACGTTCCAGGGTGCCGGTGACGGCCCCGAGAACGGCGTCGAGATCGATGGCACCTGGCTCACCACCTTCCGGCACGTCACCAGTGCGTTCTGCTTAGGCCACGGCTGGCTCGTGGACTCCACCGACTCCCTCTACCCCAACACCACGCTCGGCTTCGAATGCTGCTCCGCCGTCGCCAACGCGAAGAACGGCTGGTACGTCCGCCAGAGCCTCACCTGCGGACACTGGATACGGGGCTCCGTCGAACAGAACGGCTACGCCGACCCCGCCCTCTACCACGAGATGCAACTCGAGAGCGTCATCGACTGCACCATCGAACAGGTGGACTTCGAGTCGAGCGTCGCGTTCACGACCTCGGCGTTCGCCTTGAGCACCTGCAACATCGGTGAGATCAAGAACTGCAACTTCGTCCAGTCGCTCTCGGGCGGAGTCCCCTTGGGCATCCCGCGCTGGCTCGAAGGGGCCTCCTGTAACGGCTGGCACGCGCACAACATCCGGGTCGAGAACTACCCCGGCGGCCGGAACGCGCAGTTTGACGAGCGCGGCAGTGGCAACCGCATCGAGGACATCTACTACGTGGACCAGCCTGGCCCGCCCACGGACAACCGCTCGGTGCACCACTCGAAGGTGTTCTCCGCCGGCCACCCGACAAGGATGGGTCACTGATGCCGAAACTCGGACACCCCTACCAGCTCGGCCTCGAGCGGTATCGCTCGATGGGCCTCTACATGCCCGCCGACACCGCCGCCCGCAGCACCCCGATCGGTCCGGTGTTCCAGGAGGACACTGCTTCGACGTTCGCGACCCCCGCGCTCGGCGTCACGACCCAGTACCGGCGCCGCATCCACACCGTCACCGCCGGAGCCCCGAACAACGTCGCCGGGGTCCGGTTCAATGCCGCAGCCGACTTCCCCTTCGTGCGCGGAGTCCAGGGCTCGGTACACACCACCGCCCTAGGCGACAAACTAGCTATCGGCGGGTTCTACTGCTCGTTCACGTTCCGCATCGAGACGTGGCCCGACAACACCTCGCGGTTCTTCTGCGGGCTGTCGGACCTCGCGGGCTCGAACATGGCCTCGGCCGACTCCACGGCCATCGCCGCGAGCAACTACTTCGGGCTCATGCACGACACCGTGGACGGCGCCAATGTCCTGAACGCCGTCTCCCGGGCCAGCGGCGGGGCCCGGAACAAGATCGCCATCACCGGCGGCGCCTTCAGCCCGCCCGTGCTCGCCGCGGGCCGCATGTTCCTGGTCGAACTCATCGCGTGGGCGAACCAGAGCACGATGTCCCTCGTCGTCTACGACGTCCAGGAAGGGCTCTCCATCCACAACTCGACCAGCGGCGTCAACGAGACCGCGTTCACCGGGCCCCAGTGCGTCGTCTCCAACGGCAGCACCGGCGGCAACGCCCCGGCGATCGGCATCGCCAACATCTTCTACTACGCGGGCGAGTGACCAGTTTCTAGCCGGCCAGTTTCTTGCCACCTCGCTCGTGAAGCTTGACTTGACTCCGCGCAAGACCCCCATAGAATCCGCGCTTATGCGGCGACGGGGAGGGACCCGTCGAGAAGTAGGGTGTTAGGCGGAAGGCGTGAGCGAAGCGAACACCACGCCTCTCACGGTTCGAGACTTCGATTGGAGGCTGCACCATGGCACAGGAGAGAGCCTACGCGGAGCGGTTCGGGGTCAAGTACGGTGCGGCAGCAATCAGCATCGAGGAGCCTCAAGGAGCAGGCGGCATCACGGAGAAGGCGCTCCTCGTGCTGTCGGGGCTGCACGACCTGGACGCGGTGCTGCGGAGGATCGAGGCGAAGGTCCACCCGCCGGCTCCGGCCGGAGAAGGGAAGCTGCCGGCGACGGACCCGGAGCACATCACGTTCGTGCTCGAGGAGAGCCACAGGCGGATCGGCTCCCTGCACAAGAGGCTCCAGGAGGTGCTGAGCGCGCTCTAGGGCCAAGCACCCGGGCGCTGGCCGGCGTCGTCACGTGCGTCGTCACCTCCAAACCGGGCTCCGTGAGCTGCGGCCAGCGGCGGCCGGAGGACGCTTCTGAATGTCGGGCGGGTAGCTGCCTGCGGTCGAGGGCAGGCAGCGAGCCGTGGGGACGGGCCCGCCCGATCCAATCACGGGAGAGCCCCCATGACGGACCCGACGCGCCACGGGGCGTGGTACTATAAGCGCCGTGCTGACGGGAGCCGATCCGCCGTGTTCCGCGTCCACGCGGGGCAGCCCGTGGAACTCGCACCCGGCGAGCGGGCCCACTTCCTCCCCTCCCTCGTAAACGCGCCACCCGGGGTCACGGTCCACTTGGACATCCCCGGCCATTCCCCCGAGGAGACCACCGATGCCGAACCCGACCGTCCCGGCCGAGACGACGGCCCCGAGACCGCGTGACGAGAAGCGGTCCGCTGTCACCTTCCCCGACCGCCTCCCCAAGGTCGGAGACCACGTCTTGTTCCGGCCGTGGGCCGCGGCGCCGGACGACCCGCCGCAGCACGCCGTCGTCGCCCGCGCCTTCGGTATGAACGTGAACCTCGCCGTCCTCACCGGCACCGGCTCGTGGATCGCCGACGGCCCCATCCACTTCGACGGCACCGGCATCCTGGCCGGGCACTGGTCGTGGCCGAAGGACCCGTAAGCGGTGGCGGGCCGGCCCCTCCGCCGACTTCGGAACGCGCTGCGCTCGCTGCTATGGGCGCGCAGCGGCTGGCCGCCGCCGACGCCGCTCAGTGGGACGCCGCCTACGGCAAGCACGCGGGTAAGGACGCCTTCAACCGCGGCACGCTCTCGAGCGACGCCGAGACCGGCTACGTCTGCTGCGCCTACCACGGCACCCACTGCCGCTCCGTCGATCCCAGGACCGGGGAGTGGGCCAAGTCCGGCCTCTGCGAGTGGTGCTACCGGCAAGACTGGGACCCCGTTCGCATGGAACGCCGCAGGCAGGAAGTCGCGGATCACGAAGCGGCCCAGGAAAGGGCGTTTCGCGACAGCCTCCTATTGGACGAGCGCGAAAACCATCCTGGCGGGCCGCTGGATGGTCCCGATCAAGCCGACGCAGACCCCGACCGCGAGCCACCTTCCCTGGCTCCGGCTCCTCAGCCGACGCCTCGGGGGGGTCGCCCGGGTCCGCCTCTCCCTCCACATGAGCCGAGAGGAGTTCCGAGCCCTGCTCCGACACCCCGACCCGCTCTCGCTGCCGACGGTGCGGACGATGATCCGTTCTCGGCTTGGCTTCGACGCTCCGGCGTTGAGGATGGCGCTCCGTGACGAGGAACGCATGCTGGAACAGGAGCGTGCCGAGATGGCCCTGAAACACCCGCAGCGCCGCGTCTACGACGCACAGCCGCGCGCCGTCGCCCGACTGGTCGCCGACGCCGAGGCCAAGCCTCTCGAGTGGAGGCGATGACCCCATGGGGGTACACGATGCAAGAAGCCCTGCTGCTCGGGGTCGGAGCGATCGTCGGGCTCCTGGCAAGCCGGATTTCACTGGCGTCCTCAACATCGAGAGAACGGCACTCGGTCGAGGTGCTGGACCTGGCCATCAAGATGCTGACGCACGAGGAACGGGAGAGGATGCGGGACGAGTCCCTGCGCCGGGTCGCGGAGGTCCTGGAGAAACTGGACGTGTCGGTGGGGAACATGCTGCCGATCATCCGCAGCCGGACGATCCTCGACCGCCCGCTCCAGGTGGGGGAGGTCCCGGACGGCCGACCGCCGGGCCCGGTGGTCCGCCCGCCGTGGGAGAGGGAGGCACCGCCGCTCCCGCCGCAGGGGTTCGAGAGCGATACGAAGGACCGGAACGCCGGCGAGAAGGTGCGCGCGCACGCCTTCGGCGAGCCTACCTGATCTGGTGCGCGCTGCCCGCCGGCAGTCGCCAGCCAGCCACCGAGGAGCAGTTCATCCGCGCGTTCTCCAACTGGGGCTCCTCCGATGCCGTCCTCGCCCGCGTCCGCGCCGAGCCAGGCTGGTACGAGGCCGTCGCCCGAGAGATCGGACCATGGCTCGGTCGCGTCGTGGACGTTCGCGAAGCGGTCCTGAACAACTCACTCAACGCGAAGCTCCCCGCCGCCGACCAGCGCGAGTGGATGCGTCTCTACGGGCACATGGTCGGGCTCCCCGACCTCGTGCCGGAGAAGGAGGACTGACGTGGGACGAGAAGCCGACCTGAACGAAATGGCCCTGACCGCCGCCGCCGAACGCCTCATGGGTCCGGTCCGCGAACCGAAGGCGAGAGACGAGACGGGCTGCGAGAAGTGCGGAGCCCCGAAGCAGGCGTTCCTCAAGCGGTGGTGCCACGGACCCATCCACCTCTCCGGCCAGCGGCAGCAGTGCAGGCAGGAGGGCGAGCACCTCCACTGTGCGTGCCAGGCGTGCGGATACGTCTGGCTCGAGCGGTGCCTGGACTGGGTGGAGCCGTCACCCCTCGCCACCGAGTGAGACCGTGCCCACCGTCGGGCAGTCCGGCACCGCGCCGCGAGGCTCGACAGTCATCGCCCTACTCGTCTCCGGCGGCCCCCACCACCACATCGCCGCGCGGCGCTACGTCGAGTCGCTGCCGAACAGCGCCGCGCTCCGCGTGTGGTCCGGTCCAGCGGCGGACACGCGGTTGAGGCAGTCGGCCAAGGCACGCTCCGTTCGGGTGCGGTTCACGCGAGACCCGGCCCTCGCCGTGATCGGCGCGGACATCGTCTTTGTGTTCGGCCGGAACCCACTCACCCGGGAGCAGGAACGCTCGCTCCTCTCCCACATGATCCCGGTCCAGCATGGCTAGGCGCACCGCTCCCGTCACGCTCGAGGCCCTGGGCGAGAACCGAGCCCTCTACTTCGAGAAGTGCATCCGCATCGTCCCGAAGCAGGCCGCGCTAGGACCCATCCCGTTCGTCCCGAAGCCGGAACAGAACCGGCTCCTCGCCGCCATCGACCACGAGCGCCGACAGGGGCGCCCCCCGAAGGTCGTCGTCCTGAAAGGCCGCCAAGTCGGCTGCTCCACGGTCGTCGAGGCGGAACTGTTCCGCATGTGCCACACGCGCCCGGACCGGAGCGCGCTGGTCATCGCGCACGACCTCGACTCGGTGGACCGCATCTTCAAGATGTCGAAGCGGTTCTACGACGAGCTGCCCACGAGCGTGAGGCCGCCGACCCGATACGCGACCAAGAAGCTCATCGACTTCGCGCACAACAACTCGCGGATGCAGGTCGTCGCCGCCGGCGGCCGCGGCATGACCGCCCAGTACCTCCACATCTCCGAACTGGCGTTCATCGAGGACGCCGACGCCATGATGGCCGCTCTGCTCCAGACCGCCCCCGACGACCCCGACTCGCTCATCGTCGCCGAGAGCACCCCGAACGGTATCGGCAACTACTTCCACAACCTATGGGTCAACGCCGTCGCCAAGAAGAACGACTGGGTCCCGTTCTTCTCCCCGTGGTTCGAGGAGAAGGCGTATCGGATGCACCCGTGGTTCGACGCCAGAGACCTGTCGGCGCACGACGCCAAACTCGTCGCCGACCACAACCTCTCCCTCGAGCAGATCGCGTGGTACATCAGCACGCGAGAGAACAAACTGAACGGCGACCAGAACCTCATGGACCAGGAGTACGCGAGCGACCCCGTCACCTGCTTCCTCGCCTCGGGGCGGCGCGTGTTCGACGCCGGGCTCCCGCGCTACCTCGAGGAATACACCGCCGCTAAGGACGATGGCGCGCTCCCGCCAGAAGTCGAGATCGAGCGCGACCCGGACGACAAGAAGGGCGTCAACATCCGGGTCGTCCCCGGCGGCCGCTGGCGCATCTACCGGCCCCCGCAGCCCCGACACTCCTACATCTCCGGCTGGGACATCGCCTCGGGAGACCCGGGCGGCGACTACACCCCCGGCATCGTCTTGAACCGCATGACCCTCGACGTGGATGCCGTGTTCTACGCTCGCCTCCCGCCCGACCAGCTCGCACACGCGGCGGCGCTCATCTCGTGGTGGTACAACACCGCGAAGATCGCCGGGGAAGCGAACAACCACGGCATCCTGTTCTTCGACGAGCTGCTGCGCCGCATCCATTACCCGAACATCCACTACCGCCGGGTGAACGAGGAGTCTGTCGCCCGGCAGGTGTCGGACAAGCCCGGCATCCTCACCACCGGCGAGAACCGGGAGGGACTGTTCAACCTGCCCCGCCGCTACGTCCGCGAGCACGCCGGGCGGTGCCTGGACCCCAATCTCTTGAAGGAGTTCTCCGAGGCGTACTACGAGCGGCTGGCGAACGGCAGGGACCGGGCCGATCACCCGAAGGGCGGCTTCCTGGACGGCACCAGCGCCTTCGCGATGGCCCTCTACAGTCACATGGGCTCCGCCGACGCCCAACTCGCCCCGCTGCCGCTCGAGGTGACGAACCGGGCGCTCGCCTTGTACCATGAGAATCAGGTGCGGCGGAGCATGGGCATCCCCGAGGAGGACATCGACCTCGGGCAACTCACCATCGACGAGATCGTCAGGCTGGACGACGACAAGGATCGCCGCGAGAGAGCGGCGCTGCGGGACGGTCTCGGGGGGTATCGGTAATGCACACCGAAGTCGAACCCAGCGACATGCTCGGCAAGGCCGCCCTCGGCGACCCCATCATCCACATCGTCCCCCACACCACATGGCCGATCGCGCTGTGCGGGTTCCGGGTGACGGCGTTCGTCGCCATCACGAAGGGCCGGGACCGCTGCCCCGCCTGCCAGAAGGCCAGCGTGGGCCGGAAGTTCAGGCGCAGCACCCCACCCCCGAGCGTGGCGTGAGCGAGTTCGACCGACACGCGGCGGACACGCGCGCGCTGGACCCCCGGCTGCGCGCCGCGGCCGACGACCCCGACTGCTTCCTGTGTGGGAAACGGGTCCGCCGCGAGGTCGCGCTCACCGTGGAGACCGGCGCCTCGGTCGGTCTCCACGCCCACGCCGCCTGCCTCGACAACCGGCCGGCGTTCGAGGTCATGGTCCGCTACTGGCAGGCCATCCGCGCCGCCGTCAAGGGAGAGCGCGAGACCCCGAACCCGGCGGCTCCGCGCGTGTGGGGGAGCTTCGCGTGAGCCAGCCCGACGCGCACGCCTGCTTCTTCGGCGGCCCGGACGACGGCCGCACGAAGATGCTGTCCCCGGACGACCTCCAGCGCGGCTTCATCGACACGATGGACTCGCTCGGTAACACCGTCCGCCACACCATCGTCGCGCTCAAGGAACCGAAGCAGGTGGACGACCTCGTCGTCACTCACGAGTTGCGTCCGTCCGAGGGCATCTGGTGAGAGAGCACGGGCACGTCTGGACCGCGACCTGCCTCCACTGCGGGAAGTCGTCAGACCCGTGGGGCAAGCTCGGCGGGGTCCGCTGGCAGGAGGAGAAGCCGTCAGACCAGGCCCCGCACACGGCGGACTGCTGTGACGCCGTGTGCTTCAAGGGGGCGCCGCCCGTCGCGGCGTGGGAGCACGACTTCATCCACGAGCCTCGACCGCTCCGGGTGCGGGTCTCCGGGTTCTCCACCTCCGAGTCGGACTTCACCCCGCACTTCAATCGCGCCTTCCACCGCCCGGTCCGCTCCCTCGCCCAGATGAAGGCGCTCCAGAAGCGCCACGGCACGGAGGACGCAGTCGTGAAGGGTGACGGTGCCGAGCGACACGCCCCGCGAGACATCGGAACACGCATCAGCCACCACGCCGGAGCCGAGGAACGCCTCGAGCGCACCGGAGCCGGACGCTGGCAGGAACCCGGGAGCGACTGATGCCGAACCTGTTCTCCAAGAGCCTCGGGGGCGGCCGCTGGTTCATCGCCCACAACCGTCTCGAGCCAGAGATCGACCCGCTCCGCGGCATGAGCACCGAGGACTTCCAAGGCTGGTTCTTCGACCGATTCCGCGAGGCGTACACCGCCAAGCGCCCGGAGCAGGAACGCCTCAAGCTCCTGGAGCTGTATTACTCCGGCTTCCACTACCTCACCGCCGAGCAGAACCGGACCATGAAGGTCACGAACCTGTGCTTCTCCACGGTCGAGACCGTCCACCCGGTGATGACCGAGATGAAGCCGAGGCCGGAGATCATCCCGCGCCGGCAGTACCAGGAGAAGGAAGTCTCTGCCATCCAGGAATACGCGCAGTGGTGCATGGACACCACCGAGTTCGACGTGAACCACCACGTGAACACGCGCGAGAAGTTGAAGTACGGCTGGTGCGTCCACCTGCTCGTCGTGGACCCGGAGACCGGCATCTGCTGGCCGAAGCCGTTCCTCACGTTCGACTTCTACCCGTCCCCGGGCGCACGGCACGAGGACGAGATGGAATACTTCTTCCTCGCGCGCCCCGTGCCGACCTCGTGGCTCCGGGAACGCTACCCTAAGGCCGCCGACCGCATCTTCTCGGACAACATCGCCTCGCCGTCCTACGACGTGCTCGAGAAGCCCTACTTCGACGCCTACGGCATGTCCGGCGACTACTCGGGCCTCGACAAGATCGTCTCCGGCTCCTTCCACCTGGAGAACGAGCCCGACCCGGGCGGCGGGCGCGCGCTCATCCCCTCGGGGTTCGACAAGCAGGAGTCCGCCGGCACCACCTTCGTCGTGCACGGGTTCTTCCGGGACCGGCGCCTCATGTCGGTCCACTACACCGGGGACATCGCCGAACCGAACCCGACCGGCGAGGGCTTCGTGCACACGCCGTCGATGCGTAACTACGTCAACCACGAGCCCTACTGCGAGTCGGGCTGGTTCTCCGTCCCGTTCACCGCCAGCGGACTCATGCTCGATGCGAAGCCCCTCGACCCGTGCTTCCTCGGGGCCCCCATCGAGATCGGCCGCGACTACGCGCAAGCCGGGCGCTTCTACGGCCCCGGCGAGCAGGACCACGTCATCCCGATCAACCGCAGCATCAACCGGCGCTACAACCTCCTGAACCGCTCCCTCGAGTACGAGTCCGTCCCCGTCCTCGTCGCCGACAACGACACCGGCATCGACATCGACCAGCGCACGGTGCTGCCGGGCGACGTGCTCAAGAAGATCCGCGGCTCGGATATCCGCTGGATGGAGTTCCACGGCGCGCAGAGCCACCAGTTCGAGATGCTGGCGCTCGAGCAGCGGGACATGGACACCGTCTCGGGGGTCCACGACGTGCAGCAGGGGCGCCGGCCCGTGGGAATCGAGGCCGCCAAAGCCATCGAGAACCTCCAGCAAGCGGCGCAGACCCGCATCCGCGGCAAGGAGGGGCCGGCGTTCACCGAATACGCGCGGCTATTGAAGAAGATGATGGTGGCGACCGGCCGGAAGGCCAAGGGTCCCATCTACTTCCGGGCGTCGAACGGCCAGACCGCCGCCGTGGACCCGGCGTGGCTCTGCTACGAGTACGACATCCGCTTCGCCCAGGGCTCCGGCACCGCGCTCGGCCGAGCCATGAACGAGGAGAAGTACCTCGGGCTCGCCCAGGCCGGGCTCATCGACCAGCAAACCGCCCTCGAGAAGATGGGCGTGCCGAACATCCCCGTGATCCTCCAGCGACTCGCGGCTCAGGCGCAGATTCAGGCGCAGGCGACCGCTTCGGCGAAGCCCGCCGGCCGGGCGGCTTGAGGCGGGGGACGGCCATGCCCTACGCTAGTCGTCGTCAACAGAGGTGGGCGCACACCCCGGCGGGCACTCGCGCGCTGGGTGGCGCCGCGAAGGTCCGCGAATGGGACCGGGAGACGAAGGTGCACGGATACGGCTCACACATCAAGAGCGCCGCCGCCGCCGTCCACGCCATGCAGGCGAAGGGCGGCAAGGCCGAAGCGCGCGCGCAGTCGCGCGAGATGTCGAAGTCGAAGCGTCTCCGCGTCCGCAAGAAGCGAGGCAAGTGATGGCGAACCTCGACCAGCCGGGCGGCTACTTCGCCGACCCCGGCCCCGACCAGCGCCCGCAGGCGCTCTCCGAACACGTGGACGCCATCCTCGCCACCGTCGGCGCCGACCGCATCATCTCGCCCGACGAGATTCGTGAGATCCAGCGTCTCATGGGCGGGTTGCAGGCCATCGGAGCGCAGCACCAGGCCCAAGCTGCCGCCGCACAGGCGCAGCAGGGGATCAGCGACGAGACCGAACCGTTCGGGGTCGCCGCCGGAACCGAACCCGTGAACGAGGAGCCGGAAGGCGCCTCGTACATGCAGGGGTGAGAGCCATGTTCGACGAGCCCCAGGACATCGACCTGAACGCACTCGGCACCTTCGAGGGCGCGGACGCCCCCCCGAAGCCAGCGGAGAAGCCGGACCCCGAGCCGCAGCCGAAGGCCGGGACCGATCCCGCACCGAAGCCCGAGCCCAAGGCTGACCCGCCGAAGGACCCCGAGCCCGATCCCGCCGGGGACCCCGACGGCGAGGAGGACTTCGATGACCTGACGGCGGACGACATCGAGGGCATCGTCGCCAAGGCGGTCAAGACCGCCGCGAAAGAGCTGCGCGACGAGCCCGACCCGGACGACGACGAGACGCCGCAGGAGGTCAAGGACCTGCGCGCGGAGAACGCCCGCCTCAAGGCCGAGAACGAGCAGCGCGCGAAGGCCGCCGAGGAGCGCGAGCAGCAGGACGCGATCTCGGCGCTCGAGCACTCCATCGCCTCCACGGTCGGCAAATACAAGATGACGCCCGAGGAGACGAAGGCCACCATCGTCTACATGCAGGGGAACCCCGACCTGGTCAGCGGCGGCATGGGATTCGAGGAGGCCGCGACTCGCCGCCTCCCGCACCTCGCCGACCGGCTCCGCACCTCGCCCACGCCGCAGACGCCGCGCGGGGGGGACGGGAGCGACGGAATCCTCGGGGCACCCGGAGCGGCCGGTCCCGCGGCACCGAAGCCGTGGAAGCACACCGTCACCCGCGACGGGGGCTACAACGACATCTCCGAACACATGCTCGCAACGGGGGAGGCCGCTTCGCTCGGCAAATACACGTGAGCGGCTAGACCGTTGAGAGCGCCTGCGTCACGGAATGACGCGAATCTCCAAGGAAGGAGAGGGCGCAAATGGCGTACACCATCAACTGGGATCAGGTCAGTTCGCTGACGCGCAACAAGCACGTCGCGAAGCTGGCCGACCAGTTCTTCCTCTCGAATGCTCTGCTCATGCGCTGGAAGCCGAAGCAGCGCGAGTGGCAGGGCGGCCCGGTTCTCGTCGTGCCGCTCGGGTTCGCGCCCGAGGGCGGAGGCGGAGCCTGGTACTCCGGCACGGACAAGTTCGACACCACCATCCGCAACCCGATCAAGGCGGCCAACTACTTCGCGAAGAACGCGGAGGTCACGCTCGCCATCGACGGGGACGAGGAGCTGGCGGCGAACGGTCCGAACGCCGTGCTGAACCTGCTGGACTCGAAGATGCAGATCGCCGAGGACACGATGCGGGACCTCGTGGGCACGGCCCTGTTCAACAACGGGTCGAACGCGAAGGCGATCGGCGGGCTCCAGCTCGCGCTCCCGGACAACATCGTGGGCGCGACACAGACCTACGGCGGCATCCCCTGTGGCGGCACGCCGGTCGCGGCCGACCCGAACGGGTGGTGGCAGCCGAACAGCGACAACACCGGCCCCTACACGACCGGCGCGGCCGGGACGTTCATGGGAGCCCCGCTGGCCGGAGCGCAGGGCCCGGTGGGCACCATGTTCGCGAAGTGCGGCTTCCGGTCGGGCAAGACACCGACGCTCATCGTCTCCAACTGGGGTGCGTGGACCGACTACCACAACTCCATCGCGAAGAACGAGCGGTACGACCGGCCGCAGCAGCAGACGGACATGGCGAAGGCCGGATTCACGAACCTCATGTACCGCAACGCCGCGTGGGTGGTGGACGAGCGCGCGCCGCACAGCGCGACCAACATCGAGAAGGTCTACCTCATCGACGAGCGCGCGGTGTCGCTCTACACGCACCCGGCCCGCAAGTTCGCCTGGAAGGGGTGGCGCGAAGCCTACGACCAGGACGCGCGCGTGGGCTACATCTTCCATCGCACGGAGCTGTGCTTCAACGAGCGTCGCAGCTCGGGCTGCATCAGCAACGTGGACACGTCGACCGTCCTCACCATCTGAAAGGAGGGAGGAGCCATGCAGCAGTCCTCGCAGTTCGAGATTCCCCTCCGGGTGATCGGCCCTGACGGGACGACGGTGCTGTGGCAAGGGGCCGGGTGGCTCGGCGTCGTCCGCACCGCCATCTGCAAGGCGGTGGCGATCACGCAGTCGGACGGACTCGCCGCAGACCCCGGCACCTTCATCATCCAGGCGGACAACCTGGCCGCGACGGCGACGCCGGTGTCGAACCTGCTCACGGCACGACCGATGATCACGACTGGCAGCTTCGATCGTGCGCTCCTCGGCGTGGCCCTGAACGCGGCCGCGATCGGCGAGCAGGTCGTCATCGCGAGCCAGGGCAGCATCGTCACCGTCCGGGTGGCCGGCACGACCGGCACGCTCGGGCACCTCGCCGCACCCACCACCACGGCTGGCCTCGCGGTCAGTTCGGCGGCCGGCAACACGGCCCCCTCGAAGAACCTGGGTCTCGTGATGAAGCCGTCCGGCGCGACCGGCGGCGCGACGGACACGGGTGTCGCAACCCGCATGGGCGTCCTCGTGGACGTCGGGGCGGCGACGATCTGACAGCCAGCAGCACGACCGCGGACGCAGGCGGGGCTCCGGCCCCGCCCGCCCCGCACCACGAAGGAGACAGACACATGCGCCGTCTCTGTGCGCTCGCTCTATTCGCCGCGCTCGGAGCGGCGCTTCTTCCTGCTCCGGCGATCGGCCAGCAGCCCGTCGTTCCGATTTGGGTGGACAGCAACGGCAAGAACAACGCGCCGCGCCTCGGCGCCGGCGGGTTCCCGGTCAACGAGCAGTCACGAGACCGCGACTTCCGCCTGCTCCAGCCGAACATCATCAGCAACATCTTCGGGGACGGGAACGCCTGCGCCAACATCGTGGACTTCGACTCGTCCGGCTTCTACGACGTGCGTGGCTACACCCGGCTCCGGCTCCGCGTCCGCGTCGCCGCACCGAACACGGCCGGGGCGGCCCCGACCGAGTTCTGCAACGTCACCCCAGCCTATACGGTCACGCGCACGGCGATGGACTCGATCTTCACCATCCACTTCGGGTTCCAGCCGCGGTTCAACACCTCCGCCGTGTGGGACACGACGTCGGGCATGGTCAAGGTGGATTGGCGGCGGTCCCCCACGGGGGGGGCGGCATCGAGCGCGGTGGACTCGGCCGGTTCCATGACCGAGGCGCTGCGCCCGCTCGGCTCCAACCCCGACCACGGAGAGTTCGTGTTCGTGTGGCCGAACGTCGCCGGCCCGCTGGGGACGGGTGCCAACCGCCACTACCAGATTTACACGCGCGAGGTGGACCTGATCGGCCGGGACGGGCAACCGCTCGTGGGTGACTTCTTCGGGCTGCGGGTCAGGACGATCGACTTCTACTTCGACGCTTCGCCCCCGACCGCGATGCCGGTGGGCAAGCCGATGTTCGTCACGATCGACCTGTTGGCGGCGAGGCAGTAGCCGTGCGCCGCCTGCTCGGCCGCCTCGCCCTGCTGCTCCTGCCGTTCCTGCCGCTCGCCGCGACCGCCCAGGAGCCCGCGCGTGCGATGTTCGTGCGGATGCCACACAACGGCACCGCCGGCGGCGCGTTCGCCGAGAACCAGAACCTCTCCTACCTCCGCGGCATCATGGACAAGATGGGCTGGACGGTGGACGAGTACGAGATGCGCCAGTTGAGGACCGAATGGATACGTCAGGCGCACGTCCCCATCATGGCGGACTTCGGCAACACGCAGCGGTCGGGGGTCCGGCAGTACGACCTGGTGGTGGTGTGGGGCTGGCGCTCCGGCCAGTCGGTCAACAATGTGTTCAATGGCACGGTCAACATCGACTCGCTCACCCTGGGCGGGCGCTGGCCGGTCAAGCCGCTCGTGCTCATCACCTGCACCGGCCTCCCCGGCAACTCCATGGTCGCCTCGCTCGCCTCCTGCTCGACCGGCGTGACCGTGTTCTTCACGGGCTTAGGCTTCCCCGCCAACCAGCCGACCAACCTGATGACGGCGTTCATCCCCGGCACCGACATCGAATGGGACTCGTGGTCCTCGGTGGGGGCTCCGATCGACTACGCGAACAACACCGCGGCGCACGGCGCCGGGGCGTCCCCGCCGCGGACCGGATACCTGCGCGCGCTCGTCGGCTATGCCTCCGCCGGCTTCATCGACGTGGCGAACACGACAGACCACGACGGACCGATCCCGACCACGAATCTCAACGCCCCCGATACCGCAGTGGTATGGGAGCGCGGCCGCTCGAGCGTCGAGCCGGCACCCATCATCTTCGCCGAGGCCGCGCTCTCGGGCGGAGCCCCCGACATCAGCCTGTGGGAGGTGGCGCTCGCCCGGGCGGACTCGGCCGCCGGAGGGGTCCTCACGGGGTCCAGGGCCGGGTGGGAGCCGCGCCGCATCGCCTTCGGCGTGCACGGCGTCGGATTCCACAGCGAGAACACCGCCGCCGGGAGCGGCTGGAGCTTCGCCGGATACCCCTGCTACGCGGCCAAGTGTGACAGCAACAACTTCAAGCGGTTCTTCTCCGACTCGCTCGGGCGCCTCGCGCGGGCGCGCGGGGCGAAACTGTCCATCGGCTACCAGGTGGACCCCGACACCGTCGCCGTCTACCCGAACGAGCTGGCGTGGGTGAAGGCGATGCCGGCGGGGACATGGAAGGTCTACCCCTATAACACCGCCGGCCTCCAACTGACGCTCGGCTCCAAGTCGGGCAACGGCGATGACCCGTGGGGGAACCAGCGATCGAACCGGACCTGGTGGGATGCGGGGCTGGGGCCGCCTCCTTACACCTGCGCGCCCGAGGACACCTCCATCTACTGCCTCATCAAGCGCGAGAACCAGCAGGCCGTCGATGCGTTCGGCGCGGTCCTGGGGTTCCGCTACGCCCCCGAGAGCGACTACTTCCCGCAGGGCTACTCGCGCCGGGCGCTCCCGCACCCCGATACCATGGGCACGACGCTGTGGGCCGCTGGCATCCGCGTCGTGGCGGTGAACGTCGAGACGCGCGGGGCCGCCCCCGGCCTGACACTCGCCCCGAACGCACCCGGGACGCTCCAGCCCGAGGTCTCGAACAAAATCTGGTACGGACCCGTGGACGGCGTGCTGCTGCGCGGCTGGCTCCAGGGCATGACCGAGCGCGGATTCGTGAAGTCCGTCGCGGAGCGCGGCACCGAGTTCGAGACCCCGATCACAGCCCCCAGCGCGGCGTCCCACCCCTACCACCACGAGTTCGCCCAGGGCACGGTCACGCCCAAGTGGTATCACGCCGACCCGTGGCCCTACTACCACAACTTCCGCACCGAGTTGTCGTTCCTGTCGGTGCCGGCGGCGACGTTCACGAGCGACCCTGTGACGGTCAACGAGAACCCTGGCTACTGGTTCCTCAAGTGGGCGATCAATCGCGTCGCGGCCGCCAACTACTATGCGCGGCGACCGTTCTACCGCATGGTGTTCGCGGACGAGCTGTGAGCAACTTCCGGTACGTGCGCTCGCTCGGCGAGCCATACTTCGCCTTCACCGCGGAGAACGTCGGTGATCTCAGCACGCTACCGGACCGCGGCCTCGTCGGAGTCGGAATCGAGTACCGCGTGGACCGACCAGCGCAGCAGAACGCGAGCGCCGACGAGCTGCACCCGCTTTTCTCGTTCGCGCACGATCTCCAGACGCAGCCAGCGATCTTCGAGGTTGGGATCACGCCGTCTGGGCGTCTCAAGGCCGTCACCCGGTACGGGCTCACGTTCCAGACGGGCCCCAGCCGTTTCGCCGACTCGTCTCGATGGCACACGGCGCTGTTCGACTACGACGAGTCCGGGGACCTTGTCGTGAACATAGACGACGCCCCCCCCGTAGGAGTGTCGGGCGCTGGCGGGGCGTTGCTCCCCAACGCCGGGTACTCGACGCGCCTCATGCTGTTCAACGGCAGAGACGGGCTCACGCGCGCCGGGCTGAGTCTCCGACGAGTGACGCTGACGTTCGCCGACACCGCCCCATCCGCAGCCAACATCCTCTACGACTTCCACGACGACTACACGGACACGATCGAACCCGACTTCCCGGATTTCGGGTCTCCCCTGTTCAAGATGCCAACAGATTGCGTGATGCGCGCCGCCTACTACGACCCCGTGTTCTCGACGCCGTGGGGCAACGTTCCGAGCCCCGGCACGTCGCCTGACGCAGCGTACCGCTGGGGACTCGGTACCGAGTTCACGAGGCTTGCGAAGCCAACCACGAAGTTCACGAGGGTCCCGGCATGAGCGTCCCAGCACTGGATGTCATCAACGACGCCGCGCTCGCCATCGGCGACCCCGCCTTCACGCGCCTCAAGCGGCCCCAGTGGCTCGTCATCCTCAACCAGTCCCAGCGCGACATGGCGCGCAAGCTCCGGCTCGTGAGGCACACCGCGACATTCGACATCGAGGACTCCGACGAGTACGCGATGCCGGACGACTGCATCCAGTCCGTCTCCTTCCAGTGGAACGACACCCCGACCAACCGCGAGACGTGGCGCTGGTTGGCCGAGATGTTCGAGGACGAGTTCCGGGCGGGTACCGACGGAGCCTTCGCGAGCGGAGACCCCCGCAAGTACCTGGCGCTCACGGACACCTTCCGGCTCTATCCGAGACCGGACCGAGAGATCGACGGTGGCGGCAAGATCACCTACTGGGGGATGCCGGACAACGTGACTGACGAGACGACGCAGGCCATCACCATCCGCGACACGGCTCGCGACACACTCAAGGAGCGCATGGTCATCTACGGCCTCCGCGCGCTGGACCGCTTCGACAAGGCGCGCGAGCACGAGCAGGAGTGGATCGCGAGCTTGACCACCGACCGCGAGAAGTTCGAGGATCGCTCGGCAGACCGCCGGCCACGGCTTCGCCCCTACCCATCCTCGTTCGGGGAGAGGTAGCCGTGCCGGTCCCGCGCCGGGTCACGAGCGAGCAGGTCAACTGGGCCGGCGGCATCGTCGGAGGCATCTCGGACTACGGGCGGCGCTCGACCCTCAACTACGCGCGCGTCATCCAGAACATGCTGCTCCGGCCCTACGGGGCGTTGCGCGTGCGCGAGGGGTCGCAGCGGCTCTCGACCGCCACGCTCACGAAGAAGCCGCACAGCGTCATGGAGTGGGTGTCGTCAGCCGGGACGGGCAGCATCTACGTCGGCTGCGACGACACGAACGGACTGCTCTACCAGGCGACGGCTGGCGCGTTCAACCTCCAGACCGTGCCGTTCACGCTCCAGCCGGCGGCGAAGCTCGCCTGGGACCAGCTTCACGGGTCGCTGTTCGCGTGCGAGCAGGGCGGGGCGAACCCGCCGATGTTCTTCCGCGCGAACAACCCGGCTAACACCTGGCACTCGGGCATCCTGCCGCGCCCCGCGTTCCCGGCGATGCCCACCGGGCTCGCGGTGGCAGGAGCGGGCATCCCTGGCGGCACCACGCTCAACGGCTCGGTCGCGGCCGGGGCGCCGAGCCTCACGCTCTCGGCGCCCGCCTCGGCCACCGCCGAGGTCACGCTCACGTTCGGCACCGCCCCGTACACGTTCCAGGTCCCGCACTGCCAGACGACGGCCACGAGCACCACCGTGACCTACGACGGCCCCGGAGCGGCGGCTGGCGTCCAACTGACGCTCACCGGCGCCGCGGGCGGCGGGCTCACGGCCGCCACCACCTACTACTACCGGCTCCGCTATCGGTTCACCCACGGGTCCGGGCGAGCGACCACGAACACACACTCGATCGCGATGGGCGTGAACACGCAGGTCCAGATCACGACCATCCCCGACGAGATTCGGTCCGACTACGTCGGCTGGACGCTCGAGCGGACGAAGGCCGGCGGGACGGCGGCCGGCCCGTTCTACTTCGTCGCCGACGGGAACGGGGCGACCTACAACGATGTCATCGCCGACGCTGACCTCGGGTACCGCTCCGACGAGAACCTGCACGGCGAGCCGCCGCACCTGGACGGCGTGATCGCCTACAAGGACCGCCTCGTGGGCTGGGCGGGTTCGACGCTCTACTTCTCGCAGGCGGTCGCTGACATCGAGGCGACCGGCATCTGCAACTGGAACGCGCTCTCGGCGAGCGACATCGGCCCGGACGACGGCGACAGCATCAAGGCCGTCGTGCTCCAAGTGGACCGCCTCGTGGTGCTCAAGCGGTGGAGCACATGGGCCGTGGAGGGCGACGACATCATCAGTTTCCGCGCGTTCCCGCTGTTCAAGGGGGCAGGCTGCGCTGGCCCGCGCGCGGCCGCGGCCATCGGAGCGACCGTCTACTTCATGGGAGACGCTGGTTTCCACCGCATCCGCGGGAACGTCGTCGAACCGTTCGGCTGGATCGAGGTCGGGCACCTGTTCGACACGTTCCGGCCCGCGCAACTCGGCGACGTGGTGGTGAAGAACTACCTCGGCCAGCACATCCTCATCTCGTTCGCCAGCGCCACTGCCGACAACGACGACATGCTCGTGTACGACCAGCGGTTCGGCGCGTGGACCCGCATCACCGGCTGGTTCTTCTCCGACATCCTCGTGCAGAAGGGCGGGGCGTTCGGAGACGCGCAGGCCATCATCGCCATCGATCGCCGGGACCTGGACGCCGGAGCCGGCTTCGACTTCCCGGTGTGGCTCGGCTTCTTCGGGTTCAAGGACCAGAAGGCCGCGAACGGCACCGGCGGCTCGCCACCGCAGGTCGTCATCGAGACGATCACGAAGGACGACGGGGCCCCCACGCTCGATAAGGACTGGGAGCGCATCCAGGGCTTCCTCTCCGGCACGAACCTCTCCGCCAGCGTGACGATCAAGGTGGAGGGTGGGCCGTCTGTCACGGCCACGCTGGTCGCATCGCAGAGCGGAGCGGTGTGGGACACCCCGAACTGGGACGCCTTCAACTGGTCAGAGGACGCAGACGCCTCCACCTACGTCGGACTCCCCATCGGGACGACCGGCAAGCGATACTCCGCGCGCATCGTGGCCCAGCCGGAAGGCGACATGATCTTCCGCGGCTACTCCATGGACGGCGTCGTGCAGCCGAAGCCCGACTACTCAAGGAGCTGACCAATGGCACTCGTGACCCTGCCGCACCCACTCACCGCCGGGACCCCCGCCCGCGGGTCCGAGGTGCTGGCGAACGACAACGCGATCCTCACGCAAGCGGTGAACGGCAACATCGAGGACGTGAACGTGAAGGTCGGGGCCGCCATCAACGGCTCCAAGCTCTCGAATGTCGCCGGGTCCCGGGTCCCGACCGACCGCATCGAGGACGACGCCGTGACCTCGGACAAGCTGCGCGAGGACGCGACCGTGGACGCGAACCGGGCCGTCACGACGGACCACATCCGAGACGCCGCCGTGACCGCGGCGAAAATCGCAGCGCAGGCCGTCATTCAGAGCAAGTTGAAGCTGTTGTTCGTGGACCTGACGCCAGTGAACATCATCCCGCCGGACGGTTCGGTCCAGTTCACGACAGGCATCACGACGGCGATGGGGCAGGTGTTCATGGTCGAGCACCGCCGGGCCGGAGTACCCGCCGGCTCACAGATGCAGGCAATCGTGAACATCTGGCTGAACACATCGACGAACACCTACTACCTCTCCGTCACGAACCCGACGGCCAGCGGCAACCTGACGCTGTCCGGCACGTGGCGCGTTTGGTACTTCGCAGCAAGCTAGGGGGACTCATGGAGCAGCACGGCAGACAGCCTTCGGTGGCGGGCGGGCTCGGGCCTCTGCGCCCGGCGGCCGCCTCGCAGGGCGGCGATGCGTCGATGGCGCCGGACGGCCTCACCTTCGGGCACATGCGTGACGGCGCACGCCTCGGGCGCATCGCGTCCGAGTACCGGAAGGTCGCGGGGACCGGGGCGACTGTCTACAACATCCCGCACGGATTGGGCTTCATCCCGGCGTGGTGTATCCTTCTCGGGTGCGACGAACCGTTCGGCACGGCGACCGTGCTGACCGCGAACTGGTTCGAGTGGGAAAAGTGGACCGCGTCGGAGGTCCGCATGAGAGTCCGGGCCGAGGTGGGCAATGTCTCCGGCGCGACGATGTGGTTCCTGATCGGAGGGGAACGCTAGGATGGACCCTGCGACCGCCGCTCTGACCCTGGCGCCCGTCATCTTCGGCGCGTTCCGGCGCCAGAAGAAGGGGCCGAACCGATACGGGATCATCAACCGCTACCGACAGGCCCGCCCGGTCGGCTACACGAGCGCCGAGGACGAGGCCGCCGCCGAGCGCGCGCGGACGCGCATCACGGGAGCCAGCGAGGCAGCCGCCCAGCGTCGCCGGGCGGAGAACGTCCGGCAGACCACGGCCCGAGGGCTCTCGGGCCCCGCGGCTGCGGCGCTCGAGCGCCAGGCGAGCGACATCTCGGCCGCGGGGGCCGAGGAGGGCGCGCGGACGAGCGCGGACCTGCTCTACAAGTCGTTCCAGTCGAACCTCGGGTACGAGCGCGCCAAGACGGACCGGGCCTTCGGCGCGGAACTCGGCGTGGCGACACAAGATGCGATGCTGGCCGACGCGCAGAACGCCTCGTTCTGGAACTCGCTCAACGAGACCATCCCGGCGGTCGCCGGGGCGTTCTCCGGCCTCGGCCGCGACGCCGCCGGAATCGTCGGCCGTGCGACGACGGCGGACCCGACGATGCTCTCCACGGCATCGGACGCCACGCTGCGCTCGACCCCGACCTACCGGCCGCGAGTCCGGGTCGCCTACTGACGCGGCCATGCCGAACCCGCTGCTCGACGCGGTCGGAGCGGTAGGCCGGCGCCTCCGCGAAGCCTACGACGCCACGGACGCCCCGGGGCCAGAACTGCGCCCGTCTCCCTTCCGGCCCGGGGAGGTGACTGGCGAGGCCGTCGCGCTCAAGAGCATCGCGGCGCTCATCGCCGGCCGACGCGCGGCTGCGAACGCGCGGGCGCTGCGGGAGGACCGCGACGCCCGCCGCCGCTACACCGAGGCCCTGACGCAGCAGCTCGAGCGCCGCCTCGCGGAGCCCACCGAGCAGTTCTACGACGTGGACATCGGCGGCGGGCAGACCGTTCGACTGACAGGGGCCCAGGCGGCAGCGCACGCCCGCGGGAGCCGGCCGCGCGAGCCTCGCCGGGCCACGATCTACAAGGGGCTCGAGTCCATCACCCCGACCCTGCGGACCTACGACCCGGAGACGAACACGGCCGAGGCCGACGAAATCTCGCAGGCCGAGCGCGGGCTGTCGCGGAAGGCGGTGCAGACGCGGTTCGACGTGGGCCGTGGCGACCGGCTCAAGCGGTGGGGCGAGGCCACGAAGGGGCTCGGCACCGCGCAGTCGGCGCTCGAAGCCGAAGCCACCGCGGCCGGGGAGCAGGCGGCCACCAACGCCCAGCGCGCGATCGACGTCCACCT